>Ga0306872_100231_pt1 | contig 23720 bp, 23 predicted proteins | sample AntRauMeHopE1498_FD_190455 | JGI IMG/M metagenome (GOLD analysis project Ga0306872, IMG submission 190455) | Saline lake microbial communities from Rauer Islands, Antarctica - Metagenome Hop E1 #498 (v2) (version 2) | ecosystem: Environmental > Aquatic > Non-marine Saline and Alkaline > Saline ...
ACGCAAAGTTTCCGCCCAAATCATAAACCTCTGTTCCTAATGTAACGTTTGTGAACGTGGAAGTGGTTAATGTCTGTACTCCTGAAGGCTTTGCTCTACATGCTATGGGTGTTCCAAGTTTTTCTGCTGTTACAGCATTATCTGCTATCTTAGCTGTAGTGACCACACCTGCGCCTAATACTGCTGCTACGTCTACTGCACCAGCTTTTAGTGTTCCGTCTTGGTCGTGGGCTACTGCCATACCTTGAGATAGTCGGTTTTCACGTTCTGCTGATACTGGTATGTATACTCTAGTCAGTGAACCTGCTGTGTAGTTGCGGTCTCCTGAGCCTCTTTTTTGGTCTACGTTAGTAATAGATGTGGCGGAAGCTACTGTACCTTCAAATTCGTTGTATGTACCTGCTGTTTGTACTTCTTGTCCGTCTACAACTGTTGCTTCGTCCATAGCGAAGATAACGCCCTCACCTATGGCTGTCCAGTTAGTAGTAGAAACAACTGTTATAGATGTTCCTCCTGCTGTGTAGTTAGCGTCTAGGGTCGTTGCTGAACCTGGGCTTCCAACGTTTAAAAATAAATCTGATGCTGGCATGTTATTGTTCCTTACTTATTATATTATTACTTATCATGCTTTTAATACCAAATCTTCAAGTGATTGACCCTTGGTATTTGTTGCGCTGTGTATATAATCTGTACCTGAAGTATTGCCGATTATTTCCCATGATAGCTCTGCTAGTAACCCTTTTGGCTTGATTTGTAGAACTGCTACGCTCTTACCATAACTATCAATACTCCCAGGGTCATCTCCATACTTATATGCTGCGTCCTTAGCTAGAAATGCACCGCCGTACTGCCATTGGCCTATGCCTGTAGCTGTAGTGGTAGTAACAAAGGTATCACTACCTGCTGCACTTGACGTCCCGTTACGAGTTAGTCCAGTGGCGTTTACTGTAATTGAACCTCTAGGCTGTAGTAGTTTGAAGTATTGCCTACGTATCTTGGCTAGGTTAAGTCCGTCCTCATCCCACACTAAAGCTGAAAAGGCTAGTCGGCTTCTCCATGCTACGTTGTCATCTTGGTGTGATCGTGAACCTGCTCGTGTAAACTCAAGTATTCTGTTACCTACTAATACACAGAAGTGAGTGTCACCAGCGTTATCTTCGTATAGCCACATATCTTTAGCCGCTACTGGCCAGCGTAATATCCAAGGATTACCTTTACGTGATTTGTCATGTACCCATATCTCATTGTTACTAGATGAGCCTACTGGTAGTGCGTAGTAGTTACGCTGTCTTAACTCAACACCTACAGCACCAGATAGAGCTTCTAAGTTAATCTTTGCGACGTCTGGTTCTATGGCTTGGGCGATTGATTGGGTCGTTAGTATGTTTACAATGTTCTGTGAAGTACCTGTAGATTTGAAATCTAGCCCTGTAGGGTAGTCTATAGCGTCACCGTTTAGGATAGTTGCTCTTGGGGCGTAAGTACCCGACTGGCCGTTAGCCTCGTAGACGTTAGGGTATACAATAGCTTGGTCACCAACAGTAAGTGTTTCAAAGGTTACGTGGAACAAGTTACCTCTACCAGCCGCACCTCTAGCAGATACAGTTATAACAGGGTCGCCCTTACCATTACGGAAGCTAGTAACGTAGTTTAGTTGGGTGTCGCCATTTTCATCTATCGGTACATATCCACCCCCGTTATATGGTGAGAAGTCTGCTGTAGAGCTTATAGAGCCTGGTGATGAGTAGTAAAGTAGATTATCTGCGGTAACGCCATATACAGTACCGTTCTTCTTGTCTACATGCATGTGAGTGAATACAGCACCTTCTGTAGAGTTACCTTCTGGGGCTATCTTGAATGGATTTGTGGCGAGTGTTCCGTAGTCTATGAATGATGTTTGGTCTGATCCCACTGAGTAGAGTTCTAGTTGGGTGTCTGCTGTGTTCCCGTAATAGATAGTATAGGTAACTGCACCTGATACAGCGCCCCATGAGATAGTACAGAAGTCAGTAAGGTTCACCCAACTGTTGCGGTCTTTGGCGGCGTTATCTGATGATACAGTGCTGGCGATTGACTCTCCGACTGAATTACTAGCTGTGACTCGGTAGTAGTGAGTTGAACCACCTGCTGTACCCGAATAGACTACAGAGCTTATAGAAGGTGTTGTTAGGGCTGTGTATTTAACTACTGCGTCTGTGGCTAGGTCTACATAAGATAAGTTATCTACACCGTTATAGATGTACACCTTGTTCTTATTCTGAACGCCTGAAGCCCATGCCTCGTCATCATAGGTATTAGAACCGCCCAATACAGTATATCCACCACCGTCTTTTTGTTTATAAAGTACACCGTTAGCGCCAGTGTCCATCATCCATAGGTTATATCGCTCTCTACTCTGGTAGAACTTACCACGCCCTATAGCTGGAAATGTAGGTTGTGTACCGTAGGCTACTAGTGGTGGTCTTGGGCGGGATACGTGGTCCTGTACCAGTTCCATGTTGGTCATGTCTGATAGGGATTCGATAGGTCGTCTGGAGTCGTCAAACGTGGAGATATAACCCTTTTCAAAAGAGTTCTGGTGTATGTTTACTATCTTACGAGACTTACGTGAGTTGCGCTTTGACTGCTGTTGAAAAGGCATTTAATACCTTTCAGTTCCATGTATTCTATTCACGTTCGTAGGAATAGCTTTCGGTGTGTTGTAGGTATTTCGGCGGTTAGTACGTACCATTTGCATGTATAACTCGTTAGCTTTGGCGTTTAGGTCGGCACTTTTATCCTCGTAGGTTATGTCGTTAAAGGCTATCTCTGCTGCGACTGCCATAACTCCCCAGTCTGCGTCTGGTAGTGGGATAGTGTCTGTGGATAGTGTTACGTCTGCTGGCATGTAGTAGCCTGGTAGGTGTAGAGTGCCACCAACTATGTCTTCTGTAGCCACGATAGCGTTAGAACAGTAAAGTACTTTAGGGTTCATTCCAGCTAGGTAGAACTGACGACCAGTCTTTGTTCGGCGGCGTGGGTTGGTCATCTGGTAATAGACTTTATTAGAGTTAGTGTCTACTGCATACACTTCGTCTGATGCTGCTATTAGTGTAGCGTCTGTGTTGTATGACGGGGTGGCTGATACTGTTATCGCGCCCAATGACTTAACTTCCCATGTCTCATCAAACAGTACCTTAGAGTTACGGAACAGTCGTCTTTTAACACGATTTATTGCTGCTACCCACTGTGAGGCTTCTTCTGTACCAAATGTAGGAGCATCATCATCAATACCACGCAATACGTAGTTAATGTCTACTAGCGCTTCTGCTACTGTCATTGGTTATTATCGGGTGTTGTATTTGGTAGTGTTATCACTGTCCGCTCCTTGATTAGAGGCTCGGTGTAACGGCTACCTTGTTTATAACTTAATAGTATCATACTACTGCATTTTCTAATAGTTGTCTTAGCGATTTATTCACTGATATAGGGTTGCTACCACCTTCGTAGAAGAAACTGAACTTCTTAGGTTTAGAGCCTTTGCCTGCTGATTTACGCCCACTAGATTTTCTACCACCCTTACTGCTTGAACGACTAGAGCTACTTGATGTCTGATTGCTAACTAATCCATAGCCTAGTTCTTCTCGTAGCATCTTGCCTACTTGTGGGTACTTCTGTAGACCTGCTTGAGTTAATGCGTTGTCTATCTCTATTACTTTATCCATCTGAGCTTTGCTGATAGTGCCGTCTTGTATTCTTGAGCGCATGTCATTGTCACCTAGTTTGTAGAATGATTGTGTTTTATCGTCTAGTTGTGACTTAACAGTACTTTTTAGGAAGGTGTCTGTAGCTTTTGATTGTGCGATTTCATCTTTGCCTTCAGAATTCTTTTTATAGCGTGAGTATTCTTCTGCAAACTTGCTGTCTAGTTTTACTCCGCCTATTTCTAACCCTCTTTGGTCTAATAGTGTCTTTGCCTCTGTGTTTACCCTATCTATGGTTTCTCTTAGTTCGTCTGTGTCGTAATCACCAATCTTTATGCCGTCACCTTTTTTACTGTAAGCGTCTACTATTTTGTCGTAGTCTGTGCCAGTAGCTTGTACGTCTTGAGTTTTTCCACTTGCACTAGTACCACTAGCTCTACGGTCTTGTATGCCTTGTACCGTTTTAGCCGCATTACCAGATTGTTGTATAGACTCTTGTATAGCCTTAACGTCATCCTTGCCTGTAATGTTACCCTGTTTGTTGTCGTAGTATGCTCTAGCTCCAGATGTTGAATTAGGACCAAATAGTAGGCTCTTGGTTGCATTTATTGGGTCGGCTGATACAGGGAACGTCGGGTTGTTGCCACCGTCTACTGCGTGACCTCTAACCAATGCTTGTGCGCCAGTAACCGTTTTTCTTAGTTGGTTTCCAGCTGGAATAAATCCTCTAGACACTTCTTCGGCTGCGTTCTGTACATCACCCTCTATTAGAGATTTAACGCCCTTGATCCCACGCTCTACTACCTGTACTGGTGCTGCTTGTCCGTCAAACCTACCAACATCTGAGTCTTGACCGAATACGTCTTTTCTTAGTTCTTGTGGAAGTATGTTAGCACCTGCCATTACAAATGGGTTCATGTTAGCTGCTTCACTGGCAAACCGTTGCGCCGTACCACCGATTTTACCTACAGTACTTCTTTCGTCATCTTCATCATCTTCTGAGAAGTCTTTTATTGTATCTAAGGTAGCGCCTAGGAAGTCTGGTAATGGTTCAAACCCTGTGACAGATGCCAGGATACTGTTCATAACAAAGGCTCCTGCAACGTACTTGCCTTTTTGAACAGGTGTTAGGTCTTTCCAGAATAGTTGGTTCTGTGCGTTTACTTCTAGGGTGTACTGTAGAACTCCGTTAGCTACGGTACTTCGGTATATCTCTGGCTTGTCTGCAATACCACGACCAGCGACAACTCGCTCTGCCATTCTGTCTGCTTCTACAACAGCCTCGTCTCCTTTAAATCCTCTTGCTAATGCTGCCTCATGTTCTGCATAGAACGTCATCTTAACAAACTCTTGCTCTACTACTTGTAGTGGTATACCTAGAGCGTCTAAGCCCTTGGATACATTACTTCTTATAGGTGAGTTTACGTTTGTTATTCTTGACTGAACAAATCGTGATTTTTCTATTATTGGGTCGTTAGTTGCTAGTTTCTTAACTGCTACCAACGTATTCTTACCGCCAGCGTGAGCGATTGTAGATGGTATACCAAGTGTCTGAGATAATACTGATTGAGCGTTACCTAGTATAGTGGCTCGTCCACCTATCTTCTGTAGTGTCTGCCATCCCTTGAGCGCTACTGGACCAGTATCACCCATTTTATCTACTACTGTTCGGTCTAGTGCGTTTGTCTTACCAGCTAGTGCGTTTGCGTATTCTTGCCATCCGTTAATAACTTTATCAATATTAGTGTCGTTAAACTTCTCTTTGAAAGCATCTCTTAGGTCTGCTTTAACTGTTTTTTCATCAAACTCTGATTCAAACTTTTGAGCTGTACGCATAGCTGTTTCTACGGCTCTAGCTCTTACGGCTGATTCAGTCATGTGTATGTTGTATAGGGTAGGCTCTAGGTAGGAGTCAACGGCTTCAAATGGGTCTTTCTTAAAGTCCTGTGCGCCCTTACGCTGTTGAAAGAATGGGTTCCAGCGTTTGCGTGGTTCAAACTCACCAGTACGTCCTGATATTTCTCCAGGTACACCTTTACGAGTATTGCCGTCTGCTTCTCCTAATGCTGAGTTCCTTAGCTTGCCATACATATCACCAGCAAAACTAGTCTTGTTGCTTAGCTCGCTAATGTGAGTGAGGTAGTCTTTACGCTTTGCTACTTCTGGCTCGCCAAATCGTGCAAATTCCTTATTAACTCTAGTCAGAAGTGTGTCGTATACTTTACGAGTTTCTTTTTTGTATAGGTCTATCTGCTTGACTGTTTCTGTGCCGTATTCAGCAGTTATATCTTTTCGTGTAGTAGTTCCCTCAATATAGTTAAATACAGCTTCTTTATAGGCTTTCTTATTAACGCCAGATGGTTTAGCCTTCATGGTGTCCTTCATTCTTGTTTTAAGGTTTCCTCTTTCAGCGTTCAATTCTTTACGGAAGTTAGTCTCGTTCTGTAGCTTGTTGGCTATGACGTACTTGTACACTTTGCTTGCTTGAGCCTTGTCTTTAAACACTCTAAATATGTTGCGCTCCATAGTCTGACCAACTTTGTAAGAGTTTTCTATGTTCTTAGCGTCACCTATAATATTATTCATATTAACCATTTCGCCACCTACGTTTACTTCTACGCCTGTTGGATTGACTCTTACATGGTTGCCTATTACGGTTCCGTCGCTGTCTAGTACATTACCAGATTTAATAGTATGTATCTTAGGGTTGAACTTGTTAATAGCGACGCTTCTTCCAGCCTCACCTTTTTCTGCGTAATAGTTAAACTCTGTTCCTTCTCTTTCAGCTGTAGCTTGGGCTGATTGTATCTCTTGGCTACTGTTTACTGCACTTTCTAGTATTTTAGCGTTACGGCTATTAGGGTTAGTAGCTACTGCATTAAAGATGTCTGCTGGGCGTGATGCGTCTTGGTTTGTAAATTCTGGTATACTGTTGGCATATGAAGAACCCTGAGACAATTTTTCTCTCTTTGATTTTAGTTCCGTTGCTTGGGATTGTTCTATTCCAAGAGCACTGGCTACCTGGTCTACTCCTGATGTTTCTGCTGTTTGTCTCTGCGTTTTGGTTTGACCGCCTAACTTAGTACTCTTACCTTGTAGGGCGTCTTGGAGTTTAGATACTCTAGGGGTAGGTTTAGGGGTAGGTTGGGATTGGGCGGCAAATGGAACTACTTGGTCGCTACCAAATGCGCTATTTAATAACTTGGAGTTATCCCCACTCTTATCCATCTGTACCACTACGCCATCGTGACCTTTAGACTCTAGTAGTTTAACTACATTGTCTGACCATGCCTGTGTCTCTGATTTAGAGAGTCCAGTAGGACTTGGATATTTATTGCCAGCTTCTCTGCTTATTTCTCTCCACTGTTGGTCGTTTGTTAATATTAGAGGCTTGCTTAGTTCTACTGATGATTCTTCTATATTTTCGCCAAACTTAGAGGCAGTATCTTTATCAAACGCATAATACTTTTTATCATTTCCTAGTATACTTTGGTCGTTGAGTGTCTTGACCTGCTTATTGCCACCAGAACCCCTAAACACTTTATAAGTCTTAGCCTCTGTGTTTGCTGAGTCAAAGTCTCTAGTGCCGTCTGCTGATACAGGCTTAATAGCTTTGTTCTTTAGTCTTGTTGCTGGTGATGCTCCTATATTGTCTATGGCGTCTATTTCTTTGGCGGCTTGGTTCATAGCTGCTGTTTTGCCCATTTGCTGAGCTTTGGTGTATCTCTCTACCAATACGTTACGCTTTTGTTGTTGGGCGTCGGTTAGTCCTGTAGGGGTATTCAACTTAGTCCCTATCTCAACACCGCCTCTTGCGCCTGCACCTAAGATTCCGCCAGCAAGTACTGATTGGGCGACACCCTCTGTAAGGCTTCTGGTTGGATCGTAAGTCTTTTGTGATGCAAAGTTATCTGCTACTGTCTGTAGACCTTCTGTAGTACCCTCTGTGAGTCCTGATGCTACTAGACGTGTAGTTGTCCTAGCTGCTGCGTTACCCGCTAGCCTTTGGGGTAGTTTGCTAACTAATTTAGAGGTTATCGCTCCACCAGCTTTTCCACCGATAGTTCCGAGAGATAGTTTCTCAAGTCCTGCGTTTACTCCACCTAATGCTGTACCAGCTCCAAATGATGCTTGAGGGCTATATCCTGCATCTTCCATGTTTCCTGCTAGGTCGTTAGCTGAACCTGTAAAGTACTTTGCTAGTACTGCTTTTTGAGTAACAGGGTTGAGTGAATTAACAAGGTCTCCACCTAGTGAAATACCACCGCTAATGAGTGTGTCTCCAAGTCCTCTATTGGCAAAGTCGCCTTGTTGGTCTACTGCACCAAGCCCTTGTAGCTTGTCTCCGAACTCGACAAGTCCATCAGCGTTACCACCTAGTGCGTTTACACCTCTACCACCGTATGCAAGAAGGCCACCAGCTGTATTAGCATATATATCATCTAGCGTTGAAAGCCCCGTTAGTACTGGGCGTAATACCTTGTTATTAGCTACTGAATTAGCAGCAGGTAATATAGCTTTTTGGAAGCCTGACATACCGCCTTGTGTATTATTGTTTAATGTGTTTTGTAGCCCTTGGTTAAACTGTTGGGCAGTTATAGATCCAGATTTAAACCTGTCCCTCAAGGCTATCGCTTGCTCACGCTCTACCTTGTTGGCGTCTGTTCTAGCTTGCTGGCTAGTCTGCGATTGTTTGAACGTCTTACCGCTATCGAATGGATTTACTTGGTTAAAAGCTTTTGATATATTGCTTCGGTTATCTACAGCTTTAGTCTGAGCAGGTGGAGCCATTCTTTTTCGGGCAGCGTTAGAAGTCCTCGCAATACCTTGGCGAGCGTTCTCTTCCTTATCCCAGAAATCACTGGATTCCCAGAGGTTGCGTAAACTGAATCCCATCTAAGACTCCTTAAATTCTTTGTTCTTCTTCTCTGTTCCTGTCAAGAAATGCTTTGTATGGTGAGTATTGTTCTTGTCCACCGTTTTGCTTACTAGCGTTTAGTGCTTGGCGGTCTACTAGGTAGTCAGATAGTTTTGGCGCGGTTGCTTTAACTGCTCTTGAGGCTTCGTTCCTGAATTGACCAGGTAGTGCGTCTAGTTGGTTCTGTATGCCTAAGTATCTATCTTGGTATGGTTGAGCGGCGGATAGTTGGTCTCCACCCATAACTCTAGCTCGTTCTGCTGCGATTTCTGCTAGTGTTTGGTTGATGCCTTGTTCTTGTGCGCCTACTCCTGCTCTTAGAGATTCCTCTTGAGTTCTACGGCTTGCTTTGATTTCTTCTAGTAGTTTCTCAAAGTCTGTCTTAGTGTCGCCTACTGCTAGGTCTAGGTTTCTTTCGTTTTTGCCGAATGAACCCATTACTCCATCTCTTTGCTGTGAAGCCTGTCTTGCTACTGCGTTACTCCCTGCTAGGTTAGCTGAAGCACCTGAACCACCTGCCATACCTATAATACGTCGTAGGCTGTCTGACATTGTTCGTGCATTAGTGTCTACACCGTTTATAGCTTGGTTCTTAGAGTTTTGAGAATCTTCTCTTTGAATATCGAAGTCTCTGTTAGCTCTGTTAAAGCCTGATTGGGCGTTATTATTAGCCTGTGTCGTGCTGTCGTTAAGACCCTGTAAGCCACTGTTAAGTGTACCTTGTGTAGATTGTAGTAGTCTTTCGAATAGGCTTTTTTGAGCGTCAAGACCTCTTACGTCTTCTTGATTGTATGCTGGTGCTGCTGATCCACTGCCACCTCTAGTAGTCCCACTTCCCTGTTGAGGGTTCCACTGTCCATCGCCAAAAACACTACCGACACCTGTCTCTGTGTCGTAGTACATAGCTCCGTCATATGCACCCGTAGTAGCACCCTTTACCTGTGGGGTTGATGATGCTTCTGGCTGACCGTAGCTAGGCCTACCTGAACCATAGCCGTTAGAAAAAGATGAACCGAATGTACCACCTGTATTATTGGATTGTCCTTGTAGTGCGTTTGTAATGGCCCAGTTTGCTGGATTGAGGTTTAATCTCATGTTATATCTCCTGAATGTTAAATATGTTTTATCTTGTTGCTAGAAGTATCTAGCTTGTAAAACTTATCTTCATTTTCGGCTAAAACCGTTTCAGGTGGCATAAAGGCTAGTTCCTGTTTGGATATGTCTATATGTATAGTAACAGTTTTGTTTATTATGTGCTACTAGGTGAGTATAGACTAAACCCCCCAAGCTATCCATGAGTATCCAAAGTAGACAGACGCAGACATCGTGCTAGAGCCTCTTATAATTTCTGCTGTAAATTGTGTTGTGGATATGTCGTGTGCTGCAGCTGAGTAGATTGCTCCAAAGTTTCCAGTCATAGCCGTGATGCTCGTCGCTGCTGATGGCGTTTTGTATCCCAATATACTTATCTGCACACCCAGTACAGTAGTAAATGCTGTCGGAAAAGTAACTGTATCTGTAGTGTTTATTGAACCAGATCCTTGAACCTGCCCCCAACCCATTTGCGTAATAACACCAGCAGTAGTGGCGTTTGCTATGGAGTTCGAGTCGTCCGTTTGTGTTCTTCTCTGCAGCTTAACACCTGGAGCAGAAGAATTGTTAATTTGTGCGATTGTAGGTGATGCAATCGTTTTATTAGATAGAGTTGCTGCTGCTGCACGTTCTGTAGCGTTAGATGTGTTGTCTACGTTACCCAGTCCTACCATAGTAGAAGTTATACCTGATACTGTACCTGTAAATGTAGGTGAAACTAAGTTTGCTTTTAAGTTCAGTGCTGTTTGTTGAGCTGTCGATACAGGCTTACCAGCATCAGTTGTGTTATCTACGTTAGATACGCTAGAAGCTGTTGCTGCGTTGTCTGCTTTAGTCCCTTGTGTTGCTGTTGCGTAGTCGCTTGTATCAAAGGCTTTTACTTGGGCGAGATTGGTTACTTCAGAGTCCATGAGTGCGCCAGCTGCTGTTACATTAGTAGCATCTGTTACGTCAGCGCTTGCTTCAATTTCAGCTACTTTAGCTGCATCTGTGTATGATACTTTGGCGGTGTTGGCGGAAACAGCTGAGTTATTAGCTACTTCAGTATCAAAGTCAGATACCTGAGAGGCGGTTACTGTCACACCCTTGCTTAGATTAGCTATTGTAGTTTTCTTGCTTAGTCCACCACCTGTTTCTTGTATCTCTACTTCATCAGTAGATACTGGTGTTGTCTTTGCTGTTAAGTCGTTGATTTCTTTGTTAGCCATTATGTCTCCTATTATAACCTATTTATATATTCTGATGTTGCCACTATCATCTACCCTGATGTCACCTATGTCTGTAATACGCTTGATCGGTACATCTACAACTCCACTGTCTGCTGTAAGGTCGAATGAACCCTCGCTGGCTACTATCTCAGTTGTTTGTACCACTGTTCCGTTATCGGCTGTAAATGTGTAGTTACCTTCTGCTCCTACGACGGTAGCTGTTACTACTGCCACTATAGTTCCATTGTCAGCAGTCAAGCTAAATGAACCCTCTTGTGCTGTGATTTCACTTGTCTGAGTTACTACTCCGTTATCAGCAGTCAGAGTAAAGTTACCTTCTTGTGCCACTATGGTTGCAGGCTGGGTGATAGCTCCATTATCAGCGGTCAATGTGAAGTTGCCCTCTTGTGAAATTATCTCGGTAGTCTGAGTAACATTACCCTGGTCGGCTGTTAGGTCTAGTGTTCCTTCATCACCTTGTACGCTAGATGTAGCGGTTACTGTTCCACCATCAGCAGTTAGTGTGAAGCTAGTCTCTTGTCCGATTATCTCAGTAGTAGATGATAGTTCTCCATTGTCTGCAGTTAGGTCGTAAGTTCCCTCTGCACCTGTAATAATTGAAGTAGCTATTACTTCTCCATTATCACTGGTTAGGCTAAAGTTGCCCTCGTCACCTACGAGTGGTCTGACGTTAGTTATTTCACCGTTATCAGCAGTAAGTGCGAATGAACCCTCTTGTGCGACTATTTCAGTAGTCTGAGTAACTGAACCGTTATCGGCAGACAAATTAAATGTACCCTTATCCTCGTAGCGTTCAGTGATAGTAATAAGGTATCTGAGGTCTGATTCAACATCATATATCTGACCACTAACAGGTCTGAGCATTTTACCGTCTTGGTCTATGAACCATCTAGGGTTGTATACAGCTTCAAAGTGTACATCTCCCTTATCGTCTATGTGTAGTCCTTTGGTGGTACTACCAGAGATTACAGTGTTTCCAGCAGGGATTGTTCCGTTATCTGCTGTGAGAGTGAAGTTGCCTACTGCTCCTTGTATCTCTGTAGTTTGGGTGAGTTCTCCATTGTCGGCGGTAAGAGCGTAGTTAGATTCAGCACCTACTACTGTTAGGGTTGATGTGATCGTGCCATTATCGGCAGTTAAACTAAAGTCAGACTCTGCACCAGTAATCTCTGTGGTCTGCGAAACGTCTCCGTTGTCTGCACTCAGAGCGAAGTTGCCTATAGCTCCTATGATTTCAGTTCGTTGTACTACTTCACCGTTATCGGCAGTCAAGTTGAAGCTAGACTCTTGAGCCGTAATAGTAGCACCTACTGGCTCTAATTCTTCTAATGCTCCTATCGGTGCTGTGGATAGTGGAGTAAAACCTATCACGGTCTATCTCACTTTTTTAATAACAAATTGATGGCAATCATCAGCGATTTCACCACCACTTGTGTTGATTGTATATGCGCCGTCAGAATCTTCTACTCTTGTGCCTACCTCTATGTAATCTCCTGCACCAAGCTCTAATGTATAGATAAGACCTGTAGTCATGTTTCCATAAGCTGAACCTCTGGCGTAGTTACGGAGTGAGCCACCTCGGAGAGATGAGCCACCGTTTATCTTATAAATACCCTGTAATGTAGTTCTTGATGAGCCTGTAGTCTGTGCGCCACCAATAAATACAACTTCGTACCAGCCAGCTAATGCTACTGTTACTCTTTCGCTGTTCGTTACAGTTGAGTGAGTGTAGTTATCATCTTTGAACATCTCACCATCCCATGTCCAATAGACCTCTGTACCGTTAGCACCACCCACATTTTGGTTGACAGTTGATGTCTTATTGAGGATTATCATTGGCTCTTTAACTTCTTTGGCGGGTATTGTGATGAACACATCTTTGCTACCAGCACTCCAGCTTACCGCTGCATTTGAATTACTAGAAGCGGTTATTGTTGTTCTTGCTAGTAGAGTACCTGAAGTCGTAAAAGTACCAAGTCCTACTTCCCAGTCTGTACCGTCAGTGACAGTGTAGTAGCAAGTATCTGAGTTACTTAGGGCATCACTAAAAGACTGGTAGCCTGTTGCTGCTCCAGCTAATGTGTACGTTCCAGTACCAGTTGTTGTAGTGGTCTCTTTGACCCTATCTGCATAGACTAACGCCATTGGTTACTCCTAAGCTACGTCAGATATTTCAGCTACGTCTACTGCACTAATGTCTAGTGGTGAGCCTGAGTTAGTTGATTCACTTGTTACTGTTGTTACATGTAGTAGAGTTGTGCCTACTGAGAACGCTAGATGTGATGCTGTGCCGTTTGCTGAGGCGTTGTTGCCTGTTTGTGCGCCCAATGTTAGCTTGCGACCACTTGTGTCACCGTTTGCTACTGTCCAGTCACCATTTCCTGCTCCTGCTGTTAGCGTGTAGTTACCTAGTGTATAGGTTGTTGTTGCCTGTGTATAAGTCGTAGGTTGTGTTGAACATACGTCTACTCTTGTTGCTGTTGCGATTACTGCTAACATTCCGTCTAATGTTGCATCTGGTGTGAACTTTGCCATTTATTTGCCTTCTTTCGTTATGAATAACTGAGCGATGCCCTGTTATCCCATATATTATTAAATTGAGAATCCCCATCAGCCCACATGGTAATTACACCTGAGCTGGTGTCGAGTCTCTTGATTTGCCAAACAGCACCACTTGAAGCACTACCTATAGGTGCGTTACCTATATAGACTGTATTAGCCACTGTATCATCGACCCTATTAGCTAGTGTTGGGCTTGCTGTTGGCAATGCACCCTCTACCATGAACGGAGCTATAGATGAACTTCCGCCACCGCCACCACCACTAGGTGTATCACGTATCTCTTTTAATAACTTATTAGAGGCTTTTAGTTCTTTTTCTATGTTGGTAGTGTCTGTTGGTATTTGGGCGGGGATTACTATCTTCTTGATAGCCCCCTCTATAGCCTTGAGGTCCTTTGTGAGGGGCTTTAGGTCAGGTGCGTCTACTTTTACCACTGGTGCGTCTACGTTTACTACAGGGGCTTCTACGTTGGTTTCCTGAGCTTGTACGGCTGCTTCTACCTTGCCTATTAGCTTAGATAGCTCGCTGAACTGCTCTGTATAGTCTACAAACTTCTGTTCCTCTGTTTCTGCGTGGTCTTTTGGTATCTCTTTGACTTCTTTGAGAACATTATTCATAACCTCTGTTAGTGGGGTGATGTCTACATTCTCATGTGTTTTTAGCGTCTCATGTAATGAGCTTAGTGCCTCTGTAACTTCTTTGGAGTCCTCGCTAGTTGCGTAGCCCTCTATTTGGTTGATAACAGCAGTCTTTGTAGTCTTGCCGTCCATGTAGTCAACTACCATCTTAGCGGTCTTAACAATAGTTTCTTGCAAGTCTAAGTTAGCTATCTGATTCTTAGAGTCTTGGTTAGCCTCTTTAGCTTGCTGTGCTTTCTGGTCTTGTACTTGTCTTAGGCCGCTTAAATCCATATTGTTCCTTGTTAATTGGTTGCCCCTTTATTATACCTTAGTATTCTGCCGTCTGTCGGTATACTATCGTTGGTATATTAAGGGGCTATTAGTTACTACGCTTCTCGCGTGAGTGTTCCGCTAACAGCTGTGATGTTCCAACCAGTTGTTCCGTTACCAACTAAGGTCACGAATGAACCTGCTGGCTGGTTAGTAAAGATTACATCTTTGTTGTCTGCTGCTGTGAATCCGTTACCTGCAATGAGGTCTGCTGCTGCTGGGCTAACTGCTAGAGTTATACCTGGTGCGCCTACACGGAATGTGAAGCTATACCCGACTACTGTTACTGGAAGTGTTACTACTGAAGTAACTGTTACGTCTTGGACTAGTCCCTGGTCTTCAATCGCCATTGTATCTGTTGATGCACTGATGGTTGCTGACTCTTGGTGACCCATTCCTCTTAAATCTACTGACATATTTATTTACCTTTCTTTGGTGCGACTTCCTCTTTCACGCTAGCTTTGGCACGGTGGGCTTCAAGAGCCGCTTCTACCGCTTCTGCCTGTTTACGGTTTTCTTCAGCAAGACGTACTTGCCTCTGATGGTTGTATTTAGCTGATGCTTGGATTTCTATAATCGCTTCTTTTGTTAGTGCCATTGTTTTCTCCTTATTAGTTGTTATCAACTATGCGAGAGTTCTACGCAGTTTTGTGGATACCGATGCAGTTGACTTTATTAACATCAACGAATGCGTCGTATCGGTGGCGGTATTCAAGCTGATCGCCTGATACACCTACTGGGTTTTTGTGTAGTGTGTAGTCAACTAACTTCTCTGGTGATACACATACGCTTGGGTGTGTGATGACTAGGTCGGTGTTAGCTGGCATACGAACTGATGGTACTTCTACTAGCTTAACGCCGTCGATAGTTCCAAGTACACCTGATTTCTTATCTTTGTAAGACAAGTCAGATGAATCAAGTAGTGTTGACTGCTTGATGAAGTTTACGTAGGCAGGAGTAAGCAGTGCTACTCGTCCTTCTACTGGTGCTTCTTTGTCGCTAATATCAGCGTTGATAGTTAGGAAGTTCGTGTAAGCGTTAGCTGCTGTGGTAGCTCCGTCTGCAACGATGTCGTCACGACCTGCTTCTTCACCAGCTGTTACGATTGTCTGAATGATGTATGTGTCAATTTCAGGGATTGTAACATTCTTAGTTGCTTGTGCTAGGTATTTACCTGGCTTACGAACCATCATTGAGTCTGTGTAGTTACTCTTGTCGATAGTTTTTGTCCATGCACGGTCTCGTGAGAGTGTGAATGTCTGTACTGTGTCTTCTACTTCTGTAGCGTTACCGTATCGAGCTTGTCCTCCGTTTACGTTATAGTCGCCCATTGTAGGGTCAGTTAGTGTGTAAACGTTAATTGCGTTAACACCGTCCCATGACCAGTTCTGGTTAGTTACCATTTTAGTCTTGCGACCAGCTGATAGTGCTTCAGAAGTTTTCTTCTCAAATTTACTGGCTAAGTTTACTGCCATAATGGTTTGCCTTTCTTAATTGCAAACTCTAATTGACGCTATTAAACTCCGTATCGAAGTCATCTAGGTCTTGGTCTTTTGGCGCTTCTTTTGGTGTTCTAGTCGGCTTGGCTGTGGTACGAGTTTTCTCCGCCTGCTTCTTTTTTGTTTGCTCCCTAGCACCAATATTGCGAAATTGACCAATAGAGTCCATTTCTTCTTTTAAATATTGGTACACATCACCTGTAACTTTAATTGGATTGCCGTTCTTGTCCTTTTGAACGTACATAGCTTCGAACTTATCTAGTTGGCGGGCTATATACTCCTTAGTCTGAGTATCGGCTTTGTCTATCCCTAATTCAGTTGCCGCTCGGCGTATTGCTACGTCCATTGACTGTTGATTTAGTTCTATACGTTCCTTTTGTATGTTAAAGGCTTCTACCTCTAATTGACGCTTCTGCAACTCTTGTTCATCCCCTTCGGCTTCCTGTAGGTAGCGGTCTAGGTTTGCTTTCTCGTTAGCTTCTTTAGTCTCACGCAGTTGGCGTTCGGCTTCTCGTCTTTTAAAGGCTTCGTGGGCTAGTTCCTTCTGACCCTTGTCTTCGGGTTCTTCCACTTCTGAGGCTGTGTCTTCCTCTGACTCGGGTTCTTCTTCTACCTCTTTGGCAGGAGTTTCTTCTTCGTCGTCATCTTCATCAGATTCTTCTTTGGAGTCGTCCGTCGATTCGTCCTCAGATTCAGTGTCTTCTTCTACATCGTCGGTTGATTCTTCATCAAATGATGCGTCGTCTTCCTCTAATGCGTCGAAAGGATCACTCTCGTCTTCTGTTGATGTTGCTTCCGATACACTTGTATCTTCTGCTGTCTGTGCTTCTTCAGCGTCAGGCATATTTGCTCCGTTCTCCACGTATTAGGTGTGGCGACCATACTGTTATTTTTAGAGGGGTTAGCCTCGTGCATTATTTAAAGACTTGCCTACAGTCATGGGGTTTGGGAGTTAACCCTGTGGGACACTACGGTTTTGGTAGTACCCCACACGACTAACTGACCATTCTAGCCATACAGACCTTCATCTTGTACCCCTGTTAAATTTAAAGTGCCTATGGTTTGGGTGTCCAGCGTTTTCACAACTCATTACCTCGCCTCTGTCTACCCAGAAGTGATTAACTGCTGGTAGAGTGTCCATGTTTAGTTCATACTCAGTGCGGCGCTTAATCTCTTCGTCTATAGCTTCTTGGTCATCTATTGGCGCGGTTGGTGTCATTTCTTCTCCCTCATAATTGCTGCTATACGTGACTTGAGGTTCTGCATTGAAGCTTTATAAAGTTTGAGTGCTTTAACTTCTGCTGTGATGTCACCATCTTTATCAATAAGGTCTAGCTGTCGTAGGATGACTGCGTTAGTCTCTTTGTCTATTTCTTTATTGAATACTTCTACTGCTGGTAGTATCTTGGCTCTAGCTTGTACCTTTACTTCTGCTTTCTCTTCCTTCTTTAACTTGACTCGCTCTAGCTTCTCGGCTGTTGCTGAGTTCATACCTGTGTATAGTGCTGAATCGTCTCTCATTGTTGTTGTTCACTTTCTGCTTTAGCTTGCATTGCTCGTACTACGTCATCTGGTGGTACACCGTTAGCTTCCATGTCTAGGGCTTCGGCTGCTGTTTCGGCTGATACGCCATACTCTTGCATTACTGCCTCCATGTTTGCTTGTAGTTCTTCTGGTGATTGCTCTTGCTGTTGGGCGGGCTGTCCTTGTAGTTTCTGACCTTTAATCTCCATATCCATTTGGTGTTTCTGGTCATTTTGCTGTAGTTTCTGTTCCATTAGAGGGTCGCCACCTTGAGCGTTAGGGTCTTGGCTTGGGCCTTGACCTTGTTCTTGCATAGCCTGTTGCTGTGCCATCTCTTCGGGGTCTACTTCTTCTAGTATCTTGTCGTTATCGGTAGTTAGGTTGATGATAGAGCTAAATAACTCCCCCATGTTTAGGCGGTAACCTGATTGTGCTAGTACCTGTTCAATGGTTGGGTCAATGCTACGTAGTTCTACAATCTTTAGTAGTGCCTCTAGTCGCTTATCTTCATCCTTAGACTTGTCATCTTCTGCGTCTAGTTCAAATGTGAATGTAGATCGTGCGTTATCCCATATGATTTCTAGTTCATTAGTTGGCTCGCCCTCTGCGTCTACTGGGAACTCTAGCCCTGCTTTAGCTAGTCGTTCACGCTCTTCATCAGATAGCTTGAGTAAGTCTGTACCTTGCATGTTAGCGAAGGTGATGTTGATTAGGTTCTTAGCTACTGCTTCGTATGTAACGTATAGGTTATCTTTGAAGTCCTCATCATCAATAGATAGCTGGTTCTGTTGGAAGTCTACGCCAGCTGGAGTCTTGGAGTAGTTAGGGTCGCCGCTACCTGATGATGATATAGATGTATCGCCTACAGGTATGAGCTGGTTAAGTGATGTCTTGTACATAGATACAGTAGATGCTAGTTGGTTGTATACACCGTTAGCCATCTCTACAGGTTCTACTTGTGCGCCGCCTAGGTACCAGTTCTGATCTTGTGCATAGATAAGTGAGTCTTCGTCTACTTCGTCCTCTGGTCCCATAATCTTTTTCGGCGGGCGGATACCAATCTGCGTAGCAAGGATATGCAATCGTCGTAGTTCATCTAGTACGTTTTGTGTACCACCTGCGAGTCGCACAATACCTATACCGTAAGGGTTGTTGAAGTCTTGGTAGCAGTATAGATACTTAACTGGTATGTCACCTGTTGGGTCTGGGTTTTCCCATTCACGTACTGTTGAGTCAGTAGCTTTGTGATACATGTAAAACGGTGCTTTGATACCACGCTGGAATACTATACAGAACTGTATGCCACCTTTAGTAACTGCCTTGTCTTGCTTGTCTTCGTGTTCTTCGTTAGCGTCTCGGTCTTCACCCTCTGTCTTAGAGTCGTAGATTTCTTGTAGTTCTTTAACGCTCCACTTGTTATAGCCGTCTGTTGGATTCTCTTTAGTTTCCTTCTTGGCTTGTTCGATAAGGTCTTTAACCTGTTTACGAGTGTAGAATACATCCCAGAAGATAAGGTCTGAGTCTTGGTCTGATACCTTACCAGCTTCTAGGCGTACATCTTGTGCGTAAGGAATAATAATATCACCACCTGTGTAGTCTCCATTGTCCACTAGTAGAGAGATGATAGGTTGACCACCATATATAGCGGCTTTACGGACTGCATCCTTCCATTTGCGGGACCATGGTGCTTGTGAGTTAGCGTTAGGGATAATCTTGCTTTCCCAGTAGATGTTGGCTAGTTCCGTGATCCATGCTTCGTCTCGGTCTTGTGATTTGGCGCGACCTTTAAGCTCTGAGTTGACGATACGCTTAGGTAGTTTAAATAGTGCTGCAGCTAGTGAGCCGTCATTAACTTCTGGTAGGGTCTCGTCTAGGTCTTCTATTAGGCCGTTGTCTGCTAAGCGTTCGTACTCGCCATAGTTCTTGCGCCATTGATAGGCTTCATCTTTAGCTCGTGTATATTGTTCTTTTAAGTCGTCTTGGTCGAAGAATGCCATAGGTGTTGTCGTTGCTCCTGGTTAGCGCCTCGACAAAACGGTTGGCTGTTATACTTGTATATTACTACAGATCGTGCTTATTGTTAAGTATTATTATCTAGGCACTTGCTGCTGTGGTATCTTTTATTGTCAGTAGCCCTTGTGTAGTAACCGCCACCAAAAGGGTAGGTGATAATAGACTTCTTACACCCGTCACACTTTACCTCTGCAAAGCTCTTTAGCTGATTGGCATTAAACTTATACTCATTCTTCGCCTTAGCAAATGCTTTATCGTCTAGGTCTTTGACCATCTTCTCTATAGCTTTAACGCTAGTTGGTTCTTTTATATCTAACCAGTTCTTTATTAGTTGCTTTACCATGGTGTCCTCCTTAGAACTTTCGCTTAATAGTCACATACTTCTTTGTTAGCTTATAGCCACCTTTATCAGACTTGACTATGGTAATTGTGAGTTTGGGCGAGGTCTTACCTGTTATATGCTTGAGCATTTCCTCTACATCATGTACTAATGTCACATCTGTACTAATGGTAGTCTTCTCTGTTTCTTCTAGTAGGTGGGCTAGTTCTTCGTAGTAAGACTTAGTAGTTATCTTAGTAGAGCCATCTGGTTGCTTGTCGTATGTGGTGCGTTTCTCGTGCTTAGGGTTCATGAGTTCTCCCCTAGGTATTTAATTGGGTCGTCTGCTATTACCATTTGTTGTAGGTGGTATTGCCATGCTGGGTTTGATTTGTAGTCTACATCTCCATCTACGCCAGCGCCGTATTCAGTGTGAACAACAAACAGCGCCATATCTGTCTTAATTGGTAGTACTGCAAGTGACTTGTCTATGTGCAACTCTTCACCCCATAGAGCCTTAGCAAAGTCATGGTCGAATAGTAGTGAGCTAGGCCCACTGTATTGTAATCCGTACAGTAAGTACCTTTTAGTCATTTCTGGCAGTACAGTTTCTAGGTCTACGTCCCACCCACCATCTATAGCCTTAGTGATTGCTTGTTCTAGTATTTCTTTAGGTAACATGGAATGAACTCCTTTTCTGTGTTTGGCGTTTGTGTTCTTTCTTCTTTGGGCGGAGGGCATCAAATCCATAGCGTAGTGCATCCATAAAGTGATTCCATAGGTCTACTGGTACGTTGAGTACTCTCTCGTCCTTATCCTTGAGCCATAGGTAGTTACGATACTCTTTAAGTCCATTGATAGAACGCTTGGTGATAGATATTTGTTGGTCTCTTACATACTGTATACCCTGATTAACTGAGTCCTTGCCCTTGACTACACCTATGACGTTGACACCATATAGCCTTAACTCGTCTATACTTTTAGGTTCGGCGGAGTCTGCTATCACTAGTGCCTTGTCTACGTTATTCAGTATGTCTGCTATCTGTTTGTTAGTCAGCCCCTTCTGATAAGTAACCTCATCTATAATATAGCCACCATTGTATTCATATATAGCTACTATAGCTGTTGGGTCGTTAGTATAACCGAAGTCTAGCCCATATCGTACTAGTCTAGCTTCATGAGGTATTGAGTCTATTACTTGCCAGCCTGTGAAGACACGCTCTTCTGCCTCACCTAGTAGACCCTCACCGTATACTCTCCACCATTGCTTGTTGATCTTGCGACGTTCTATCTCTCCTACAATAGACTCTGATAGTGCTTCGTTGTCCTTGTAGGTGAGTACTATGAATTCTACGTCATCTCTGTGGCCTATGTATTCCTCATACATGAAGAACTCTGCTACTGGGTTCCAGTCAGCGAAACAGAACTCCTTAGTACGTATAAGCATCTGTTCAAATGATTCCTTGTGTATGTTGTTGCACTCATTGACGAATAGTCTATCTCTCCTGGGTCCACGTACCTTGCCTGGTTGGTCAGCACTAAAGAACTCTATCTTGCTGCCTGTCTCGAATGTATAAGTAAAGTCTGTCTTAGACCATGCGTCGTCTTTGAAGTATCCTTGCTCCTGCATAATACTGATGAAGTCTCTCATAGCTCCTTTACGTAGGTGAGGGAATGATTCAGATACTACTGATGTGAGGGTTGGTGACTTGTCTGATTGGGCGCGGGCTATTAGATATATAAGTATAGATATAGTCTTGCTGGCTGACGTACCACCTGCTACTGCACGTATACGTTTAGACATTCCTTTGATCTTCTTGGTGGCGGTAGTCTGGCTATACATCTATTTGGTCTACATCCATTATAGGCTTAGGGAGGATATGTGTAGTCTCTGTCTCGTTCTTATCCTTCCATCCGAAGTTGTTCTTTAGGTTGAATATAGCCCCTGCTTGGTTGCGTGATTCCATCAGTCTAACCTCTACATCTTCGTGTACTCGGTTCCTTGCCATCTTAACTGTGCCGAAAAACTCCTCTTTCTTTGAGTAGTTTAATAGTGTATCTCGGTCTATTCCTAATCTGTTAGCTAGCCCACTCATCGTGTATGGGGCGGGATGGGTGATTGCTACTACGCCTCCCTCTTTATCATGTATTTCTTTTATTCTATTATTACAGAACTCAAAGTACTCTTCTATCTTGTCTTCTAGTTCTTCTGCTGACTTGAACAATAGTGGTCTGCCGTTTGGTCTTATGACTATCTCTTTCTTCTTAGGCATTGGGCAAGTCCTTACATAAGTAGTTAGTTATGTGGTAGCCTGCTGCTTCTAGTAGTCCTTCTTCTGACTCAGCTGTTACTGTAAATGACTTATCCCAGTTGTATAGTCCTATGCTATCGTCCTTCTTGCCTTGTGATTCGTCTATGAAGCGTATCTCTATTGCTTCTCGTGGGTAGATGGCGTGTAGTGTTATTGCTTGTTGGGGTTTGGCGGGCTTAGGAGGGGTGTCAGGTTCCATATAGGGGCTGTCCTTGATTAGTTAGCTATAGTCTATCATGCTTGTGATTGTGTAGCAAGCTATCGGCTTGTGTAGCAAGCTGTGGATAAGCTACTAATTATGTATGCACAAGGTATTGCTTATGTTGATAGCTTGTGCTAGAATGTTGTTAGTGAATAAGGCAACTTACTCACAGTACCTTGAGAGCTTATCGATTACATAAGGGAACAGCACTAACCGAGCAATAAGCCGACTTGTACTTACTACCTTATGTGACTGGTGGGATTGGTGTTCTATCTCCTATACAAGAGCGTAAGTTGGGCGGCAATGCGAGAGCTGCTCAACATATAACGTACTGTGTAGGCGTTAGAACATCAATTGGGCGGTCAGCACCACTAGTGTGAACTGTACGAGTGTAAACCTCAAATCGCCCCCAAATAAAATGAAAGTAATGAAAGGAATTATTATGAACGATATATTGAATACAGTGTTTTGGTCTATTACTATTGGAGCATTTGTTCTGATGGTGATTGGTTAGGCGGGCGGTATGACCAACACCCCCAACCCCCAAGCTAATACGGTAGATGAGATAGTGGAAGAACTGTTTGATATGGGCATTTTAACTGGAATTGGTAAAACAAATATTGATGTTAGTGGAGCAAAGCGGTTAGCCACCCAAGCCATCCAAGCCCTAATTACAGAAGCAAAAGCAGAGGTTTGGCAAGAAGTAGATGAATTAGCTCTAGGCTATAAGTCTTACAGAATGTCTGATGTTGCTCAAGACCGCCTAACCCAATTAAAGAAAGATTTAAGTAATGAGTAATATATGTAAGAGGTGCAACCAAGCCGAAGCTGAAATTAACTATTGCCAAGAGTGTTGGCTAGAAATGTGGTAGCTATGAGTAAATGGATATACAAACAAATATGGAACTTTAGTGAATGGTCTAGTATCGGGCTAGGCAAGTACGCACCCTACGTATTTGGCAAAATGCTAGGGAGTAAAGGCTCAGAAGTTGATGATACTGGTAAGCGATAATGACCCCCAAACCCCAAGCTAATACACTAATGGAATTAAAAATGAACCTATGGAGCTTAGCAGATACGGCAGAAGTAGAGGAGTTAGTAACTAAATGTGAGGGCAAGCATATCCAGCAGGTAGTCTATTCAACCTATCACAAAGGCATGACACAAATATGTTTTGGTTGCATGGCGGTGAATACCAGCATACCAATCGCCCCACTAAAGGAGAACAAGTAGATGTCTAACACCCCCAAACCCCAAGCTAATAGACTAAACCAACTAATTAAGGAGAAATTATGAGTAAATTAACAAAAGAACAAGCCCTAGCAAAGATTGAAGAATTAAAGAAGTACGTTGACCAAGTTGATGTAGAGACTGATAAGCCTATTGGTATAGCTATCAAATCACGGTATGGCGAGTC
>Ga0306872_100233_pt1 | contig 23676 bp, 18 predicted proteins | sample AntRauMeHopE1498_FD_190455 | JGI IMG/M metagenome (GOLD analysis project Ga0306872, IMG submission 190455) | Saline lake microbial communities from Rauer Islands, Antarctica - Metagenome Hop E1 #498 (v2) (version 2) | ecosystem: Environmental > Aquatic > Non-marine Saline and Alkaline > Saline ...
CCTTTTATCAAAAATACTGTATATATTTGCACCACCTGATTGTGTTGTATTAAATGAAATCTTGTAAACAATAGTCCCAGAACCCCTGTTGTAATTAGTAGAGTTTGGAATAACAACAGAGTCATTACTACCATCAAACAAATAAGCACGCCCTTGTTGTACAGGTCGTGTTTGAGTACCTATCTTTGAGATTATCTGTGTAGGAGAAAGTGACTCGCCTTGAAATAGGAGATTAGGGAGAGAGTTCGGGTTGAAGCCATTTCTCTTTTGAATAACTGGGATGCCGCGCTTGTGCATATTTATCTAAGAATTAAGATGTTAGTTGCTGTCGTTCCTGCCGACAGTACCCTTCTCGCCATGACATACAGGATCGCTCCGTCTGGTACGTTTTTGAATACCTGCGATGCTCCGTTTACCGGTTGCACCTCCACGTCTCCTCCCACACCAATGAATAGAACTCCCGGTACAAGTTCTGTATTTCCTGGTGTTACTGCTACTGCTGAGTCTGCTATTTGTAAATCTACGATTGCCATATATTTTGATCATTAATTATTATATCTCTATCCTAATAAATTGCTCTGTTTTTGTCGCATTTATGATCCGAACCCATCCATGAAGTGTTCGACATATTTAAGTACGTCCTCGTTTTTTTTCTGCCTTGCAATATGCTCCTTTAGGAGTCTATTCTTTTCTTCAAACGGCTTTTGGTCACCAAGAGCGCCCCACCCTTTATGCCACACAATTGCTGTGTCCTCTGGTGTCAGCTTATATCTTTTTGCTACTGCAATGAATTGGTTCATGAATTCTTCTTGCGCTTCCGGGTCCTTTAGGAACTCCTCCGGCGTGTATGCCTTATCAAGCCACAGTTCTCCCCACTCCTCGAGTGTTTCTGGATGTACTTGATATTTACCAAGGTCTGATGTTTCCTCTCCAATAGACTCGTAGAGGTTTTCCCCACGATCGCGCGCACCTCTGTTTTCTGATTGTATGAAGCCATTCCGGATGTTGTCATCAGTAGGTTTTTTTGGTTCTGGCTTTTCCACAGGCTGTACAGGTTCAGGTGCAGGTGCAGGTTTTGGTTCCGGCTTTTTCTTCATAAGCGCAGCACCAAGCGATACCGCTCCTGTAGTCCCGGCGATGGTGAATAGCGGCGATGTGCCGACTGTGCCAAAGGCTTGGACTGGCTCTTTTGCGAGGCTCGGGTTCACGTCTAGTTGTATCCAAGTGACACCCTTATCATCTGTGACCATTTTTGCATCGTAGTTCTTTTTGAGGAACTTCTGCACGTCCTTTTCGTAGAATTTGTAGATGGGGTTGTTGGCGTCTATTTTTCCGGAGATGTCGAATTGTTCTGCATCTCTAGCAAACTTTTCTGAATCAGATGTGCGAGTTTCAATAAACTCTCTTGCTTCCTTGCTCGTCTTTGCTGTTTTGGTTGCACCTGTTTTTCTATTTGTTGCGACAAAAATCGTTTCTCCGTTCGTCCCCCTTTCTCTAACGATATTCCAAGAATCCCTTGCCTGTTCTTCGAACACTCTTTTCGGCACAGCCTTAAACTTCCCATCTTCGAGGACGTCTGTCACGACCCAGTCACCTCTGTTTCCACTCGATATCTTTGTCCCCTTCTTAAAGTCGTCAAAGGTTATTGTTTTACCAGTATCTAAGTCCAACATTCTTCCCCAACTTTCTATTCCACTATCTCCCAACCCCTCCACTTTCATGGCAGTTTCCCCTGTTGGGAACTGTAGCTTTGTCTTGCCATACTTTGCCGCCTGGGCCACCTCCTCCCGGATAATCCGTTCGTGCCAGGTGTTTCGGTAGGGTTCGAGTTTTCTCATTTCCTCAATTCTTGCGGCTTCTGTAGTCTTATATTTTGCGACCTTTTTTACCTCGACTTCTATTTCTTTTTTACTGTATCCTGCATTTTTGAGCTTAGATCTTATTTCACTATCGGTCATCTTAAAACTCACTAAGTTAGATGGAGCCATTTCACTCTCAAGCCCTCCTTTCTGAAAGAGGTCTGATTGCGCTTCGATGACGCGTCTTGTTTTTCCATCTGCCATGTCCTCGATTCGTGAGTGGGCGAAGTAGTCAGGTATGTCGCCTTGAAAATGCACGTCGCTAGCTGAGTTCTTTATTGGTGAGGTATATACCCTCTCTTTATATTCTGCAACGTCTCCTCGCACATCATCGGGGAGCGCAATGTTTTCGTATTGCCCTTTTTTTGAACTTCCTACTCCTCCTGGACCAGTAGCTTTCAGCGGAATCAATTGCGCCTGTACCTTATTTGTGAACTCCTCTACGTTCACAGTTCTGTTGAAGTCATCCACGATCGATCGTATGAGGTCCCGCTCCGCCTGGCGCAGTTCTCCTCTGTTTGTGGCATCAAGAATATACTGTTTTGACACAGTTGTTCTACCTTTCAGGTCCTGGAGAATTTTTGTGGTTACGTTGCTATTTCCACCAAGTGCTACGTAGCCACCTTGTGTGTTGGGCTTCTTTTTCACAACGTCGGCGAAGGGTTTTGTTTTAGGCTTTGCTTTATTAAACGCGTCTGTAGCACTTGATATCCATCCTCTTTTGTCATTCTTCTCTAGATATTCAATGATTTCTAGTCTTTTTGCTTCGTTTGGTAAGTCACTCACATCGGTTGATTTTCTCAGCCAGTTATTTATAAAATCATCCGCATTATCGTGTTTAGCAATTTCTTTGTTTAGTATATTTTGGATAGGTTCTACTTCCTTCTGCTTCCCCTTCACAACGTCGCCGAGAGGTTTTGTTTTAATGTCTTTTGATAATACTACTGGTATCTCTTTTATTCCCAATCTCTTATATGCTGAGTATCTGTGATTTCCATCTGTAATTTCAAGACCATTCCCAAAGTCATCAACAACAAGTGGTATTCTCAAACCATCTTTTATTTCAGCAAGAGCTCTCGCCTTTCGCTCTCCATCAAGACTTGTCTCTGTTGGTGTGAGGTCATCAATCGACACTGTTGTTCGTTTCACATTGTCTACTCCTCCTATATCATCCAGTGCTTCTATGTACGATGCCTTCCCAACAAATTCGTCACTATCAAATACTTTCAGGCTCTTGTTGTTAAATTCAGACATTGGATCGGTAATAGTTTCCCCCTTCACAACGTCGCCGAGAGGTTTTGTTGGTTTTTTGGTAACACTTTTATTCCAGTTTACATGATAGAAAGTTTCTTCTCCTGGCATGGGAGATTGTTCAAACACCACTTTTCCATTTGAGTCTGTAATCTTACTAATGCTTGATGGAGGAACATCTCCTTTGTATGCAAAGGATCCTGAGTCAATAGCTCTCTGTCCTATGTAGTCAGCTATGTCATCTCCATTGTCTTGAATTATTTCATAGTAGTCATCATCCACTACAATGTTTTTGTACTCCTTTTTAGGTACTGAAAATTCTATCAGAGTATCCCCTTTTTTTAATTCTGATATATCAGGTTTATTTTTTAATGCATATGTCCCATCGATACCATTATTGAATCCTTTGAGGTCTTCTGTTCTTTTGATTCCTCTTGAGCTTGGTTTTAGCAATCCTTCTTCTTGTATTTTTTGTGCTGTAGTTTTCTTCACGACATCGCTCAACTTCCTTGCGTTATTCTTAGAAGAAGGTACTATTGGTTCTATGTTATTCTTCGTATTATTTATTATAGTTGTAGCAGTTTGCGCTTTTCTATTTTCATAGACTTTTGGCGCATCCTTTACTACCGGTAAGTTATCTTTTTTTTTTATATTCTTACCAAAATCAATGACCGGCAATTCATTTGTCGGTACATATTTTTCTTGAACCTTTGCATTTGAAAACACCTTTGGAGGTCCATCGGCCACAGGTAGGTTTGATTTAGATTTTAGCGCTGCGCCAAGTGATATCTTTGGCAAGTTAGGATCGTACGATTCGTACATTCGGACATCATTTAGCTTTGTCGATGGACTGTTCTGTGTCGGCGATGCTGATGGTGTTGATTTACCTGCAGGGTTTGCTCCCGGCATATCAATATTTCTACCTGCAGGAAGTACTGGTGTTACACCTCCTGACCTCATTTCTACATTTGGTTGTCCTGGCTTTGGAGCAGGGAGTGATAATTGACCTACCTTTTCTGCTGTCGGAAGTCCTACTGTTGGTTTACCTGCAAGAGTCTTTGCTATTTTTGACATCACGCTTTTTGACGACAGTGTTTTTTTCACAATGAAGCCTCCCACAGCTGTTGGATCACCTCCTGATAGCATGATCCAGTCAGTAAGTGTCATTGCATTATTCCCGGCTGATCCTGCGTATTCTTTTCCGAGGTCATCCATTAGCTGACGAGCAAGTCGTGTTTCTCGGTTTATTTGTGGCAAGTTTTGTAGCCCAAGGTTTTCTGCTGTATCAAATTGCCACTGCCTTAGTCTATTATCGATATTATTTGAACGTGTGATTTTATCCGAAACATTGTCTCTGATGTAGTCTAGTTTCACATTTCTTTCGTAGAGTCTTTTTACTTCGTTAATCTCGGACATTGAAAGACCCTCCTGATTGTGTTTATTCAAAAGTTGATTGACTCTTCCTGAGTCTGGCGATATTGCTCCTGGTGCTGAAACTCTCACTTCACGTTCTGCGAGTTCCTCAAGCGCTGTGTTTACAATTTCCTCTTTGTAGTTTCCTGGCAAAGTAGCAAGCGCTTCGTCTGCTGTTGTCTTTGATAGTGTAAATCGCTGATATAGCTGATTCGCCACATCATCTACCTCTCCGTATATACCTCTTTTTGTTAAATATTCTCCAACACTTTCTCCTGCAGTTGCTTCAAACTTGGCTTGCTTTCCTTTTGATATTCTGGCCACACGTTGCATGATTTCCTCGGGCTTGAATCCCCTTACTGCTGCAGGGACAGTAGGCAAGGCACCTCCCAAGGTTCCTCCTGCTACACCTCCAATAAGCCCTCCTACTGCAGTATCTTTGGCAACACTACCCATTGTGGCATCTTCTTGTTGTATTCCCTCTCCTGCGCCAAATAGCGCTCCTCCGGCGGCTCCGTACTTAAGTCCTTCAAGTAGTCCTTGTCCAATTTTTCCTTTAAGTGTCGACGTTGCAACTTTACTTGCTCCTCCTGTACCCACAGTCCAGGATGCAGTTTTAAGCGCATCGCCTGCTGTTTGTTTAAATGCATCTTCAAATGTATTTGTTGGCGCTACGTCCACACCTCCTCCTGAACCCATGATTGGCACATTTGTCGGTCCTGCTGTAGCTTTTTCTAGTTGCTGATCAAGAGTGTTTCCCGTTAACCTTTGTACTCTTTGATCTACTCGCCCGCCTAATACTTTGTCCGCAATCTTGAGACCTCCTGACCCAAGTGCTTGTCCAAAGCGTAGTGCAGGATTTATTACAGCTGATTGTGCAAAATCAAGCACAGTCGCGTCTGCTGCTTTTTGCGCAATGTTTTTTTCTGGTTTCTTTAATGCTGCAGGAAGACTCTGTGGCTTTGGTTGCCCTCCGTTTTGTCTAAGGGAATCAAGAAGACTCGAGCCGACTGGTTTCTGGCCCTGAGATTGTGAAGCACCTCCTACGTTGTACTTTTGTCTATATTGTTGAATCTGTTCTGGTGTGAGTGACATATTTTTATGCGTAATATCCTTCTTGTCTTGCAATTGCTTCTACTAATTTATCAATAGGTAATGTACTTGTCGCAATGTTTGGATCTACTCCCAGTATTGTGGCCACAGAATTGGTCCAGTTAGGATCCTCTGCGTATACCTTTCCAAGCTGTGCGAGTGTCGGGTTCTTTGGTAGGAACCTGCTGTTTCCATTTATCTTCGCCTGGATGTCTTTTTGCATTGCGAGGAAGCCTGTCTTTTCGTCTGGGAATATAAGGTGTCCTTGATTGTCCTTTCCTATTGCCAGGCTATCCGCTAGCCCACCTTGCTTTATGTTTCCTGGGTTTTTATTCCTCTGTGGAAGATTGCCGGAATCTGAGGTATTTCCAACCATGCTAAAACCCTCTCTGGTGTCAAGGATTTGCCAGATGTCATCTTCTGAAAGATCGCTGTTTTCGTTTATCATTTGCTCCACCCTCTGTTGATTCTCCAGTGATTGATTAAAGTATTCTTGAAGATTATTTGGTTGCCCTCCCCCTTGTGAGTTCTTTGATGCAGTATCTCTCATCTTCACAAAAACTTCTCTCACTTTATTAAGGTTGTCCTTCATTAGTTTATCACCAATTCCAAACTTGAGTGAAGCCTGCACATTTCCAAGGAGCGCAAGCTCTTTTTCTGAGACGTTTCCTAGCGCACCTCCGGTCGGTGATGCTGCTCGCATTGCAGTTAGTTCTCCGAATGCAATGTTCGCAAAGACAGTCTCGAGTGTTGATTGAAGTTTGAAAGCATCTGAGCCTGGTATTTTTTCTGCAATGTTTCCAAAGAACCCTGTGCTTGTATCTTTTAATTGCTCTAGAGCCAAGTCGATTGCAGGGATGGCAGCCTCAGCTTTCTGGAATGCATAATCATCCATCTTGCTTGAAAGTTCCCCACCTCGTCCTGATCGGTAGATTTCTGCAATCACCTCCTCTCGGCCTGATGGTGTGAGGTCTTTAAGTGATGCGACGTTTGCGAGGATACCACTTGTAAGGTCTGACACTTGACCTGCTCCTGACCCTATTCCTGTTCCTGATCCTGATGTCATTCCTTTGTTCACAAACATTTGCTGAGTTGGGTCTTTTTTATTAAAAAACATAATACGATCGCCAAGGTCTGCGCTCCCATCAAATTCTGCAGGAAGTCCAAGGTCTACAGTTTCGATTGTTATCTTACCTGTGATTGGGTTTTGTCTTGCGATTACGTATGACCCTCCTTTCATTTGTTTATCTATAATTTGGTCCTGTGGAGTGTTTAGAACGAATGCTCCCTTTAGCATAGCCTCTCCTCCGAAATTATCCACGAAGTGTGCGAATGCTGCAGGGTCTGTTGCTTTCAGTCCTTCGTATGTTACTCCTGCTGAGGTTAGGTAGGTAACGTCCTGGACCGCTTTTTCTTGTGCGGCCGCGCGCGCCTCTAGCCTTCCTGTTTCGTCAAGTCGTGCCTCTGCTCGCCTTGCTCTTGATTCTGCGAGGGCGTTTGTTGCTACATCACTGAGAATAGACTGAATTTTTATCTCAGTCTCGGCTCGGATTCCTTTATTGGCTTGCTGACCTATTGTAGTGGTCTTTTTTTGCTCTACGTCCGCTTCAGTTGACCCTGCAAGGCCTGTTAGGCTTGATATTGCATTGGTGTTTCGGTCGTTCTTATCATTGATTACTCTCTGCTCCTGGAGCAGTGTGTTTTCGTAGTCACGAAGTGAGTTGACTTGGCCCTGGGCTGCACCCAGCATTTCTCTGTGTACATTCTCAAAGCTATTTGTGTCGCTACCTCTATTTCCTCTTCCGTTATCACTACTTCGAATGCTTCTTTTCACAGGTTTTTCTACCGACCCGGTTGACCCCATTGAGCCTGTCGGTTCCGGGTTTCGAGGTGCTGATGTCGTATCGATTTGACCCAGTTGCTGAAAGCTACCACCACCTCTTTTTGATAGTCCACCTGTCATTTCATTTACCTTTGCAATAGACTCATTGAGCCGAGTCATTTGCTCTGGAGTTCCTTGTGTACCACCTGAGTTTCGTCTCTCAGCTCTTTGTTCTCGATTCGTACTTCTTCGTGTACCTGTGTTTTGTGTGTTTCTTCTTCGTGCCATATTATTATTTACTTATTGGTCTTAAACTTATTCTGGTTGAATTTTGTACTGTCGTAGTGTATGTATTGTAAATAACACCTTGATAGCAAAGGTCTGCATTTATATTAACAGCAGGTGCTCCCACTTGAGTGCCGTTTGAATACAAACCTTGTTTGTTACTAGATATTAATGTTGTTGTAGAGCCATCTATATTATCTAGTCTGTATAAGTCTAAGTTACCACTTATTGTTCTTGATAAATAAGCAAATGTCCCATCGTAGAAATAACAGTTTTCATTAGTTGCAAAACGAGAAGCGACAACAGTTGCTGTAGACACCGCGGTAAACACTGTGCCACTTACTGACCACCTTCTTGATGTAGTCTCTGAGCTTTGTGATACTAAGTAGACATCTACCCCATTTGACCAGACACCAAGACTACTAAAACAAGCTACTGTTGGAACTGTCATAGTAGTTTCTCCTGTTAAATCGGCAGCTAAGAATCTCGAGCAAGCAATGTTTGCACCATTGCTGAAAAATATATATAAGTGAATACCGATGACTACAAACCCTCCACCATCACCGTTACTTGGTGTGATTGTGGGGTTTGCATTGTGAGTTAACTTATATTGACCTGACTTTGCATCTCTTTGGTATCTATATATAAGACCTGAGTTTTGTATATGAACAAATAATTGAGAGCCATCAGTTGATGAGCCTAGTAGAAGTTCTGTTGAAGAAACTAATGATTCTACTTGATTCAACGCCAAGTCTTGTTGAAAGAAAGGTATTGCTGTTGATGCGGGTATCAGGTCTTCATCTATCTTCCCTGTTGCTCCAGTCTTTACTACCTGATTCACATTTCCTTCTAGTGTCTTGTAGTAGAGAAATGATGATGCAAGTTGTACCCATCCATTGGTAGCGTTTCTGTAGTACACAGTTCCGTCACCTCCTGAAGTATCTGCTCCGAGATTAGGATGGTTTGAGTTATCTGCTGTTGATGTTGTCACTACAATCCAGTAGAAAGCACCAATAACGAGAGCTCCGTACTCTGTTGTAAATATAGCCTCGAACTCTGCTGCACTTAACCCTAGCCACTTTGCGTTTGTAAGTGTCACTGTTGCAAGGTTTGTTCCTGTCGGAGCGATTCCTGCACCTGCATCAGCTTGTAGTGAAACTGTTACTGTACCCGTGAATGTACCTGTATCAGCTTTCTTGAATAGTAATGCACCTCGCATCTTTGTCTTTGTCGCAACAAATCTTTGTGCCAAGTCATTATTTTTAGTAGTTGCATCTGCCTCTCCCACTGCAATAGTATTTGTTGATACTAGCTGAGTTTGTAGCACTGCTGATTGGGTGATTTCGTTTGTCGAAACAAAGTCTGTGATTCTGTTCTCAAAGTTTACAAATAATTCTGTTGCGCTTTTTGCTACACCCACAAAGATGTCATTTGTTGGAGCTGTTTGTGTAATATCTCCTACTGTTGTAGAGATGTATTGCGATGCTCCTGGAGTCATCCCTGATTGGTTCGTATCAGTTCCTCGCACAAGTACACCACCTGTGATTGCAACACCATCAGTTCCTGCTCCTTGAGCAATACCAAATTGTGTATCATCTCCATACGCTGTATCTGCATCGGCTCTGTACCATTCTTGGTCTGTAGTATTAAAGTATAGGACTCTTCCTATTGTAAATGTTTCGCCTGCATTTCCTGTAGCGATAACTTTTGCATAAGAAATAGCGCCAGCCGATCCTGAATCATCAACATATCCCTTTGTTGCAAGTTCTTCTCTATTTGAAAGAGTTGGTTCTGTTGCATATCTTAGAGAATTTGGAAGAGCATCGTCTCCATTAATCATTCCCTTAAGTAGCTGTATGATCGGCGCATCGGTTATTTTTATATTGGCTCCCCGCCTGTGAGAGAACTTGTTTGCATTCACTGATGTTTTTCCATCCGCATATGATACCCCTCTTATGAGTGAAGTCATTTCGGTTCCATCTACAGTTCCACAAACTATCTCCGCTTGGGCCGATCCTTCGTCTACTGTTATACATACAAGCCCGGACAATGCACCACCTCCTCTCACCGCGTTTGCGGTCAGAGTTAAGCTCGTCGATGCTGATGTTATTGGTGATGCTAGTGAGGTTTCCCACACTGCTGCTATTTCGGGTAATGACATATTGTATATATTAAATTATTAATGTTGTTTTGTCGCATTTATACTGTTCGTGACGGAGTGTTCTTCCTTCCTTTGTCTCTGATGTCTTTAAACTTTATCTTATTCGCCTGGACGTACCCCACCTTTGTGGCCACAAGTCTTACCTGTACATCTACAAACTTGTCGGAGTTTACCGGGAAGTCTACCTCGAATGGACTCGCTGTGTCCGACCCTCCTGAACCAATTGTTTTTGACCCAAGTGTTGGACCTCCGATTGATGTATTTTTTCCTGCGTCCACGTAGATTCCATCGCCTTGGATAGTGAACACCTTGGTGAATGATCCACTGTCGTATGATAGCCACACCTCTAGCTCCTGCTCTTTTTGGATAAGTCCATCTATAACCATTTTCCGACAGTTCTTTAGGTGATCCGTTCCGAGGTTGAGCGCTGATGATGTCCAGTAGTTTTCTATCACGTCTCCATCCTCGTCATATCCTGAAAATAGGATGTAGCAGTTGTTGGTTATTGAGTCTCCTGCGATTAGAAGCCCATCGTATTCGGCCAAGCACCCCACGTAGTAGTTGAGTCTATCCCACACCTTATTTTCTGATGCGATGTTTCGTATCCAGGTTACTGAATTGTGATTATCTGCTATTCCATTTTGTTTCGCCTGGGATGAGAATATTTCATAGTCTCCCCATCGATACACTACTCCCTTTGAGTGTCCGAATTCCGACAGGTTAATTCTATCCGAGATTGGTTCCGGCTCGATTGTTGTGATGTCAGTTCCCTGGAGTACCTTCATTTTTCTGTACTTTGGTTCGCTTGGATTTGATAGGTCGGCCATGATTATTCCATCCGGTGTTTGGTGCGCTGCGAGTGTGTGTGGAATACCTACGTTTCGATACTCAAGGTTTACTGACTCTGTGTCATCTACGCTTGATTGAAATTGCCATGTCTTGAGTTCGTGAAAGCAGTATACTGTCGTGTTGATGTTGTAGATGGCCATTAGCTTTCCACCACCTGTGTCTTGTCTAAACGATTTTCCTTGTCCGTTTAGGTTTCCTGTGAAGTCTAGGATTCCTGTCGAGGTTGATGTCTCGTGGTAGTACGATGCGGTGATTGCTTGCGCGTTTGTTGGTGCTGTATTGAAAGTCACAGAGAATGCTCCTGTTGCGTAGTTTATAGTCCCGGTTCCGCCGAGGTCACCTACCATGTTTCCATCACGATCGTCTACGAATGTTTCCACAGTATCGGTGATTGATGGGAACATCACTGTTTTTGGCGCTGTGGCGACAGCAAAGGTCCCGGTGAACGTTATTGCCACACCTGTCCCTGAGCCCACATTCTCCCCTGTGACCTGCGTGAAGTCCGATAGTTGGTCTTTGTCGATATATGACAAGTAAAGCCCTGTACGGTCATTATTACCTGCTACAGTACCATTCCTCTGTCCGGCGAAGACTCTTGATTGCCCTGGATGGAATACTCCCCACCGGTAGTTGTTTACCTCCTGGTCTACCGCGCTTCCGGGATTTGCTGTTGGTATCTTATAGACTGATGAGTTCTGCGACCCTATGTACATAAAAGACCCTGCAAGGCCTTGGTATAGTTTCATCCAAACATCCTCTCCGTTTGCAGTCGCCGGGAGCAGGTCAGTATCGATTTCCACAGTGTCGTCCAGGTCCGCATCATAGTATTTTACTTTTCGGCCATAAGCGAAGAACAGCACCTCGGTTCCGTTGTACTTTTTTCCTCTACCTATTCCGGTCACCCTTCCTGTACCATTTACTCTGGTTTGCCCCAGGAGCGTATATCCTCTCCGAAGAGCGATACTGTCTTGCTCCTTTGAAGTGACCCAGTTGAGCGCATCTGGCGAGTACCCCGCCCTGAGTGTCTTTATATCTCTTACGGAAGTGTTTTGTCCGTAGAATGTGTCTATTGTGAAGTCATTAATAATCATATTAAATATCGTTAGTCGTATCGGTTTATGGCACCTGATCTGAACCCTCCTCCATATCCATCTGTTGGGTCATTTGACTGAATGGCTCCGAGTGACTTTTCGTTGTCCCAGGACTCCATTGCGTTTTTAATTGCGTTTAGTACCGCTTGGTTTGAAGGAAGCATTTGTCGGTTGATTGAGTCGTAGTCGACTGCGCCTTTGTGAATTCCTATTGCATAGTATGCGAGGATAGGCAAGAACCTTGAGGGGAAAACTGGCCACGCTATCGTCGCTGAATCCTCCAGGTCTACCTCTGCGCTTGTTGCTAGATATGTCAGCCAGATGTTTCCACTGAACGGAGGTTTTCCGTTGAGGTAAAGTATCTTTGCGTTCTCATCATATACACAGGTGTGTGATGAGTCCTTGAACTCTAGTCGTTGATCAAATGGTTTCAGCGTGTAGTATTCTACTCGATTTTCTCCATCAAATATCTTTAGCGCAGTTCCATCGCTTGTGACGTATATTCTCGACAGGTCTGTGATGGTCGACAGGTCGATTGCAGTTTGCCACGTACCTGATGCGCTTACTACCTTTGTGGTATCTGTTTTGAGTAGCACGTTCCATGGTCGCTCTTCTTCCAAGATCGCTTTGGCGTTACTTATGAGTATGTTTGCAAGGGACACGTCGATAGTCGCACCTCCATTGAGTTGCGTTAGAAAGTTGTATAATTCTGTGCCTTTTGTAATCATATTATTGTGCTAAATCATTTATACTAAATGGAGGTGTTTGTGTCGCATTTTTCTCTTCTTTTCCCTTTTCCATTGCCTCTGATATCTTTTGTTCGACAATTGTCCCCACGTTATCCACGATCGTCTGTGCAAGCGTTTGAAGTGTTCTGACAAGGTCCATGTTTAACTGTTCGTACTTTTCTACCTTCTTACCAAGTTCCTGGACGATAACGTCTAGGTCTTTTTCTGTTTCTTCTTTTTTTTCTGTTTCTTTTTCCATAATTGTTTTTTGTCTTGGCGCTATCTCAACCCTCCGGGGAGAGCTGAGTAGTGCAGAGACTTTATCGAGATTATCGACTTAGTGGTTCTGAACCTGAGAATGCTGATGATGCTACTGCATATGAAACAATTTGCGGAGCTTGGTCTGTGAAGACTTCGATTCCGTAAGCTGTCCATACGATGTAGTCTCGTCCGATTTTTCGGCTCACTGAGTTTTCTTCCATTGAGGGGTTCTTTTGAACCACAAGAGAACATGATCGTGCAAGCGCAAAGATGCAATTTACTTTCTGTTTTACAACAGTGAAGATTGCAGATGTTACGTTTGTCGATACTACAATAGTACCTTTTCCTGCTCCTTGGAGAGTCATGGTATCTGCTGCGTTATCGTTTACTGCAACGAAGTTTCTAAGTAGTCTTTGTTCTGCTCGAGTTGCTGATGAGGCACCTGCATCTGCTGATTCCGCTACTGAAGTTCTTCCTCCTGCATTCAAGAATGCTGCAAGGTTAGCTCGAGTAATGTCCACAGTTGATGCGATGTGAATCTCAGTTGCTCCTGTTGCTGCTGACAGTGTAGAAACAAAAGTGATTACAACACCATTGATTGTGACAGTTTGTCCGTTCGTAGGATTTGTTGCCATTGCAAGTGTTACTGATCCTGAAAGTGCGTTCGAAGTGAAAGTTTCAAACCCTTGGAAATAACCTGAGTATCCGTTTCGTGATACTTGGTCTCCAAGTAGAGTGTCTTTTCCTCCTAGGTACAATTCAATCGCTGTAAGAATTTCTGGAGAGATTGCCGCTGCAGGCATTCCTTCTGGAACTTCTAGCTTCATCTTTGAACTAAATCGCTTGTGGTATACCACGTTCTTTAGTCGAAGTTTTTGCATGGCAGTAGTGAAGACTGTTGCAACGTTTGATGCAGTAAGTACGTGTCCGTTTCCGGCTGTACCTGCAAATGTTCCATCATCCATCACTGTTCCTGCGCCTAGGTGCAATTGAAGCAATACGTCTGCATCGATTTGGTTAATCAAAGCATTCGCAAGTTTCTGGCCATACTTTTGCTTAACAGGAAGGTGAGCTTGTAGCTCGTCAAGTTTCTTGATGTAGATACTTGATTCCTTCTCGTAGTTGATAGTAAGTGTTTCTTGAGTGTCAGTAATCGCTTGTGGATCGTAACTTCCGTCTCCTCCCATGTCATTCACATCAACATCTGATGCGAACGATCGAGCAATTGTTTGACCCTTTGTGAGTGACGCTTCTAGACGTGAGTCAGCAAAAATTTGATACACGGGCTCTTTGTAGTGAGACATCTGGTACTCTGCTGAGAACACAGTTTTGAAGGTCATTGTATTTGGGTTCATATAATGATTTTAAATTAACGTTTAAATGATAATTTTTCGTCCATTACTGTCGGTTGATAGCTCACCATTAGATGAAGTTGCTTTATTGTATTCATTGTACCAAGCAATGGTCTCGGATTCGGTCATCTTTGAGAAGTCAGGTGATGTATTTAGGTCTACTGTTGTAGTTGGTTTCACACCATTCTTTTCTTGAGGACTTTTTGACTCGAGGCCACGTTTTTTTGGTGAGATAAGTTTCGATAATGCATCCTTGCTTTTGTATATGATGTAGTCAATTTCTTTATCGTGATACTGGTCAGTATGAGCAAGTTCACTTAATTTACTTTTGATCACTTCTTTATCTATCTCCGATAGTTCTGGGAAAAATTCTTTTAGAGTTGGAGCCGCTTGGTCGAACTCTTGATTGAATGATTGCTCATCGCTCTGTGTGTTCGATATCCGCTTTGCATCGTCAAGTGTCCGCCGATCATCCTCTGAAAGTGACGAGATATCCTTGGTCAAGATTGTTTTTAGTTGCCTTAGAGTGTCCGGGGACATCTCGTTTTCTTCAGCAAACTTTGACAATTCGTCCTGAACATCTTCATTCTCTTCCTGGGTCGAAGCGCTGTTTCCTTTTTCGATGATAGCTTTTAGTTCCAAGTTTTCTCTCTCTAATTCTTTGCTTCGCTCTTTTTCATTTCTAAGGTCTTTCTTTTTCTCCTTATACTCTTCATAGATACGTCGCGGTTTACTAGCTTGTTTCTCCTCTTCTTGATTCTCGGGTTTTTCAGGCTCTTCTTCATGATCGTCTTTTCCTTCAGGGTCAGCTTTCGGCTTATCTTCCGGTGTGTGATCGTCTTGAGGTTTCGCTTCTGGTTCCTTTGTTTCAGGAGGAGTTGGATTCTCTAGTTCTGGTAAGTCGACTCCGTTAGCTTTCAAATCTTCCAAATATTGTTTTTCGTCCATGGTGTATTTATTTATGTTTCGTTCTCACGAAAAATGGTTTTGTAGTCATGTCCATTAACACCGCTGTTCTTAAAACCTGCACAGCTCGGGAAAACCACACTAATGATGTGATTTATCGGACCTTGGATATACCAAGGTCTTAAAATTACACCAACTTTCCTCCTGTATTTTCAGCGAATTCCTCCGCCTCCTTCTTTGTCTTGAAGTCTTTGTATGCAATTGGTCCTTTTCGAGTTCCGTTTTCGAGTAGCTCCCGGTACACAGCTTTAAATGCTCCTGCTTCCTCTGCTTCTGGCGCTGATTCTTCTGCTCGTCCTGGATCAAGTGCTTCTGCTGCGGCTTTCTCAGCTGCTTTTTTTGCTGCGGCTTTTTCTGCTGCTTCTGCCTTTGCTTTTTTTTCTGCTGCTAAGGCCTTAGCCTCTGCTTCTTTGTTGTTTGACATTGTTTTATATTATAAATTATTAACGCTTTTTTAATCTAGCAATTATGCAACACTATGTCGCATTTATCGCCTGCTCAATTTCTCTTTTGATTGTTTTCACTATTCCCTTCGCATCTACATCCGAAAGCATAAGCTCAAGCATGAGCATGATTGCATCCTGTTTATTCCACAAGTTTGCTCGGTCCTGGTCGCTTAGGCTACGATCGTATGCAAGTTTTACACCAATTTCTTTGTATGCGCTTTTGAATAGCTGCACGATATGTTCTGTGTACTCATGCTCCTTCCATGATGCAAGTGGTTCATTCTCACTTAGTACTTGTTGCCACTGGTCTAGGGTGCGCCGATTATCCTCAATGATATCTGAATCAAGTTCGTCATCTAGGAATATCTTCCTTATCCTTTCCATTTGGTTGTTTTCGTTTGACATATTATTATATTGTGTCTTCGGCCATACTTAGTGCTTTGCTCATTCCTCCTGGCATTCCGGGGTTCTCCGCTTTGGACTCTGGAGGCAGTTGCATTCCTTCTGGTTGTTGTTGCCCTGCCATCCCTTCATTCTCTAGCATCTTACGTTCTATGTTTTGTCTTGCAATCTCTTCGTGTTGCATTGCATAGTCAATCATTTGTTGAAACTTAGGACCGAGGGTTGCTCGCTTATCTGAGGCAACGTCCACAATCTTTTGGACGAATGCGATGTTGGCTCCGTACCATATCTGTGGCTGTTGGCCCATCAGTATGAACTGTACCGCCTCTGCAGCTTTGGCAAGTGCCTTCCGGTCCTGGAATGTTTTCATGTCTAGGAACTCTGCTACCTCCGAGTCATCATACTCTCCAATTGATGTGAGGATCTCTTCGTTGAGCTTCTGTGGGTTCACAGTTCCTGGCATGATCATCTTTAGAGCCTCTACTCTTCGGTCCTTCTTCATTTCTGATTCTTGCACCTTGAGGTCTGATGATTCTACGAATATGTCGATGTCCTTATCAGTGTTCAGGTCTAGTCTTGTGATGTCATCCCAGTCCCATCCACCTTCGCCCATGATTCGTACAGCCATCTTCCCAGGCATGTGGTCTTTGAGTCCCCAGATGTATGATTTACCAAGGTCGGCCATCATGTCCTGGAATGGTTGTGATCCCCATCCAATTCGTTTTGATACTGACTTCTGTTCTGCGAATGTCACTGATGCTTTCTTTGATACGTTTTGTACACCTCCCATGGCTAGGTCGGTTGCTCCTGTGTTTCTTCCGAGTGACCCTGTGATCCAGTCGATGAGGTTCACAGTTCCTTGTAGCTCGCCTGTCTTGAATTCAAATACCCCTTGCGCGATTTGCTTTGTACCTCCTTTTGTATCTGCAGGCACCAATGCATCCGGTCGGTGCATGGCCTCGTCTAGCTTTCGCACGTCCTTGAACATGTCCTTGTCATAGGCTCTCGCTCCGAAGTTTCTCTTTTCTCGGTTGGTTAGCTCCTGGTTGAACATCGCTACGATCGCATCTGCTGCAGGGTAAAGGTCATCGGCGTACGACTTTGATAGGAAGTTCTTTTTGTCCTGGTGAGTTGCAAAGGTTTTCCAAGGGTAGAGTCCTGATGAGTCTATGTTCTTCCACTTCTCGAAGCGTAGCCATGTCTTGGTCCAGGGATGGAAGCATAGGTAGTATCGCTCTCCTTTTATGTTCAAGATATGTTCTGCTATTCGGAACACTGGTTCGCCTACGTATGTTTCGCTTGTTGGATCAAGGCCAAGTGGTTTGAACCTTGCGAGCCTTTCATTCATGTCCATGTTTTCTCGGTCCGGGAGGTACTCCTGGTCAGCTGACCTTTCCACGAGTAGTTTTACTTGCTTTGCATCATATATTCCGGCTTCAGCTCCTGATTCCAAGTCTGACTTTGTTTTTTCTACGTTCTCCACACCTGCGAAGAGGTGATTCTCCAGGATGTATCCTCCTTCCGGTTGGAAGTTGAAGTCAGTCAGGTCTACGTTTGTTATCTCTGATTTGTATTCAGGGTTTGATGTCGCTCGGTACTCTATGATTCCTACTCCGGTCATGATTGCATCCTTTCTGGCCATCCGCAGTTTTGATTCCCACTTACTGTTCTTGTTCGCATCCATCACTTCCATTTGGAATGCTGCGTTTACTTTCTTTACCTTGAAGTAATCCTCCGGTCCTCCTTCCTTAAAGTTCAGGATGATTGGCGTGTCGTATTGTGTATTCAAAGTGTCAATCATTCCGGGGAACACTGGGATGGCTACGTTGAAGAGTTGTCGTAGTTTCTTTGGTGTCTTGCCATCATATAGCTCATAGAATTTTGTAGTCCTGGCTATTCTAGGTTTCTTGAATTGATGGCAGGCATTGATTTGTAAAGTTGCACGCCTAACAGCATCCTCTGCCATTGTTTCTTTTTCTGTTTGGTCGAGGGTTGACGATTTTTCTTCAGTAGAGTTTTTGTATTCTTGCATAGTGATAAAGATATCAGGTTATGTGTTTTTTGTCGCATTTACTTCGTTGGTACGCTCTCGAGCATCTTATACATCTACCTTTCGAGTGGTACTTCACCACTGTGAATGCTATCTTGCAGTCCGCACATCGCCCGGCGAGGTTTCCGTTTGGAACCAGTGGGTTCTTTACGTATTCACAGTGGGTGCAGGGCATGAACTCAATGAGTATATCCCTTGCGATCGACTCTCTGATGTTTGGCAGTAGGAATATCTCCTCGCACCGGTGACACCTCTTTTTAATGTTCTCGGGCCTATTCATTGAAGTTGTCATTTAGTGGACCTTCATACGGAGGTTGAATGAAGGGTTCTTCGCATCCGTTTATGCATTGGTATCCATCATTCTTATCAAGCACAGCATCAGCATCGGCCTGCAGTAGTTTGCATATCTTACATCTAAACATTTTGTTTCTATCGTATTGTTTCGATATCATAGTTTTAGTATTACATGTCTAACCCCGGTGACTCATAGTCAGGCTGTTGATAACTTTCATTGCTTTCTTCTGACACTTCTGATTGATGTCTTGTTTCGTACGCTATCGCGCAGGCCATGAGTAGGTCGAAGTGTCTCGTTGTTAGTCTTGGGTCCACTTCGTTTTCCATCAGGTCATCTCTTGAGTACGACTTGAGTTCGTTGATGAGATTCTCGTCCGACAGTTCCAGGTGTCCATTGGCCACCGCAGCTTTGAGGTTTGATAGTATTTTGTTTTTAGTGTGCATGTTCGTGTTGTATCCGTACTCTCTTGTCTTTGGAGGCATCCCGGATCTTGTGCTTTTTACGTCTCTGAAGTAGAGGTTGTTATATTCTAAGTGTCGGAGCCTTGCAATGGTCTGGTCGTACTTATTGTTTTCCACAGCGATTATGCATTGCCCGAAGTGATCGCCCTGGCTCATCAGCTCGTCTCCGAATACCATTGGGTCGATGGTGTTGTTGGCGAACGTTGCTACCACCCTCGATGGTGTTGTTGTGAAGTCTATGAACACAGAGGTTGAGGAGTCGAGTCCTACTCCGCCGGCGACATCTGCTCCACATCCAATTCGATGTCCTGGTGTGTACTTGTGGAATATCTTGAAGCCTGCGATTGTTCGTATCGGTTCTTTTTTTTCTTGCTTATTGAGTGTGTCTCGGTCAAAGAACACGTCTGCTCCGGCTGATGGTTGGCCTAAGTATTCACCCTCGAAGTCCTCGGCGTTATCCTCGATCGTTTGTATCTCTTCCTTGGTGTACGCTTGTGGCCACGTAGGTTCTCCGTCCTCTCGAATGGGTGTGTTTATCATTCTTCTGTTGAGTGCTTTTTTCATAACAAGTCTGTGAACGTTACCTCGCTCTGATACGTAGTTGCAGTTGTACAGCGCTGCACCTGATTTTGCGAGTCCATCTTTTGCTTCCTCCATGTTGTCCCATATCTTTTGAGTTTCGACTGCGGACCTTAGCGTTTTTCTAGTTTCGAAGTCATCGAACCACACGAAGTCCGGGCGCGCCTCTTCCTGGATGTCTCCTCGTTGATCTACTCCCACTGAGTCGGCCTGCATCTTTATTCCTGATGATGTCGTGAACACGCTCATCCGCTCCGGTCTCTTCTCTGTGGTCTTTTGGAATATCTCTGGGTAGTACTGGAGTACTCTTTTTCTAATAAGTAGGTTGTACACATCGGTTACAATCTGTACCGCATTCCCTTGGTCGGCGCTCAACACCTTGATGTACTTTCTCGACATGTTGGCATCGTTAGCTATGCAGAAGGCCACGAAGAGTTTGGTCCGGGTAGTCTTTGCTGCTCCTCGGAATGCTATGTCGGTGAAGAACTTTATTGTACCTCGGTACACGTCTAGGTTTCCCCTATCGATTTCGTTGTGGAATGGCGCATCATCGAAGGCAAAGAACTTTGGATAAAAGTGGCGAGTCCACAGGTTGAAACGAAAAATCACCTCATCGCTTGGAGTGTTCGAGTTGAACTTGAAGATCGCCCTAGTCTTTATCCTGTCCTTGCTTTTTAGTATTTGAAGCAAGTCCCATGAACCTTCGGACGGCTTCGTTTGCTTTTTCGTCGATTTCTTCATCTTGTATTTCGATGTCTAGATTAATGTTTTTCTGCACAGGTTTGTCGTGCTTTCTGTCCATGTAGTCTTGATAGAACTTGTAGTCTCCGAGCCTCGCCTTCTTGATACCCATCTCAAATATCTCTAGCTCCATCTTGTCCGGGTCGCCTCCATTCTTTTTAGCGAGCGATATCATTGCTTCGCGCATCAGAGTTCTGTAGTTCTTTTGTCCTTTAGGACGACCGTTAGGATTACCTCCTGGTATGAGATTTAATTTTCTCTTTTCTATACCAGTCAGTGTTTTTCGAGTTTCATTCGAGTTTTTGACCTTAGTCGCTTTTAATGGTACAGTTTTTTTTACTAGCTTTTTGGCCATTTTATTTTCTTCTTATTCTTGACCACCTCGCCTCCTTCAGTGAAGTCTACCCACCTCTGTACGATCACGTCACAGTATTTTGGGTCTAGCTCTAGTCCATAGCATAGTCTACTCGACTTCTCGGCTGCAATCACTGTTGATCCTGATCCAAGGAATTGGTCCAGGACGATGTCATCCTCTTTGGTACTGTTTGTGATTGCTTTAACCACTAGCTCTACAGGCTTCTGGGTCGGATGCACGTAGTCATTCACGTTTGAACGTTTCATTGACCACACCGTTGATTGCCCACCCTCGATTGATTCCGTTTGTTTCCGGAGCCAGTCGAGAGCCTTGAGGTCATCTGCAGGTATTTTCCACACTGTTGTTCCTCGCCTGTCACCATAAAAACTTTTCTTTTTGTTCAGGTAGCAATAATAGAAAGGCTCATGTTTTGTCCTGTAGTCATTCATGCCGAGTCCGGCTGATGGTTTATTCCAGATGAGTTGTGTATCTATGATGAAGCCTACATGGTTTAGCGCCATGTCGAAGTCGGTCATTGTCTTGTGTGAGTGAAAGACATAGCATCCGGCGGTCGCCTTAATGTTCTCCTTCATTCGTTCGAACGTTCCGAGTAGGAACGTAGAGAACTGCTCGTCTGACATCTTGTCATTCAGGATTGTGTTCGAAGTCTTTTTACCTGTACCTGAGTAGTTCACGTTGTACGGAGGATCTGTGAAGACTGCATCCGCCTTGTGTCCATCCATAAGTTTCTCCAGGGCCTCGACACTGGTGCTATCTCCACAGAGGAGTCGGTGTCCGTTTAGTTCATACAAGTCGCCTAGCTTGCTACGTGGTTCGTCTGGTAGTCCCGGAACGACGTCATCCTTTGAGTCCACATCAATTATGAGGTCAGCTTCGAAGCCTGTCATCTCGAGTAGTCGCATCTCTAGCTCTTTGAGTTCCTCGATTACGAGTTCCATATCCCAGTCTGATTCATTCAATTTGTTGTCGGCGAGCCGATACGCTTTCGCTTGCTGTTCGGTCAGGTCTACGACCTTTATCCATTCAGGTTTCACATCCCACCCAAGCATTTGCAGCGCTGCGAATCGTCCATGGCCAACAATGATTACTCCATCATTATCCACGACGATTTGTTGGTTCATTCCAAACTCTTCAATTGACTTTGCTACTTGCTCAATCTGTTTCTTGGGATGCTTTTTAGCATTTTTTGAGTAGGGTCTGATATCCATAAGTTATTTTTTACTTTTTACTCTCTCATCAGCTTCCTCTTGGGTTTTTCCCGATGCTTGAGTCTTGCCATTTTCTGACACAGCTGTGAATATTCTGTTAGGCTCTATTGCCTCATCAACAACACCTTCCTTGAGGACCGCATCAATCATCAGCTTTCTCACTTCGATTTCATCCATGATGTCAGTTATCTCTGGAGAGTTCATTGCGAGTTGATTTGATTTCTGATCTCGTGCATTTTTAAGATTACTCATACGATCAACAATTAATTTCTTTGCATCGTAGTTATCCTTTGACTTTCCTTCGATAGCATCAAGCTCCGCTTGCAGTCCTTCGATTTGAACATTAATCCTTTGAACCTGCATGGTGTATTTGTGTTGCACAAAAAGTATCACATCAAGCTCCTGGAGTTTCTTGTTGATTTCTTCTTTATGCGCAGTTACTACCTGCTCTTTGTTGAGCTGACTTCCATCCTCGTATGGAATTAGTATCTCACCGCTGTTTGAGAACACAGGTTGTCCGTTGGCAATTGTATTCTTTGACAGTAGCTCATTGATTCCATCTGAGTCTGATAGTTTGAAACTTTGATATTTAATCATATTATTATTTGTTACTTTCTAATCTTGCTTGTTGGTCTTTTTGAAATGGCATCCAATCCCATTGTCCTCCTTCTTGCCCTTGTGACACTTTTTCGTTAAAAAACATTCCTGATGGATTTAGCACACAAAGGCTTACCTCTGTTTCGCTAATGACTTCTGTAATGACTGCAGCACGATCCACTGAAGGGAACTTTCCTCCCGCGCTTCCATAAGATTTGTAGTAGACCATTCTTCCTGTTGTCGGTTTAATATTATTTGACATCTTGTTTTTTCTTATTTCTTTTAACTTCGTTCATAAATAAAGCGTGCGCTCGGTGATCCTTGGGACTTATCTTTGCATGCTTTTTCAAGGCAACGTCCCTCATGATTTTTGTCCTCTCTTCTGGAGGGATATTTTGCCACCTTTTTTTTGCAGCTATGGATTGGTTCCTTGACATGGTCTGATATTAGCACCTGCCTTGCGTTACTGCAACCATACGTTATACACAGGGGTTTATTGCCATATTACGCACCATAACTTGACAACCCGTCAAATTATGTGAATTCGTTTAAACGTTGGTATATATAGCTTTTGCCTCTAACTTGCACACCTTTAGGGGGTGTGCAAGGGGTGTGCAAGGGGTGTGCAACCTCCACAGAGCGTTATATATTCCCCTCTCCTGTCTATTTGCATACCTCACACACCTATTTAGGGGGTATAAACTAGTAGGGAAAGTACAGCACCAGTGGACCCCACCCCGATCCCCCACCCCCACCCCAGTGTTGGGAAAAGGTATGCAAATGTTGTCAAGGTGTGCAAGCCCCTTTGCCACACTCGTCTAAGGCTTGCACACCCCCCTTGCACACCCCCTATTTGTGGTGTAATACTGTCAAAGGTATGCAAGTTTTCCCCATAATTAGGGTATCGGTACCCTTATTTGTATTGTATAATGCTAATTAGATGCACTGTACTCACTTAAATAATCAGAGACACCTCACTACTTTCACGAGCATTGGGGTGTTTTTGATTCCCATGATATGATATATCTATGAATAATCACCCTGATTCACAGAATATTGATGACACAGAAAAATATGCAGTTATGCAGGATCCATCCGACTTGAACGTTTGTGATTCTTGCCAGTAACATGGTACAATTAACTAGTCGTATTATTCATGTTTACGACAGACCTTTTAATTTTTTTTTTGTTATTAAATAAAAATTTACCTTAGCAAGGCACATCCGATTTCCCCGGGTGTGTTTTTGTTTACTATATAAAAGTGTATAACTTTTTAATCACGCGCTTGGAGGGTGTATAATTAAATAGAAAGGAGAACATTTATATGGAAATACAACCGCTACTATTCAAAGAAGTCTTCGGAAAGTACATGTACTGGCACGAAGTTCGCA
>Ga0306872_100236_pt1 | contig 23422 bp, 20 predicted proteins | sample AntRauMeHopE1498_FD_190455 | JGI IMG/M metagenome (GOLD analysis project Ga0306872, IMG submission 190455) | Saline lake microbial communities from Rauer Islands, Antarctica - Metagenome Hop E1 #498 (v2) (version 2) | ecosystem: Environmental > Aquatic > Non-marine Saline and Alkaline > Saline ...
TTCACAAGCCGAAGCTATCCGACTCGGGATTGCTCGGTCACTGGTAAAAGAAAAACTAGAGCGACGAGGAGTGCTCAAAGCCCTTGGATTCCTCAAACGTGATCCACGGTCAGTAGAACGAAAGAAACCGGGACTAAGAAAGGCCCGTAAACGAGCAGCTTGGAGTAAACGCTAAAGACTTAGCGTTTACTCCGGTCCTAGCGAGAGCTAGGAATCGTCGATGTTTACGAGACGATAGGAGGGAAGAACGTCGCATTGTGACAGGCGTCCATCGAAGCCACCAAACATTGGTGGCTTTCTCCGTTTACTCCGGTCCCGAAGGGATCGCCGATATGGAGCGAAGCGGAAGCAGGCGAAGGTGGGAACCGAGTATCGAACTATGATGAAGAAAAAGAGAGTCACCCTGACTCTCTTTTGCGTTTAGACCGGTCCTAGCGAGAGCTAGGAATCGCCGATGTTTACAAGGTGAATGCTGAAAGCAGAGAGAGTGCCCTGGGGTACGAGACGATAGGAGGGAACAAATATTGTTACGTTCCGGGTCGTCCAACAAAGCAACCAAGTACGGTGGTTTTTGTCCATCTGGAAGTGAGTCCAGAATTCCCGCTGCCGTTTAGGCAAGAGAATAGGAGGGAAGAACGTCAGTCTAGTGACAGGCGTCCAGCAGAGCCACCAGGTACGGTAGCTTTTACTTTGTCCCGTCGAAAATTTGTATCCGCCGCTGGACATTAAACAGCTCACAAAACCCCACTCCTTTACAGCAACCTCATTTAGCTTTATAATGCACCTGTATGGCTCAAAAAGATATTGAAAACAACGAGGAATTTGAAGACATCACGGATGAAATGACAGACATGACTGAACCGGATTTAGAAGAAATTGAAGATGCCGAAGAAAACAAACTGAAAAAATTACGAGATAAACTGAAGCAAGCCGAGGAAGACAAACGATCAACGATGGAGGAACTGGCAACAGTTAAAGCTGATTTCCTTAACGCCCGAAAGCGACTAGAGGAAGACAGTAAACGAATGGTGGAGCGAAAGACGATCAGACACATGGAATCGCTCCTTCCACTCGCTGACAGCTTCTATATGGCAATGGCTAATAGGGAAGTATGGGAGAAAGCAGACCCCATCTGGCGTAAGGGTGTCGAAGGAATCAATGCGCAACTGATGCAGATCCTTCGCGAAAACGGCGTAACTGCCGTCGACCCAACCGGGGAAGTATTCGACCCAGCCAAGCACGAGGCCATCGGCACAACCCCAGTGGAAGAAGATCTGGTGGATACCGTAGTACTAGTTATGCAGCAAGGCTATGAAATGACTATCGGCAGCAAGACAGAACTGATCAGACCAGCCCGCGTTACTACTGGAGTAGTTAAGGAATAAATTGAAAAATAACATTTGAAATATGGCAAAAATACTAGGAATTGATTTGGGAACTACCAACTCAGCAATCGCTGTAATTGAGGCTGGTGAACCAGTTATCATCGAAAACGGTGAGGGTGCGCGAACCACACCATCTATCGTCGCAATCAGTAAAGCCAACGAACGGCTGGTAGGACAGATTGCTAAGCGACAAGCTGTTACTAACCCCACCAACACAATCTACGGAATCAAGCGATTTATGGGGCATGACTTCACCGACGAGGTAGTCCAAAAAGACATCGATGTTGTCCCGTACACTATCAAGAAAAGTGACTCTGGCGGCGTGATCGTCGAGCTAGACGGTAAAGACTACCGTCCAGAAGAGGTGTCAGCCATGATCCTCAGCAAGCTGAAGGCAGACGCTGAAGCAAAACTAGGTGAGAAAATCACCGAAGCGGTCATCACTGTACCAGCGTACTTTAACGATTCACAGCGTAAAGCCACCCAAGACGCCGGACGGATCGCTGGACTAGACGTCAAGCGTATCATCAACGAACCAACGGCAGCTGCACTAGCTTACGGATTCAACAAAAAGAAAGAAGAGAAAATCGCTGTGTACGACTTTGGAGGGGGAACATTTGACGTCACTATTCTAGAAGTTGGGGACGACGTAGTAGAAGTACAAGCGACTGACGGTAATGCGCACATGGGTGGGCGTGACATCGACCAAGCGGTCGTGCGACACCTGATTGCTGAATTCAAAAAGTCAGACGGAGTTGACCTTGGTAAAGATAAACTAGCCCTACAGCGACTAGACGAGGCAGCGGAAAAAGCCAAGCTGGAACTCTCGTCTACAACTGAATCAAATATTAATATCCCGTTCATCTCCCAAGGATCAGACGGACCACTCCACTTCGACGTAACTCTGACCCGATCTAAACTAGAAGAACTAGCGCACGAATACATCGACAAATCGATTGAAATCACCAAGCGCGCGCTCGAAGCAGCGGGAGTGAAAAAAGAAGACATCAACGAAGTAATCCTAGTCGGAGGACAAACCCGGATGCCAGCGATTCAAAAAGCCGTCAAGGATTTGTTTGGCAAGGAACCAAACCGGACCATCAACCCAGACGAGGTAGTGGCACTCGGAGCAGCCATCCAAGCCGGAATTTTCCAGGGTGACGTCCAAGACATCACCCTGGTTGACGTGATCCCGCTATCGCTCTCAATTGAGACGATGGGCAGTGTGGCGACCAAACTGATCGAGAAAAACACGCACATTCCCACCAAGAAATCCCAAACGTTTTCAACCGCGGCCGATAACCAAACCTCAACCGAAATCCACGTCGTCCAAGGCGAACGACCAATGGCGGCTGACAACAAATCCCTGGGGAAGTTTGTCCTCGACGGCATCCCACCAGCACCCCGGGGCGTCCCACAGGTAGAAGTCACATTTGACGTCGACAGCAACGGTGTGCTCAACGTCACCGCCAAAGACAAATCAACCGGCAAGGAACAGTCAATCAAAATCGAAGCCAGTTCCGGTCTGACCGAGGAGGACATCGAGAAAATGAAGTCAGAAGCCGAAGAGCATGCCGGCGAAGACGCCAAAAAGAAAGAACTAATCGAAGCGCGCAACCTAGCTGAGCAGCTCGTGTACACCGCCGAAAAGTCAGTCAAAGATCACGCTGACGACATCCCAACTGAAACCAAAGAGGATATAGAAACTAAAATCAAAGCGGTGAACGAAGCGAAAAGTGGTGAAGACAAAGCAATGATAACCACAAAGACCGAAGCCCTATCGGAATCACTCCAGAAAATCGGTGAGATCATGCAGAAAGCCGCCGAGACAGCCCCGGCTGGTGCAGCTGATGGTGCCAAAACTGATGAAAGTAAGTCTGACGAACCCAAAGTTCATGAAGCAGAAGAAGTGAAGGAAGATGGGGATGAGACTGAAGATAAGAAATAGTTAATGAGGATGAGTAACAGTATGACAGCTTTTCGGCGGCACACTAGACTCCTGATGCCGCTTGGTGCACACACTAATCAACCGTTGTGGTGAGACTGACATTCTTTACTGCTGACTGGTAAAAGTACTGCTGGACCACAAAACTATAAAGCCACCACAGCGAGTGTTTAGGATGTACACTCAGGGAGGAACGATTCGAGTGTACATCCTGAAAAGCTAGCCTGACTATTGCAAAAACCGACGCATTACCACTCTTGCACTAGAACCCCCCCCGAACTCTTGCAAAACCAACATTGAACGCGTACCATTGCTACACATATGAAAGACTACTACGAAATCTTGGGACTCAAAAAAGGCGCTAGTAAAGACGAGGTGAAAAAGGCCTTTCGTAAAAAAGCGGCCGAGCACCACCCCGACAAAAAAACTGGTGACGAAGAAAAATATAAAGAGGTCACCGAGGCCTACGCGGTACTTAATGACGACAAGAAAAAAGCTGAGTACGATACCTACGGTCAGTCGTTCAACGGTGCTGGTGGCGGGCAAGGTAACCCGTTTGGTGGCGGTGGATTTGATTTCTCTGGGTTTCAGCAGGGTGGGGTGGAGTTTGACATCAATGACATTTTTTCTCAGTTTGGATTTGGTGGGGGTGGTCGACAACAAGCCAAGCGTGGCCGAGACATCTCGATTGACATCAACCTCAAGTTCGAAGACGCAGTGTTTGGTGTCACGCGCAAGGTGCTTCTAACCAAAAACAACACCTGCACAACCTGTAAGGGTGACGGTGCCAAACCAGGCACCGCGCTTGTAAACTGTACAACCTGTAATGGTCAAGGTCGCGTCCGTGAGCAGCGACAAAGCTTCATGGGACCAGTGGATACGGTACGTGAATGCAACACTTGTAACGGTACCGGAAAAGTGCCCAAGGAACGTTGTGGTACCTGTGCTGGTGCAGGTGTAGCTAAAACCGAAGAAGAAATCGGTATCAAAATCCCCGCTGGGATTCAAAACGGGGAAGTCATCCGCATGACCAGCCGCGGGGAAGCGGTGCCAGGCGGGCAGTCAGGTGACCTATACATCAAAATCCACGCCGAACCACACAAAACCATCAAGCGTGATGGCACAACGCTATCGAGCACACTGCCCATCAAGCTCACTGACGCCCTGCTTGGGGCCATGTACAGCGTGCAGACCCTTGATGGAGCAGTAGACATCCGCATCCCAGCCGGTGTCACCCACAACGAGCTCATCCGCATCAAAGAAAAAGGCGTCCCAAGTGACCGGGGTCGTGGCGACTTTATGGTCAAGGTAAGCGTCGAGACCCCCAAGAAGCTGTCCAAGCGAGCCCGAAAGTTGGTGGAGGAACTGCAGTCTGAAGGGATCTAGCCAAGGGCGAGTTAAATGGTGAGGAATAGTGTGGCGGTCTTTTCGGTTACTTGCTCGACTCGCGTTCGCTCCCTGAGCAAGCAAACCAAACGACCGTTGTTGTATTGCTTGCACACTTAACTGCTGATTACAGGGCAACAATACTCACAAACCACCACAGCGTGGGTATGACGCATGCACTCAGGGAGCGAATGCAATTCGAGTGTATCGTCAATAACCTCGCCCGCCTATTTCATGCCAGTACTCCGCCAGTCTGATACTGTTACAGACAATGTCCCAACCACCGCGATTTGATTTTGAAGATAAGAAAATACCTCAGACTGAGTTTGTTTTGCATGAGCAGATTATCTCTGACCGGGGGAGTCGGTACTCGGTGTCGGTGGGGCGGGTGCAGGGACGGGCAGACATCAAGCTGTTTTTGCAACGGTTAAAGCGTAACAAAAAATACGCTACGGCTACCCACAACAGCTGGGCGGCACGCATTTCACAAGACGGTCTGATTTATGAAACCAAGTCAGACGACGGTGAGACTGGCGCCGGAATGGTGATCCTCCGCATCATGCAAAAGGAACAGGTGAATGACTGCGTCATCTGTGTGACTCGCTGGTTTGGTGGGACCAAATTAATGGGCGACCGATTCAAACATGTGCAGGACGCCACAAAGTACGCAATTAATCAGTTATAATTAAAGTATGGACTGGGGATTTGTTATTGATTTTATGTTTGAGATTTCATACCTCTTGGTAGTGTTTATGTTGTTCATGATTTGGGCAACAATCCGCGGGAGGCAAGCAATGATCAACTTGATTATTGGCCTCTATTTAGCGCTTTTATTGCTGGTTGAATTTCCCTACACCAGTTACCTAACCGATAATCTCGGTAGCAGCCTTGCACAATCGGTTGGTAAGCTGATGCTGTTCGCAGTGTTTACCATCCTGATGACCTGGCTTTGCTACCGCATCATGCCAGACGAATTCCAAGAAAAGAAATTCGAAAGCTACTTTAAAAAATTTCTGCTAGCTGGTGCCGCAAGCATCCTCGTGATGGCGTTTAGCTTCCATGTGTTGCCTGTAACAGAATTCCTTACCCCAGGCACCCCGCTGCAGACGTTATTTGCACCAGAAGGATATTTTTTCTGGTGGCTTATCGTTCCGCTTGCGATACTTTTTTTACTGTAGATTACGAGACAACTAGTAATTGAAACTTGTTATACTTTAAGCAATCATGCTCCTCAAATCAGTAACAACGCCCGAACGTGTGCGAAGCATTGTTTTTGCAGTTTTAACTATTGGAACGGTAGGGGCGGTGCTTGGTGCCGTGATTCTTAATCCAACCAACAGCACCCTGAGTTGTAGCGACAACCAAGATCTTGATGCGGTGCTGACCATTGGTTTATGGATTCTGGCTATCGCTGCGAGTGTTGGCGCGCTGTCTGCCACCTACCATCAGCTACAGCCACCTGAATGGTACAAACGGTGGTTGGTGTGGCTTTTATATGCAGCCAGTATCCCCGCACTCCTACTAATCCCAAGCAGCCTGAGTATCAACGGCGCAGTTGGCGCTTGTGCGACTAGTAATTTTTTCACCTACCTCACCTGGTACATGATGGGGGTTATAGCAGCCGCGGCGCTCTGCTGTATCCATATATTGATCAATGGGGTCAAACACCAAGAGCGGCGGGCAGATAATCTGGCAATAACGGCTGGTACGGCCAACGCGCATTTGCAGCACAGCACCACCAACAGCAACTCCCAACTCGTCACCACAATTAAACAGCTCCGGACACCACTGACTAACCTACGGGTGCAGATTGAATCGCTCCTCGCTACAGATACTCCGACAGATGCCGAGCAAGCCAAAGCTGCGCTACTTAAAATCAATGACGCAGCCAGAACGATGGCAATCACAATTGAAACCCACCTAGATTTGTCCAAAGCCGAGACAGGCAGTCTCGAGTTAAACCTCATCGACCTCAACCTGCGGGACACGGTCGAGCATATCTGCGACGAGTTGCGTCCAGTTATTCTCAAACAAAGCCTTATACTGCTACTACGTACCAACTTAACGAGCCAGAGCATTGTCCAAGCCGACCGTACTAAGATTCACCAGATACTTCGCACCCTCATTTTGCACGCACAAGAGAACACCAGCCGCGGCACCATCACCGCATTTGTGCGAGACGATGCGGACAAGAAAACAATCCACGTTGATATCCTCGACACTGGTAGTGGCATGAGTAGCGACGACCTAGGAACACTATTTACCAAGCCCGCCATCAGCGACCCAACCAACAATTCTGACACCAGCAATCTCAAGCTTTGCCTGGCGCAGAAACTGGCGGAAGCAATGCGCGGAACCATCACCGCTCATTCCAACGGAAAAGGGAAGGGGTCAAGGTTTACTCTGACCCTACCGCTGGAGATGTAAGGCCGAGGTTGGACGCGGACCGAGTTTGTTTTACCAGCATTTGTTAGGTATTATGAGGACGTATGAATGAACCAAAACCAAGACTCCTCACTGGCCTACAATCGTCCGGTGCCCTTCACATCGGGAACTATTTTGGTGCGCTCAAGCCGTTCCTGGAGATGTACGAGCAATACGACAGTTACCTGATGGTGGCTGACTACCACGCCCTCACGTCGTTGCGTGACCCAGTGCAGATGCATGAGAATATCATCAATGTAGTTAAGGATTACCTGGCGGTTGGGGTCGACCCTGAGAAGTGCGTCATGTTCCGGCAATCAGATAACCAAGACCACATGGAACTGGGGTGGGTGTTCAACTGCCTGGTAACGATGCCGTTTCTCATGCAAGGCCACGCCTACAAAGACAAAGTTGCCAAGGGCCAAGAACCAAACGCCGGACTAGCAACCTACCCGATGCTGCAAGCCGCTGACATCACGCTGTATAACATCGACGTCGTGCCAGTTGGGGAGGACCAGCGGCAACACCTGGAGTACACAAGGGAAGCAGTCGGGAAGTTTAACCGGGCGTTTGGGGAAAGTGGAGTGCCATCAGGAGTCACCCATGGTGATGAAGATATTATCCCAGTCCTTAAAGAGCCAAAAGAAATGATCATCGACGGCGTCGGGGTTGTCCCCGGCACCGACGGTGAGAAAATGAGTAAGAGTAAGGGTAACACCATCCCACTATTTGGAACTCCAGCCGAGATTGAAAAAGCCGTAATGGGGATTGTGACAGACAGTAGCGGAGATAAACCAGAACACGTCTACGCCATCCACCGTTTACTCAAGTCAGCCGCTGAGCTTGACCCAATCTACGAGCAAAATAGAGGCCGCTACGGCGACCTCAAGAAACTCCTCGCAGCTGACCTAGAAGCATTCATTGCCCCAATGCGCGCTCGCCGCGATGCCATCACCGATGAGCATGTCCGTAATGTACTCATCGACGGCGTAACCAGAGCAAAGGTCACCTCAAAAGAGACTATTACTAAAGTCCGTACCGCTATCGGTATCAATCTATAAGTATGAAAAGCTACGAGAGCATTCCAGTGAGCAAAACTGAAATCGATGGAGTGGTAGAAGATCTTTGCATTGAACCTAATTACGAGATTGAATACTTATCTGACCACCTAGATGACGGAAAACCTGGAGGATCAAACCAATATTATCAACTGGTGAAGTTAACCTCGAAACCTTTGCACAACAATTACGAGACAATCTCAATGTAAACGAAGGTACGGATTTTAGTGTACAAGTTGTAGAAATGACCGGAGGCACAAACATACGCTATATTACAATTGAAAAATTAACTAACGAATAAATATGGAACGGACACTAATTGCAGAATTGAATACTAAAAAAGGTGAGACGGTATCCATTAACGGCTGGGTATCAGTGCGGCGAGACCAAGGTAAGATGGCGTTTTTTGATTTCCGCGACCGCTCTGGCACGGTGCAAGGCGTGGTGTTTGGTAAACCAGAAGTACTCGAGATAGCTAAAACCGCCCGTCCAGGTTCATCTGTTGCTATTACCGGGACAGTGAACGCTCGCCCAGAAAAGATGGTAAACATCAAAGTCGACAATGGCGACATCGAGCTGGAGATTACCAATATTGAGATTTTGAATCTATCAGCTGAAATGCCATTTGACACGGACGCCGAACTCAACATGGAGACCAACCTCGACAACCGACCACTAACTTTGACTCGAAAACGAGAACGGGCAATTTTTACTATTCAAGCGGCTATTACCAAATGCTACGGAGAATTCTTACGTAGCGAAGGTTTTACCGAATTCCAAGCACCGAAACTAGTCGGAGGTGACGCTGAAGGGGGAGCAGAAGTATTCAAAGTAGAATATTTCAAAGACCGTACGGCGTACCTCGCCACTAGTCCACAACTATACAAACAAATCATGGTGGGTGCGTTTGAGCGAGTATTCTCAATCGCAACCGCCTTCCGAGCTGAAAAAAGTGCTACCTCACGCCACCTCAGTGAATATAGTTCACTCGATATGGAAATGGGCTTCATCAAGGATCACCACGACATAATGAAAATGGAGACTGGATTGATGAAATACATCACTGCGTACATTAAGGCCAACCACCAAGCCGAACTTGACGTCCTTCAGATTGACACACCACTGATTCCTACCACCGACCTATTTCCACACATGAAACTAAACGCAGCACTGGAACTGATCAAAGAGAAAACCGGCGCAGACAAAACTGGTGCCAACGACCTCGAACCTGAAGACGAACGATTCTTATGTGAGTATGCAGCCGCTGAACTAGGTAGTGACTTCATTTTCATTACACATTACCCAGTGAGTAAACGTCCGTTCTATACTATGGAAGATAGCGAGGACATCGGCTACACCAAGAGTTTTGATCTATTGTTCCGCGGTGTAGAAATAACCACCGGCGGGCAACGTGTCCACGACCTAGAAATGCTCAAAACAAAAGCCAAGGAGAAAGGACTCGATCCAGACAAATTCGACTTCTACCTCCAAGCCTTCAAATACGGCATCCCACCACACGGTGGCTGGGGCATGGGGCTAGAACGACTGACAGCTAAATTTTGTGGCGTTAAAAACGTCAAAGAAGCCACGTTATTCCCCCGAGACATCAACCGGATTGATGTGTTGTTGAGTACGACCGACGAGAAGACTGAAGATGTGCAATAGGCTATTTAAGTTGGGGATGGTTAGTAATATCGTGACGCTCTTTTTGGCGGCGCACTCGACTCGCTCACCACTCCCTGAGTGCACGCACCAAACAACCGTTGTGGTATTGCTGATGTACTTTACTAGCTGACAAGCTACGTGTAGTTAAACACATTCGACCTATTACATTACCTAGCACAAAAATAACCACGGCGAGTGTTTGGATCGTATACTCAGGGAGCGAACGCGAGTCGAGTATGCAACCGAAAAGCGCGCCCGTACTATTTGTAATACCAAATCCCAACGCAACTCTTGCAACCTCAACGCCAACGCAGCGAGTTTGATATACTACTCACACTATGAAACAATCCTACCGCCCATCAGACTCCATTCTAGCAAAATACGCTGAATTACTGGTTAAATTCGGTTTGCAGAGTCGGGACGGTAAACAGCTCAAAAAAGGCGCTGTGGTTCAATTTACCGTCCCTGAAGTAGCTAAGCCACTGTACTTCCACCTACAAACTGCAATCCTCAAAGCTGGCTACCATCCATTGGGGGTATTTGTCCCGAGTAACGACACCGAGTATAACTTTGCTAAAAATGTGTTTGATCACGCCAACAAAAACCAACTAGAGTTTTATGCTGATAAATACTACACAGGCATGATTGACCAAGTCGACGCAACTATTTACATCATTGCCGACACCGACCCGCACGCATTAGCTGAGGTAGACTCAAAAAAAATCATGATGCGAGGAGCTGCGATGAAACCGGCCAAAGTCCTACGTTTCAAAAAAATTGATGCCGGGAAAATGACTTGGACTCTTGCACTGTACGGTACTGATGCAGCCGCGAAAGAAGCCGGTATGAGCCCTAAAGAGTTCTGGAATCAAATCATCAACGCGTGTTACCTGGATGCAGCCAACCCAGTGGCCGAGTGGAAAAAAATCAATACTACTGTACAAAAAACTGCTCAGAAACTAACTGATCTACAAATCAAATCGGTCCATATGGTGGGTGCTGATGTTGATCTCCACATCGGGATTGGTAAAAACCGTGCCTGGCGCGCTGGTGGTGGCAATAATATCCCGTCATACGAAGTCTTCACTTCGCCAAATTTCGCAGAAGTGGACGGTTGGATAAAATTCAATCAACCGTTATTGCAATACGGCGCCAAAATTGAAGGCATTGAACTAACGTTTAAAGCTGGAAAAGTAGTCAAGGCCACCGCAACCAAAAACGAAAAACTACTCAAAGCCATGATTAAAAACAAAGGTGGCAATCAGGTAGGAGAGTATTCGCTCACCGACGGCAGAATCTCCAGAATAACTAAATTCATGGCAAACACGCTCTACGACGAAAACGTCGGCGGCAAGTACGGCAACTCTCACATCGCCCTCGGCTCCGCCTACCGAGACTGCTACGTGGGTGACCCAACCAAAAACACAGATGAACAGTGGGAAAAGCTCGGCTACAACGACTCAGTCGTTCATAGCGACATAGTGACGACGACCGATCGAACTGTCACAGCGACACTTTACGACGGGACTGAGCAAGTAATTTATGAGAACGGACAGTTTACGATTTAGCTAGCTGCTATACTTTACCTAATGGAAACCGTTACTCTTGACTTGGAGAAATTTGCTATCAAAACGGCGGTGTTTGAGGGGCCTTTGGAATTGTTGATTGAGCTGGTGGAAAAGCGAAAGCTGCTGATCAATGACATTTCACTCGCGGCAGTGACTGATGAATACATGCAGCGCGTGTCGCTGATGCAGGAATTATCGCTACCAAACACCGTACAGTTTGTGACATTGGCGGCGACGCTGCTGTTGATCAAATCTAAATCCCTGCTGCCGGTACTAGAACTGACGGAAGAAGAGGAGGGGAGTATCGAAGATTTGACCGAACGACTACGCCAGTACCAGGTGTACCGCGACGCCGCAGCACCAATCAATGTCATGTTTGGGCACGCAATGGTCTACGAGGCCCAGTACACGCCGCCACGCGAGCCGTTGTTTGTGACCGACGGGTACTGTGAGCAGAGTGCACTAACTGAGGCGATGACTCGGGTTCTACATAATCTCCCACGTGAGACAGTCCCCAAAGCCCGCGCCACCGTCCGCCCAACTATTAGTCTTGAAGAGATGATGACCAATCTCAAAAACCGCATCGACCGCCAGCTGCGTACAAGGTTCTCCGACCTGCGTCGCGACGAACCCGAGCACAAAAACGTCATCGTCGGGTTCCTCGCTATCCTAGAGCTATTCAAACAAGGTAACATTTTGGTTATACAAGACGGACGGTTTACTGACATTCACCTAGAGTCGGAGAAAAGTGGTACGCCGACGTATTATTAGACGGTTGGTGGTAGTGATTGCGTTGGTGCTTAGTGCGTAATAATGTGACGGTCTTGTCGACAGCGCCCTCGATTCGCATACGCTCTCTGAGGGCATTCCCCAAACACCCGTTGTTGGTATTGCTCAGGTTCTTTACTGGCTGAACATAAAACCGGCAAGTTCCTATTGGACCTCGTGTCCACACGCAACCACCGCGGAGTTTGGTTTGTTTACTCAGGGAACGGAGCGAGTCGAGTAAATAACCAAAAAGCTCGCCCCACTATTGCAGCACCAGCTCCGCCTGCAGGTTCCTATACCACCGACAGCCACTGTGATTTAGCCACCGTTTCACCTCGCCACTTGTGCTATATTTTACCTACCTATGCCGTTAGCCTCATTAATCGAAGGTGTTTTGTTTTACACTGGTGCACCGCAAAAGAAATCTAAATTGATCGAGATGTTTGCGGTGGGCGAGGCTGAACTTGCTGTGGCAGTGGCAGCTCTGAAGCAGCGCCTGGAGGCTGGTGGGGTGAGACTGCTGGAGACCGACAGCGAATTACAACTGGTGACTGCGCCAGAGATGAGCGAAGTGATAGAGACGGTACGCAAAGGCGAGCTGTCGCAAGACATCGGTAAAGCCGGGGCCGAGACGCTTGCCATCGTACTGTACCGCGAACCTATCAGCCGGGGGGAGATTGACCGCATTCGCGGGGTCAACTCAGCATTTATCTTGCGCAACCTGATGACCCGCGGGTTGATTGAACGGCAAGCTATACGCAACTCGCACCAATTTCGAATCACGCCTGCGCTACTACAGCACCTAGGGGTCACACACAAACACGAGCTGCCGCACTTTGGGGAGTTTATGACCGCAATTGATGCGTTTTCTGCACAACCTGATACTATATGAGCATGCCTTTAATACCGTTTGAGCAACCCAGCCAGAAAAACCGCTTCCCGATAGTGGGGCAGTTGGTGGTGTTAACGCTTATCCTAGCGGTGACGTTTGGATCACTCTGGTGGCTGAGTCCTACCCGGGGCATGAGCGGTGCCGACATGAATTCGCGCCCGACCATCGACCTGACCGACGTTGTACCAACTGACACCACCGAGCAAATCAAAGATGTCTCAATCAGAGCGAGCGCGGCCTACGTCTGGGATGTCCGCGGACAGCGGGCGTTGTACAAAAAAAACGAATCCGCCGTTCTGCCGATTGCCTCTATCACCAAACTCATGACCGCGATGGTCACCCACGAGTTGATTACCGACCTGACCAACGTCTCGGTACCAGCGGTCGCTATCCGACAAGAAGGCAATAGTGGCCTACTCGAGGGCGAGACGTTGACCATAGAGGAGCTCAACCAGTTAGCGCTAGTGTCATCGTCAAACGACGCCGCGTTCGCGCTAGCGAACACTGCCGGGGCCCTACTTGGCGACCGTGATCCAGCCCGACAGTTTATTGCGGCCATGAACATCCGGGCGGGTGAATTACAGCTACCATCACTCTCGTTTGCCAACACTACCGGGCTAGACGAAAGCACTACCAAACCTGGCGGTGTCGGCAACGCCAAAGACGTTAGTTTTTTGCTCGAACACATCATCACCGAATACCCCGAAATAATTGCCATTACGACTGAGCCAATCACCCGGGTATACAACACCGACGGTATGTTCCATGACGCTGAGAACACCAATGTCATTGCCGGTCGTATCCCAAACCTACTCGCCTCCAAAACTGGCTATACTGATCTGGCTGGTGGGAACCTCACCGTTGCGTTTGACCTGGGGCTTGACCGACCAATCATTATCACGGTTCTGGGATCAACCCGTGATGCACGGTTTACCGACGTGCTGACACTACTCAGTGCGGTGCAGGACTCAGTACTAACTGAATAATACTATGACTAACACCCTCGTTGCGGTCCTAACTCCGGCACTCCTGACATTCTTCATGGGGATTTTGATCACTCCAATCATCACGCATTTTTTATACAAACACAAAGTCTGGAAGAAAACCGGTGGCAAAACTGCTATCGGTGGTCACGCAGCAACTGAATTTAACCGCCTCAAAGGCGGCACAGAGACTCACACGCCACGGATGGGCGGCATTGTTATCTGGGCCAGTGTGCTACTAACGCTAGTTGGGTTATATCTACTATCAGTTGTATTGCCTGACTCAATCATGGCGGAGTTTAACTTTCTCAGTCGGTCACAGACTCTAATCCCAGCTGGAGCGCTGTTTATCGGCGCGGCACTAGGATTTCTCAACGACGTGTACGATGTCACCCATGAAGGTAAAGGAATGCGGCTGAGTGCACGCCTGGGGATTATCACGGTGCTAGCGGCTACGCTCGGGTGGTGGTTTTACGACAAACTAGGTGTCACGGCGGTGAACATTCCCTACGACGGCTCGATTGAACTGGGAATATTAATTATTCCGTTTTTTGTGTTGCTGACATTACTGCTCTACGCGAGTGGGGTAATTGACGGGATTGATGGGCTGTCTGGCGGCGTGTTTGCGAGCGTGTTTGGTGCCTACGCGGGAATTGCCTTGGTGCAGAACCAGATTGGACTAGCGACGTTTTGCGCGGCGGTGGTTGGTGGGATTTTGGCGTTTTTGTGGTTCAACATCCCGCCAGCCCGGTTTTGGATGACTGAAACTGGATCTATGGCACTCACCCTCGCGCTCGCGGTCGTGGTGTTTATGACTGACTCGCTCGGGGATGGTAACGGAGTGGCGCTGATGTTTATCGTCGCTCTACCGCTCTTGGTGACGGTGGCTTCGGTTGTATTACAGCTGCTCTATCGCAAACTGACTGGCAAAAAACTACTGCGAATTGCGCCACTCCATCACCACTTTGAAGCTATCGGCTGGTCATCAGAAAAAGTCACCATGCGCTACTGGATCATCAGCATTATTTGCGCCATGGTTGGGGTCATAATCGCAACCAGCGCATGAGTACCAACAACCGCAAACCACTCGGAGTCGATACCATTTTCCTGACGCTTATCGTCACTTTGGTGACGATTGGTTTTTTGATATTCTCTTCAGCCTCACTTGGCCTGCTGGCACGTGGTGGAGCTAGTTTTAGCTCGGTGGCGTTTAGTCAGTTTACCTTTGGGATCCTCGGTGGGGGAGCGGCATTGCTGATATTAAGCAATGTCCACTACCGCCACTACCGCAAATACGCGATGTATATTTTTATTATTGGACTACTCCTGACCCTCTCAGTGTTTATCCCTGGACTCGGGATGACACACGCTGGAGCGACGCGTTGGCTTGATTTAGGAATCACCACCGTACAACCCTCAGAATTCCTCAAAATTGCCTACATCATTTACCTGGCTACCTGGCTATCTGGAATGCATAAACACGTCGAAAATTGGCGATATGGCTTGGTGCCGTTTGGCATTGTCAGTGGTATCACTGGGTTCGTGATGTTGCTACAACCTGACACCGACACGTTCCTAGTTATGGCCACTGGTGGGCTGGCGATGTTTGTGGTGGCAGGTGCCCGGGTGCGTGATCTGTTTTTTCTTGTATTGTGCGGCGTGGCGCTGGTGGCCACAATTGCATTTATGCGACCATACGTGATGGACCGGTTGACAACGTTTCTCGATCCGACCGCTGACCCACTGGGTAGCGGCTACCAAATCAGTCAGTCACTGATTGCCGTTGGATCAGGTGGCATCGCTGGGCGTGGGTTTGGACAAAGTATTCAGAAATTTGAATACCTACCCGAGCCCATTGGGGACTCGATTTTTGCGGTGTTTAGTGAGGAGTTTGGCTTTCTGGGAGTTACGGTCTTGATTGGGTTGTTCCTGGCGTTTGCACTGCGCGGCTACAAAATAGCCCAGAACGCCTCTGATATGTTTGGGGTGTTGCTCGTCACCGGCATCGTCACACTTATCATGGCTCAAGCATTTTTGAATATGGGCGCGATGTTAGCCTTGGCGCCACTATCTGGCTTGCCCTTGCCATTTATTAGTCACGGTGGGACGGCGCTCTTGGCAACGTTAGCGGCACTGGGGATTGTGCTCAATGTGTCCAAATATCGCCTCCGTCGCTAAAGCCGCGTGGTAGACTACAGATATGAGAATTGGACTAGTAGGCGGTGGTTCTGGTGGTCATTTTTACCCGCTGATGGCGGTGGCGGATGAACTTAACCGAGCCGACCAAAAACCGAAGCTGTATTACTTCGGTCCGTCACCATACAGCCTAGACGAGCTACAAAACTACCAAGTAGAATACGTCTATTGCCCAGCCGGGAAGCTACGACGCTACATTTCCATCCAAAATTTCTTTGACTTGTTTCGCACGTTTGCCGGTTTTTTTGTCGCTGTCTTTAAGCTCTACATAATCTACCCGGACGTTATATTTAGTAAGGGCAGCTACACGGCTGTTCCCATCCTACTGGCAGCCAAAGTTTTGATGATTCCGGTCGTGATCCACGAGTCAGACACCAGTCCCGGCAAAGCCAATGAACTAGCTAAGAATTTTGCTCGCTACATCGCCATTACGTACGACGAGGCAGCAACATTTTTCCCAGCTGGTAAAACCGCGCTCACCGGGATTCCGCTGCGGGCCGAACTTAAACAAATACTAGACGACCCCTTTGCGGTTATTGGTATTCCTAGCGACAAACCGCTGATTTATGTCACCGGTGGTTCACAGGGCGCTGAACGAGTTAACGGAATTGTCCTACGGAGCTTACTTGACTTACTGCCGCACTATCGGATTTTTCACCAAACTGGACCCCAAATCAGCGACATTCAAAGTACCGCTCAAAGCCTGTTACAAGGCACCGAACTAGATACAAATTACTACCTAGCGGAAACGGTACCAGTACAAACAGTTTCAGCTTTAATGCAGGCAGCCAGCCTTGTCATCACCCGGGCCGGCAGTACAACTCTCTTTGAGCTGGCTTATTTTGGGACGCCAGCCATCATTATCCCAATCCCAGAAGACGTGAGCCGTGATCAGCGCACCAACGCGTACACCTATGCGCGCAGCGGGGGAGCGAGCGTACTTGAGGAGCATAACCTCACCACAAACTTGCTCACGCAAGAAATACGATCTATTATAGACGACCAAGCCAAACACGCCGCAATGTCGGCCGCGGCTAAAGCTTCATTTATCCCAGATGCTGCGAGTAAACTCGCGACAATCATAATCTCAATTGGAACCGAACATGGATCATAAAAACGTCGTCACCAGATACGCCCCATCACCGACGGGGTTCCAGCACATTGGCGGCATCCGCACTGCCTTATTTGCCTACCTCTGGGCCAAGAAAAACAACGGAACATTTATATTGCGAATAGAAGACACGGACAAAAGCCGCGAGGTTGATGGAGCGATTCAGCATACGATTGATGCCCTGAACTGGCTAGGAATCACCTATGACTTTGGTCCCGACAAACCATCGCCTGACATCGGGCCGTTCCTCCAATCTGACCGACTCGATATCTACAAACGATACGCCCAAAAACTCATTGACCAAGGTCACGCGTATCCTGACCCCTACACGAGCGAGGAACTAACGGCTTTTCGAGACGCAGCCCAGGCTGACAATCGACCCTTTTTGTTTCGAGACCATCGACCAACAACGTTTGGAACCTGGGACGGTACACAACCATTACGCTTCAAAACACCTACTATCAAACGGCATACCTGGCATGACGTCGTTCGAGGCGAGCTCACCGCCGGACCGGAAGCTCTGGATGATTTCATTTTGATCAAAGCCGACGGTTACCCAACCTACAATTTTGCACACATCGTAGATGACCAAGAAATGGAGGTCACACACGTCATGCGGGGCGAAGAGTTCATCTCTAGTACTCCTAAATTCCTCAGTCTATACGACGCCCTTGAAATCCCGTACCCCGAGTTTGTCACCCTGCCACCAATCATGGGACCAGACGGTAAAAAGAAACTCAGCAAACGCGACGGTGCCAAAGACCTATTGGAATACCAAGCTGATGGGTACCTGCCAGCTGCCATGCGTAATTTCCTAGCCCTGATTGGCTGGAATCCAGGCGGGGAGCAAGAAGTATTTTCTGATGAAGAATTACTCAGTGCTTTCACATTGGAGAAAATCCAGAAATCAGGGGGTGCATTTAATGAAGAAAAACTCTGCTGGATGAACAAAGAGTATCTTACAAGTCTGCCAGCAGAAGCCCGTACAGCGTACCTAATTGCGGCCCTACCAGATTACGACGTTGATAAACTGACCAAGCTGACATCAACTATTCTCGAACGAGTACATAACCAAGTTGAAATCAAAGCGGCAGCGGCGGCTGGGGAATACACTTGGGCGTTTGCTACTCCAGAGTACAATGCAGACGTACTCAAATGGAAAAACGACGACAGCCTCACCGACGCGTTGCCGCGATTACAGCAAGCAGTCCTGCTCTTGACTGACGCCGATTTTACTTCAACTGAGACAATCAAAGCTGCCGTATGGCCATACGCTGAGACAGTGGGGAAGGGGGAACTATTGTGGCCCTTGCGCGTATCACTCTCAGGTAGAACGCAATCACCAGACCCCTTTACCTGTGCCCATGTGCTTGGTAAAGCGGAAACCCTAGCCCGCATCACTACGGCGTGTGCTAAAATAACTTGATGCAGAAACGAGTGCTCGTAGCCTTTATAATCGGACTGGTACTACCAGTCTCTTTCTCGTACACTCACCACGCACTCGCGCAGAGCGAGATTACCGAACTACGTGATCAGATTCTTGAGCGCGGTGACCGGTTGACCGACATCGAAGCTGAGATTGCCCGCTTTGAAGCTGAGCTGCTCGAGGTGGGAGCAGAGAAGCAAACCCTCCAGTCAGCTATCAACCGCCTTGAAACCGAGCGTAAAAAAGTCAACGCTGAAATCAGCAAAACTGAATCCTTAATTTCTTCCACTGATTTGGAGATCAACCAGATTATCCTCGAGGTAAGTAAAACTGAAGCTGACCTCGAGCGCACGGAAGCGGCCATCGGCGACATCATCCGCTCGCTCTACCAAGCTGGAGAACAGTCAATGGTCGAGGTGTTGCTGCGCAACCAGCGCTTATCAGAGTTTTGGACCGAAATAGACACGTTTGACAGTATCAAAAGCGAAATGGCGTACAAAGTAGCCACCCTTAACCAGCTACAGCAGGCACTAGAAGAACGACAAGGTCTAAGTGAGTCAAAGCGCAACGACTTGAGTTCGCTCAAAGACCAGTACACTGACCAAAACTCCGTGCTCGTTAACAGTCGAGCGGAGCAAGCCGAACTGTTGTCTGCTACGAGAAATGAAGAGGCTGAATACCAAGCACTCCTAGCTGCTCAAGAGGCTGCCCGAGAAGAAATCCGCCGTGAGTTGCGAGACTTTGAATCTAAACTCCAGTTCATCCTTGACCCCAACACTATCCCCGCGCCAGGGACACCAGTATTTAACTGGCCCGTGCAAAACGTCATCATTACCCAATTGTTCGGGGGGACGGAGTTTGCCGCCCGTAACCCCGGCATCTACGGTCGGCCATATCACCCTGGGGTCGATTTTGGCGCACCACGCGGTACACCAATTCTGGCTCCACTAGCCGGGACCGTCCGGGCCGTCGGGAATACAGATGCTGTTCCCGGCTGTTTCTCTTGGGGTAAATGGTCGTTGATTGATCATGCCAACGGTCTATCTACGATGTATGCCCATCAAGACGTTATCGGGGTGACTCCAGGACAAAAAGTATCAACCGGCGAGATAATTGGGTACATCGGCAACACCGGGCTATCGACTGGTCCGCACCTCCACTTCACTGTGTACGTCAAAGAGGCAGTCAGCGTCCGCCGCTTCAACGAAATCAAAGCCGTCACTGGCTGTGGACCAGCCACTACTCCAACCGCAGCCACCTCAGCCTACATCGACCCAATGCTCTACCTACCACCGAGGTAAGTAGAATAATATGGTTGGATTTATTATAAAGTACGTTGTAAGCGAATGTCGCACATTATTTTTAAATTAGACTAACAGGGGAGTGGGGACTCGGAAAGTTGATCAGTAAGCTGTCTACTGGTCAAGAGCCATCTAGTCATCATCGTCAGAATTTGGTGATTTGGTTCTAGTTGCAAATGACGAAATTCGACTAGTTGATTTAAATTAATAATTTTGTTAATTATTAATTTTAAAATTATTTTCTTTAAAGTACAGGCACCCGCAGCCGACTCAAACAAACCTGTGGGCGTAGCAATGTTTGATTACTACCGGTGCCGCTACACAAGCAAAACCCAAGGCAACCTTCACATCCTCTACGCGGATACAAAAGCCTTACAATCGATTATAGCGCCTCGTATGGGCTGGTAACTGATAACCACAGATGGACCCCGGAGCCCGCGTAGCAAAAAACAGGATGTACAGGGTGCGTAGCTAAATATGGGTACAAGCTGGAAGAGACCTCAGTGGAAGTATTCAACCTGTATGTACCTACACTCATGATAATTGACGCCCAAGCGCTTATACACAGACTAGCTGTAGGCAGCCTTGCCAGACTACCGGTACCTTGGTACTTTATATAGTATAACTGAGCATTAGAGTTATTATACTCAGTTACTGTGGGGAGTGAGAGAGGGCTCGTGTAGGGCTGCTATAGTATCTATACAGCCACCCCACTCTCAGCGCACCCTGAATTTATTTTATGACAAAAAAACCGCACCTACCCACCCTACCGTACCTCGATGATTTTTTGCTGCACATCCAGGCGAACAATTATTCGCCAGAGACTTTATACAACTACGAACGCGATTTGCTCACATTTGACTTTTTCTTGCAAAATGAGCTGTCCTCTCTCCCCTTCACCAAAATCACCAAAAAAACCATCGAGCAGTTCAAAGCGTACCTGAACTCAAACGACCGAAAAACGGCAGGTGGTGAGTTGGCCCAAAAACGACTCGCCAGTGCCTCTATCAACCGCACCCTGACATCGCTACGGCGCTACCTAAATTTCCAGGTCGACATGGACTACCCGTGCCCGATAGTCCCCAGCTCAATTAAACTCCTCCGGATGGGTAAGAAACACGGGCAGGTTGCCCAGATGTCAGAGTTGGTCAAACTGATTGAAGCCCCAATGACCTACGAGCAAGATAAAGTAATCGCCCTGCGTAACCGTGCGATGCTTGAGACGCTGTTCGCTAGCGGGATGCGTATCTCGGAGCTTATCAACCTCAAAAAAGTCCAACTCGACCAGTCTGGCAAAATATTTATTGAGGGTAAGGGTAAAAAGCAACGCTTTATCTACCTGACTGACCGCGCCAAAACGCACATCGATAATTATCTCGCTCAGCGGGAAGATGATCAACCCTACCTGTTTATCGCTAAACGTGGCCTCAACGCTGCGAACAAAACCAAGCCGATTAGTCCCAACTACCTCCAAATGAAAATCAAGCAGTACCGCGAGTTACTCGGCATCAACATCCCCACCAGCGCCCACTCACTGCGCCACGGCTTCGCCACGTACCTCGCCGAGCAAGGCGCCAACCCCGCTGCCCTACAGGTACTCCTGGGTCACGAGTCACTCGAGACCACGACCAGGTACGTTCACGCCTCAGACCGCTACGCCGAAGACACCCACAAACAGTTCCACCCGTTAAAATAGCGAAGTTGATTTACTGAAGTGTTAAAATAACCATCAATCTAAATACAATCTATGTACCGTATCTGATACATAGATTGTATTTCTGTAGATTAGAGGTTTGTTATTAGGCTCTTTGCGCGGCGTACACCATATTCAATGCCAATGACGCAGCCACCGCGATAAAGAACGTCCACCCAATGGGGATAAATAACGTGAGAATGGCGGTGACCAAGAGCGCACTCGCTCGTCCGAGGTGATTAGCCATTTCCCGGATGACGGTGTATTCATCGACCAGACTGCCTTGGTCAGCTGACATGTCATAGACGATGGCGCTAAATGGTGTGTGGGAGAATATCCGCACGATATTGTGGTACAGCCCAACAAAAAATACCTGGGCGGCGGAGAGAACAAAAATCTTGAGGATCCAACCAATGGCGTAGAGGAAACTTCCCACCTTGAGGGTGCGAGTTTTGTCGTGCCCTTTCCCATCGAGATAGCGTCCCAGCAGTAATTGCAACACAATCGTCACCCCAACAATAATGGTTGAAATCGCACCAATGCTAAACAAATCCCCATCAAGAATCGTGTAGAGGAAAATCGGCCACACGATGATGTTGACGATGGTCTCAGCACCATTAGCAAACTCCCCCACCATCAGACCCCGCTGCCTTTTTGATCTGAACTGACGCCAGGTTTCTCGCCATGACCAATCAAAGTGTGTCATGGTCTCGGGCACATAGGCATACGACACTGTTGCGGCTATCAGCAGCACGACAATAGTTCCAAACAGCGCACTGTACCCCGCGTTGGCTACAATAAACCCAGCAGCGATTGGCCCCACTGAGCCCATAAACGCAATCGCAGCAAACGATAAACTCACTTGCTTGCCCCGCTTCCCCGCTGTGGTGAACAACGCAAAATCCGTATGAAAAGGCACCCAGTGGAATAACCGGAACGCGACGATAGCCGCGGCCAACGGCCACATCAGCGCTAGGATGTTCTCGGGCGTGAGATAGAACAAAAATATATAGGTAATGATGCTGCAGATACCAGACAACACCAGCGTTTTACTGAACCCGAGTCGGTTGGTTATACTCATACTCGGCACTAGCAGTAACGCGTACATCAACGACAAAAACGCGTAATATCCACCCACCACAAAGAACGACTGGTTGGTCGTTTCGTACAGGAAGATTGGCACAAAGATTCCCGCCAGCGCGGCCGCTGCACCATGAATCAGCCGCTTACTGATAAACAACTGCATAAACCCAGTGTCTCGTTTTTGGAAGCGGCCCTTGGTGTCACGCAGCGAGTTGATGGTAGATTCCATGATTATTGTTCCTGTGTGGCTAGCTTACAAATACGATCAAAGTGAATTTTCTTGATAGGAAAAACGGACAGTCGATTACCTCGCGTCACTAGCGGCATAGTTGCAAACGCCGGATCAAGTTTAATTTCAGCCAAGCTTACCAAACGAGGTAGATGTTCGACATACTTCATGTTCACACATAACCAGCGTGGGTTGTCCGGATCACTTTTAGGGTCAGGGTGCTCTGATTGGGGATCAAACTGGGTGGGGTCTGGGTACGCTTTGGAATGCACTTTCATAATACCGACGCACCCCGTCTCTGTCTTGGCA
>Ga0306872_100237_pt1 | contig 23412 bp, 14 predicted proteins | sample AntRauMeHopE1498_FD_190455 | JGI IMG/M metagenome (GOLD analysis project Ga0306872, IMG submission 190455) | Saline lake microbial communities from Rauer Islands, Antarctica - Metagenome Hop E1 #498 (v2) (version 2) | ecosystem: Environmental > Aquatic > Non-marine Saline and Alkaline > Saline ...
GAAGTATGTGCGGGCTGATACGCTGCCTGTTGTCACCGATAACGGCAAAGTAAATGTGGGGCTGATTGCAGAGAATGAGCGATTGCAGGTACGGGTGTCTGAACTGTATTCGGCGCTAGACAACGTAAACGAGCGCTTGGCGGACGGCTGCCGGCTAAGCGGGGATGAAATTGACGATGTAGATGCCGCTCTACTGAATACTGACTGCAAAGCATTCATTCTGCGGAAGCAGGCAGAGGCGGTAGAGGCTTTTGTGGATTGGGTTAAGCCTCATTGGCCTACATCAATCGCAATCCAAATTGCTGACGACAGCCGGAGCTATGTGTTTGAGCTGCGCAACGAGGCCGGCAAGGCTGGGGGTGGTGATGAGTAAATACGAAATCAGAACGCTGTCACTGCTGGTTGGGCGCCCGCAAGATCCGATTTTCAGTGAGCTGGCAACAACGGTATCCATTGCAGACGAAGCGGGCGGCGAGTTTGTGAGGGTGCGGCAGGAGGCTATGACCGAAAACGGGGTCATACAGATTGACCCTGGCGAATGGCCGGTTTTGCGGGATGCTATTGAGAGAATGCTGGGCGAGTGTCGCGGGGGTGATGTATGACTATCGCAAAGAGCCTGCCCAGCCAGGAAGATCTTCGGCGCACATTCGACTACTTGCCTGAAGATGGGCGGCTTGTGTGGCGCCACAGGGATGATAAAGCGAATCAGTGGAATGGAAGATTTGCAGGGAGGACTGTAGGTGTCATTTCAAGCAATCCGCGCTACGGCTACGTCAGGGTCAAGATGGATGGCGAGTTTTACCAGGCGCACCGAATAATCTGGAAGCTGACATACGGCGACATACCGAATCACATGATGATTGACCACATCAACGGAATCAGTGACGACAATCGCCTTGAGAATCTGCGCCTATGCACTAATCGGCAGAATCAATTAAACAGAAGTTGCGATATTGGCCGAGGCTATAAGGGTGTTTATCGCCACAAAAAGCAGTGGAAGGCCGAGATTTCAACGACTGACGGGCGCAAATATCTTGGCCTATACAAGGCGCCAGAGAAAGCGGCTATCGCTTACGACTCGGCGGCCAGGCGCTGGCATGGCGAGCACGCTCGGCTTAATTTTCCCAACGTATTTGACGCGGCGGCATGAGGTGACTTTATGAGCTATTCAAAGTGGGTGCGAGAAAAGCGCTTGATTGAGTTGACCGGAATGACCAAGGATCAGATCAGGGGTCGGAGGGATGCGCGGGAATGGGTCGAGCGGCGGCAATGGAAGTGGGGGCCGGACGGTAAAATCTGGTACAACCCGCAGGAGATAGATAAATGGGTAGAGCAAGAAAACGCGGCTTAAACCCAGAGCAGGACAGAGAGGCGGCTGAAAATCTGGCCGCTAACTCTGCGGGCCTTGAGGTTCGCGGTGATGCCATTCGGATTGACTTCATGTACGACGGCAAGCGGTGCCGGGAAACCCTGAAAATAGCCGTCACCTTTGCCAATGTGGAATATGCGATCAATAAGCGGCTGTCGATTCAGCAAGAGATTCGGCGGCACAATTTCGACTACGCCACCCACTTTCCAGAATCAAGGAAAGCGGGCAGATCATCAAGCCGGCACACAACGCTGCGGGAAGTCTACACCCGGTATTGGGCAATCAAAGCGACCAATGTTAGCGAGGGAACGGAAAGGCGGTACGCGGTAGCCCTGAGCGCTTGCTGCGAGTCTATTGGCTGGTCAGTGCCGATGAGTACCATTATGCCGGAGGAGATAGGGCTATTAAGAGCGGGATTGATTGTTGGCCGTAAGCCGTCAACCGTAAACCACTACCTGGCCACCTGGAATGGCCTGGCCGTATGGGCGCAGGAGAATGAATACTCTGAGCGGAATTTGCAGGCCAAGTTCTTTCGCTACCAGAAGAATGACCCGGACCCGCTGGAACTTTCTGAGTTTGTGCAGATTATTGAGAAAGGATGCTTGCACCCGCAGGACGTAGCGCTGGTTACGCTGGCCGTTTATACCGGGATACGCCCTGGCGAGTTATGCGCCCTGGCCCGCGAGGATGTGGACCTGAAAGAAAAGAAGCTGACGGTAAAGCGCTCGCTGACCGACAAGGATCAATTAAAGGTGACGAAGACCGGCAACGAACGCACAATCTGGCTGACACCTCCGGCACTGGAAGCGGCCAGGGTGCTAATGAATATGACCGCAGACCTGAAGCCAAGACTAGAAAACATCGACGTATCGCGGCACCAGATGATTTCGGCAGAACTCACGCCCCTGGTCGTGCCAATGCAGGCGAGAAACAAGGGCATAGCGAAAGGCCGGTTACAGGTTTTATCGTGGGCTACCAAGTGGCTGAAGCTGCTGGAGCGGGCCGGTGTTCGCCGAAGAGTGCCCTACCAGTCGCGCCACACGTATGCCTGCTGGTCACTGACGGCGCATGGTAACATTGCGTTTATCGCAAAGCAGATGGGCCATAAAGACTACTCTATGCTGGTCGAGGTCTATGGCCGCTGGATGGATTCGGAGTCTGAAAACGAGTCGGAATTTATCTGGCAGGAATTGCAGAAAAAAGGTGCATTTTGCCCCATCATTGCCCCAACAAACTGAGGAAGTATGAGCAAATCCAGTGATAGCAAGGGTTACAGCGGTAGTCCAATGCACACACCCATGATGCAGGCGTAATGTATGGATATACAGCGCTATGCCTTGCAGGGCGCGGGATTGCTGATATGTTGGTTTTAAGTGTCGGCACAACAACAGGGTATTTGATGCTATTAGACGTGACACTTTGCCCCAAAATTGCCCCATTTGAAATGGTGAAAGTCGTATCGAGGGATTCGAACCCTCGCACCCATCAGGACAGCAACGGCCAGTCGAGTAATTGCAGGGTGTTGCGCTATAGTGAGTGGACTGGACCGGACGCAGAAGGCCTGAGAGTTGCCCCAATTTTGCCCCAAGCAACAACGAGGGACTGAGCTATGGATATGGAAACCGTTTTTGGCCTGGCGTTCATCTTGCCACTGCTGGGCCTGCTGGTAATGATCGTTATGCCTAGAGATTGGCAGAACGTGCCGGGATGGCTGATGGTGAGTTACCTCGGCCTTCCCGGCTTCATCGCGGTTCTTGCGCTGCTGGTTAACGTCCCCTTGCTCGCGGGCGGCGTGATATTTTTGCTGGGTATTGCCGCTGCGAGTAAGAAGAAGTAACTGTCACGAAGCCCGAGCCTTCAACACTTGCTCGCCCAATGCACGCTGTATCTGGTTCTTAATCGCCCGAAGACGATCAACCTGCTGACGCTTTAGCTCGCCGTCCTGGTCAGATTTACGAACCACTTCAATGCGCCGGTTGATCTTGCGTAGATCGCTTTGCGCACGGTTTAACCGGGTCCGAATGCGCAGTATATCCTGCTTATCTGTCGCCAGCTCGGCCGCATCAGCCAGTCGCCCCGCCTCGCGAAGCTCTCTCACGTCCGCGTGCGCCCGACCTGCTTCCCGTAACCCCTCATAAAACACGGTTCCGTACCGGGTATAACGGTCCTCGTCTCCCAGTGATTTGTAGAATCGACGGACAGGCTGATACTCATACCAGCGCTGAGCAGGCTTGTCTTTGCCGGTCGCCACACGCCATGCCACGTCGCCGCTACCCGCTACCCAAGTGCCCACTTGCCCCAAGTAACCACCAATCAGGTGATCGACTTGTACGGGGCTGAGCGCAAACGGGTTGGTATCTGGCCTTCCAACGGCGCCCAAGGTGGCGTTGAGCCCCTGAGAAATCCAATCCCCCACTTTACTGGTGCTGGCGCGCCTGCGCAGTTCAGGTGACATTCTATCCATGCCCATGCTTTCTATGGGGCGCTCCGTGAAGGCGTCGTAGTTGGAATATATATCGAGCAGCGGCTGCACCGCTTGAGGTACCGGGCTGAACGAAAAGGTGTCCGTCAGCATGCTGAGCATGCGCCTGCGGAACAACTTACCGGTGGCCTCGTCGTTAACGAACTGCTCTGTTATCCGCTCAACCATGGTAGAAATAGCGCCCACTTCAAACGGCTTCGGAATGAAATACCCTTGATCGCCGAAGCGAATGAACCAATAGGTGTCTTTCTGCCAGTCTTCCAGCTTCTTGTATTCCTCATCGTCATAGTTGTGCAGGTAAAGCATCATAGTGGCCATTGCCAGGGTGCCGGTGACTGACCAAAAGCGCCCGGCAGACTGTTTATCGCTGACGTTCGGATCGTCGCCGCCAAACAGGCCCTTCAAAACATTGGCCCCAGGCTTCACGCCTGAGCGATAGATTTTATCCAAGCCCTGTATTCTGGCGTTCAGGAACGGCACTACATCAATCAGTATCCGCACAGCTGGCCATGCGCCGTGAGCCGAGAAGTCAATCAGATCGCGTGACTCAAAGGCCGCTTTAAGAGCCCCTTTGTCTTGGTTCTGAGTGAAAATTGCCGCCCGGTTGATGTTCTCTGCAGTGTTGTTTACGTCGTTCCACCACGTCCAGCCATTGCGCAGTGCGTCCGGTATTGCTTTTGGCCCATCAATCAGGTTTACGTTGCGCATATCCCGCGTGAGCTGTGCGCGCAGTTCGTCCGGGTTGCCGCCGTACAGGTGGCCAAAGTTGAACGAAGCACCGGCGGCCATCATCTGAGCCTTTATTTTCTCGTCGCTGTAGGACCGGGCGCCGCTGATGACGTTGCCAAATACGTTTTTGCTAACCTCGTTGGTCGCTACGGCCTGCAGGCTGTCCCGAATCAGGTTGGCGACCATGAACTGTGGCGTGATGGTGGTCATGTTGGTGAACAGTCGCTTGAATCCACGCATTATTTTCATGGCCGTACCGTTCATGCCGGCGGTGGTCAGAGCTGTCAGAGACTGGAATACCAGAGGGTCGTCAATCTGGTAGTAGGCCTGCTCGCCATCCTCAAGCACGAAGGTTGAGGTCTTGGTGTCCCTGTTGCTGGCACTCACTCGATGAGCCATTCCCAGAAGTTGGGCGTTCTCGACCGCTTGCTGCGCCGCCTGATTCTTCAAACTGGCATCAATCAAATGGTGGAAATTCATCATGGTGTTTTCGAGCAAGTCATTCAGGTTTTGCGTGCCGCCTTTCAAGCGCTTATACGCCTGCTGTCGTGACAGTCCGCCGGTGGCCAGTTGGCCGGTCGGCTTATTGTCTTCCTCACTGATTCGATAAAAGGGCACGTAGAACTCATTCGCCCAAAGCTCGCGCTGGTCGGTGGTGAGCTGGTCGTATTCCGAGTTAAAGGCAGGGCCGCCAATGTCCGTCTCGATTGCTTCCTGCAGGTCAGCCAATGCCTTACCCTCTGCCGCCTCGGCCATTTCCTTCACTTCCACATCATCCGCTCGATTGGCGTCTCTGCGGGCTTTCTTGGCGCGCTTCACCAGGTCGCCGCGAATGCCGTGCTTGTCGGCCATGAACAGGATCGCGTCGGCTTCTTCCATGCCTTTTTTCAGCAGTCCGGACTGGTCCGCAATCGCAAGAACGTCATCTCGGTAGGTCTGGAACTCGGTAAACACGTCGGCATACGTCTCGGCACGGTTGCGGCCATCGGCCAGTGCGCCCCGGTCCCAGTTTTCCATGGCGCTGATTTCTGTCTCGGTAAAGAGATTCTCGCGACCTTCGTTTAGCAGCTTGCGCGACCGGTTGCCGGCAATCCAGCCCATGAACCGCTGTACTTCCGCGCTCGCGCTGTCCGGGTCATTGTTGCTGGCTAACCGCGCAAACACCGAGCCAAGGCCTTTTGATTCGTCGCCTTTCAGTGTCAGCACTTTCTCCGTCGGGTCCATCTCCAGGCGTCCGGTGTGCAGCATCGCGTTCAGCGCGCCGTTGGCGGCATTGGCCATACGGCCCAGCACCCATGATGAGCGGCTAATGTCCTCGTTCAGCATGCGCTCGCCCAGCAGCGCCTCGTCCATAGCCTTAAAGCCGGCGAGGCGGTCAACCATGCCCTGGCGGATCTTGAGAGATGCGTTGTTCGTGACTTCCTTCCATGCGTCCATAATGCGGCGAGGTGCAGACCGCGGCCCCATCTTAGCGGCAGCGGTCCGGTCGGCTTCGGTAAAGTCGTCAAACAGGTTGCCGCCACTGATTCGCTCGTTTGAACCCAGGCTGTAGCGTAGCGCCTTGTCGCCGGTTCCGGCCTTGCGTCCGCGCAGGTACTCCCGCGATTGCTCGCCCATTGAGAGAACGTCGGTGTAGGTCCACGCAATGGCGGGAATCAGAGTGCGCAGCAGTTCGCGGATCTTTGACATAGCGCGCTGCCAGGCTTTGGGGCGAATGCCCTTTTCCAGCAGGTGCGCCACCATCTCTTCAGCAATCTGAATGCGGTCGGCTCGCTTGCTGGCGTCGAGGAATGAATACTCGCGCTTCACCTCGGCCAGTGCTTCGCGGCCCTGTGGGGTGTTTGGCAGGCTGCGGTACAGGCTAAGCATGACGTTATCAATGCCCTCGCCCAGTACACCACGGATGCCCTTGTGGCCCACAGCTTCGTGAACAGCTACCCGAATGCCGTCCTGAGCATTAACGATATTGTCAGCCACCACGTAAATCTCACCATCCAAGTACAGGCCGCGCACCGTGTTAGGCTTCACGCCCTGGCGCTTCATTTCGGCTTGAGCTTTGGCGGGCAGGTCTGATGCCGACTGGATTACGTTGGTACCGGCAAGTTCAGGAACGCCCGAAATAGCAGCCTTGATGGAGTCGCCCAGCGCTTTAGTGCCTTCCTTGCTCTTCTCTCGGCTGTAGCGAATGTCCGGGTTGCCCGAATCGAAGTCGCCGTTATTGCCGGTGGCGGATTTGATTTGGTTTGGTGTGAAGGCAACGTATGAGTCGCCCCTTCCTTCTTTGCGGTTCTTATAAACTAATCCGTCGTAACCTTTGCTCTCTAAAAACCGCATGACCTCTATTGACGCTTCTTTCATAGCGTTAGGTCTGCCGGCAAGTTTGCTGGTTTTCATCTCAAGATCCTGAAGGCTTTGCGATGTGACACCCTCAATGCCTTGCGAATTAACTTGATCCATTAGTGTGAGAATGAATCCGCTTGAGCTAAAATTAGAATCCTTCACGCGCAGCGGATTTTTTATAGAAAGGTAGACTGGCATCGCGTTTAATGGCGCATTGGGTGCTTTGTTGTATCTCTCCCGCTCCAGTATGTAATTCGCCGCTTCCTGATCTCCAAAATGAAAACCAATGTCTCTGGATTCCATGGAGTCAAATTCGGTTATATCGGCAGCTGTACCATGATAAACAACCAAGGGCTCACCCTGCTCATCAACCACCTTGCTATCGCCAAACCATTCACGGAATGCGGGCGTGTTGGTCTGACCTGTGCGGCTGTTGGCTGGCGCAGGCGCATTTTGTATTTCCGTGCCGTTCATCACGACAATGGCCTGGCCGGCAGGTCGGTCGCGTGTAGCCTCTGGGCTGGTAGATGACCGCTCTTGTGCCGTCATGCCTCTTCTGGCCTCAACATTGCGAGCTTCGATCTCTCCAGAAAGGCGCATGTACGCCTCGCCATCGGTTAGGCTAATAGCGTTTTGTAGCGCTGATTGCGCGTCATCGGCCAAACTTTCTGCTACAGACCACACTTCATGGTCAGCTTCAAAACGACCGTAACCCTCGCTGGCAAGCCATGACTGAGTTTCTGCGCCAATTTCATTATCCATTTCGGCGCCAAGCATAGCCGTTAGTTCTTCAACTATTTCTACTGGGTCGCTTGATTGCAGGCGGGATGGCTCAAAGTTGACGGTTTCTCCCGTAACTCGCTCAACAAAAGCCATATAGGTGAAGGCTTTCGCAAGTTGAGGGCTTTGAGCCAAAGTGTTCCCCATTGATTCAACGCTACCACCAGAGGCAAAACCTTCTATGTTCTGGATGCCATGTTGGATTTCATGCAGCAGGCTACTGAGAACACCATTCATAGACAGGCCCCGCCCTATCTCAATCATACGCGGGCTCAGCGAACTGCCAGGATTAAAGTTCGCGCCACGACCAGGCTTGTCTCCAACCGGCATATCCATAAGCTCTGGATAGGCTGCAAACAGTGCGGGATGATCCAGCAGGTCGGATACGACAAGCGGGCTGTCGTATCCCCGGCCTTGCATTTGGTTGTCGTAAATATCGCCCCACGACTGCCCCTTACTGGGGAGTGGAGGCTGCAGCTTTGCCTGGCTGTCGTCAATCTCAAAACGCCACTGGCTGTCGTCTCCACGGAACCAGTTGGTGTCTTGGCGCACGGATTCGGCAGATTCACCGGATGCGATTCTGGACTGAGCGGAGGACAAGGCCATGCGGTCAGCAGTGTTTGCGGTGCGCCCGGCGAAGCTGAACATGGTGGCTGCCTGTGTGCGTGATATGCCGTCATTCTGCACGACACGCTGCGCCCCTGCCAGAATACCAAGCAGATCAGATTCCGTTATCTCCAGCGCGAAGCCCATCTTCCGTAGCGCATCCCGCACCGCGGCCACAATCTTGCTCCACAATTTCTGGTGCTTACCGGTTTCGGCCAGGTGCGCCAGCAATTCTTCAGCCACGGTCATGCGGTGATTCACGTTGCTCGCGTCAAAATCGCCTTTCGGGTAATAGTTGCGAATGATTTCTTTCATCTTGTCAGTACCGGCGAAATTCAGATACACCTGATTCAGCATCGGCTTCAGTGCGGCGCCTACCATCTTGCGCAGACCGTAGTGGCCCACAACTTCGTGCAATATGACTTCTTCCATAGCGGCCCGCGTGGGCAGGCGTGAGGCCAGAATGTACACTTTGCCCTCGAAAAACACGCCGCGCATATCGCTTTCGGCGCCGGCTTCGCGTATCGCCTGGCGCAGCTTGCTCGGGAACTCGCTGATCCGGTCCGCAATAACGATGTCAGGCTTGGCCGTCCAGCCTTTCAGCAGTTCGTCCTTGATGATTTCAGCCTGGGCTGCGGTTAAGTTGGGAGTGGCTTGGGATGAGTTGCGGCGGTAGCGGGGGCTCCTTGAAAACCACGTGCCCGACCTAGCTACGCCGCCGTCCGGCCCGTTAATTTCCTGCACGCTGGTATAATTTACATCTCTGCCTTTTAAGATATCCACATGCACGGCGTCGAGCAGCCGGAACCCCTCAAGGTCGCCAAGCATTCTTTGAAGGTTGTCGGTATCGGAAACGCCCGACCCCGCCTGAACAATGCCGGCGCTGGCGTTGGTAGCCGCCAGTGATTGCAGTACGTCACGGTATGCGCTGGTGCCGCGCAAAGCCTCAAGGTCGTAACCGGACAAATCCAGAAACCCAGTTGGCCTGTGGGCGTTGTCGAGCAGCATAACGCCAGTCTGACTTTCTCCGGCGATATCTCTTAGTGCGCTGACGGCATCCTGTGGGGCTTTGATTTTTACGGCGTTTTTCATGCCGCTCTTTTGCTTAATCTGGCGCTCAAGAACCGGAATGCGGTGGCTTCTTGCTGCCGCCACTGTGGGGCCAGGAATTGAGCTATACCCGCCAGGCAGTGCAAAAGCGGTGTGCGCTCTACCAAAACCGATAATAACGTGACCTTCCAGGCCCACTCCCGCGTCTTTGAGTATTGGCGATAGCTTTTCGGTCAGATTTAAGTCTGATTCAGACGGCGCCATTGTGCCCGATGGATGGTTGTGTGATAGCCAGACCGACTTAACTCCGGGCACGCTCACAACATCGGCTACAAATTGAGATGGGTATACTGCTGCGCCGTCAATGGTGCCTTTTGAGTGCCGGACAATGGCCAGCGGGCGACCACTGTCATCAAGAACTAAAGCCAAAAAGGTTTCGTGGGCATCTTTACGGAAGGGCGCAAGAACGTGTGCCGCTTCTGCGGCGCTCGTTACTTCTCGCAGTCCGTGGAAGAAGGACTGACGTTCGATTTGTCGCGTGGTTTGGCGCTGATTTTGTAGTCTGGGCGCTCGCCGTCCAGCATTAGCGGCTTCTGTGGCGGCATTACCTGCACCACGTTGCCCACTCTGTAGGTTTCCGGCTTCTCCGTCATTGTCAGGCTCCGCGTCAAAGTCGAGGGCGATTTGGTCCTCGTTCACTTGATAGTATGGCACGCCATCTTGCTCTCGCAACATAATCGCGCCATCCGGCTGCTCTACCGTTTCGATAACCTCAAACAGCGCGTCGTAAACGGCTCTGATTTCTGGAATCTCGGCAGCGCCTGGGTACGGATAGCTGTTACTTTCCTCCATGCCCAGCGCTTCGGATGCCTGCCAAAATTCCTCGGAAACAATGTTGGCCAAGTAGTCGTTGCTTGCGCTTTGATCTTTCAGCTTCTCAATAACATAGCTTTCAAAAGAGCGAGCAGTCATTTCTACGTCAGTCGCCCAGTAAGCCTTAGTGCGAACTTTGTCCAGATTGCGGGAGCGCTCTCGTAATTTCATGCGGTTTACAGTCTTTCGAATAGCGCGGAATGCCTCGGCTACTTCAGGGCGAACGGCAGCATCTGGATTGCCGTCGGTGGCCATGTTGCCGCTGGCTTTTGCTTCACGAGCGCGTCCAAAGTAGTTATCCATTGAGTGAAACCACTCATGCGCCAGCGAGCCCGCGCCATTCTTCTTGGTCAGGTTAATAACGATACTGCCAGGCTCATAGTGCGCTTTGGCTGGAACTTTCCCGCCTTTGCCTCGTGCGCCAAACGCCAGCCCAAGTTCGCCATTCAGGGATAATGCTTTGGCGGGAATATTGAGAATGCCGGCCAAGTCCATCAGACCATCGTAAGCGTCGTTTAAATCCTGCTGACGCTTTCCCTGCTCCACGTAATTGCCGAACTGGACTCCACGGAATCCAAACGCTTCGGCAAACGCCTCGGGCGTTACATCACCACCACTGCGGTGATCCTTCCCGACTCGCGGTGAGTTGCTTTCCTTGCGGTGATTCGGGATATTTTTCATCTTGGCCAGGATGCCTTCGAGCATATCCTGATTTTCAGCCAGATAGATGCGGGCTTCTTTTGGCGTCGTGAAACCTTCCTTTATCCGAACAACGTCTTTGCCGATTTTCTTGCCAATAAATACATCGTTGCGGTCGTAGCGGTTGGAGTAAATATCAAATCGCGTGGTTTTCTCGGCCTTACCCTTCTGGTCCAGTGATTCGTACACCTTGCGGAACTCGGCAATCGCCTGCTCCTTGGTGTCGGTGGCGACCATCTGGCGCGGCATGTTGCCGAAAGAGCCGGTGCTCGCGGTGCGCTCAATCAGCCACTTATTAACATTCTCCTGCCCATTCCAGAGCGAGAAATGTGCCTCGTGGAATTTCAGACCTTTTAAACTCTTGCTGTGGCCCATCTCGGTATACAGCTCGGCGCGGCCAAGAAGACCGGAGTCCAGCTGGCGACTCCCGAGTCGGCCAATCTGCTCACGCACCTGCTCCATGGTAATGTCGCCAGCTATGACGGACTCCATGAATGACCGAAGCGTCTCCACTTTCTCGGCCCAGCCTTTCAGCTTCCAGCCCTTGCGCGGCTTTACAGGAACATCGTCCCTTATTGCATGAGCAAAGCCCACGCTTTCTGGATCGACGCCGGCATCCAGCATTTTCTGGTAATCTGGCTCAGGCCAAGACTCGGACAGTGGAACGGCGGCAATATCTTTCTCTTTGGCTGCCGTCAACTTACTGGCGTAATCCTTGCGAGCTCCTTCTATTTTCTGGCCGAAGTCTTCAATAGGCGCAGCCGGAGATTCAGCGGCCGGAGCCTCTTGATCGGGTTTTGATTCTGGCTCGCCCGCAACGAAGTCATAAGCCTTCACGATTTCACTTACTGGGAAGTCGTCTATCCGGTCGCCAAGGGTGCTCTTGTCCGCATTCCTCGGTGCCCTTCCGCCCAGCGCCTTAACAATCGCTTTTAGCTGGTCAACACTTAGAGCGCCTAGTGCTTTGTAACGATCCTCAATAATTGGGTGAGATTCGCCCTTAACAGAAGGCTGCAACTTGGGCTGTTTTGCGCTGCCGAATCCCTGCTTCATTCCGCTGTTGGCCATCGCCTTTTCGGCTGCCAGCGATTGTAAAGCTGCGCCATCATCAGCGGTCACATCCTCCAGTGCCTTAGCGATTTCGGCCTCGGTTGCGCCAAATTCTGCCGCATCCTTTATCCCGGTTGCAGCCCACGAAGGAGCGCTGCCTTGCAGTCGATCAATGGCCGCATCCCGCTCGTCACCAGACTTGTAGGGGTTAACTGGCCCAGCGGCAGGCTCAGCCGGTGGTGTCGCACTGAAAATATCCGACTGACCGGTGAGGTTGTCCATGGCGTTGCCGCCCAACTCAAACGTATCGGCGGCAGCCTCGCTTTGGCCCTTCACAAACGCACGGTCAGCGGCGGCCTTTTCTTTCTGGTCAGCGTCACGCTTAGCTTGGGCCTCGGCTTTGTCGGATTCGGCTTTGGCTGCAGCCTGCTCGGCCAGGTCGGTTTCGGTTTGTGCGGCCAGGTCAAAGTCGGGATCTGCCGCTACTTCTGGGGTTGCGCCTTCTTCTGCATTTTGCGCCCGCTCTGTACGGTTGCCACGTCCTTGTCCTTCTTGCCCACCTGTTCGATTATCTGGCCCATCAGGGCGTATCCGGGGTGCGGCTTCTTCTTGGGTGCTGTCGAGTTTTCCACGTTCACGCTCCAATACTTGATCTGGGGTGGTGATGTTGCCGAACATATCCGCTTCCGCAGACGTTTGAAGGGCAGTCTCCACGTAGTTTAGCAGAGCGCCGCTGATAACGTCCTTGCGTCGAGCGCGGTTGAAATTTGCGCCGCGGTAAAACAGGCTCAGAATATGCACAGCCGTCTGATCCGCTTCGCCGGCAAAGGCATCCACTTGCCCCGCCAGGTCTTTGAGTGCGACACCTTCCTGGCGCGACTTGCGAATCATGTTGATGGCCGCAGTCAATGCGTCGGTCACGTCCATGTCGGAATTGATGGAGCCGTCTTTGGCTTTCTCACGCATCAGCGCCCAGCGTCCCGCCACGGTTTGCAGTGCGTCGGCAAAGGTTTTCAGGTCGCTGTCGGTGGCTTCTACCAATTCCTGCGACAAGGTCTTGTCAGTGAATGCCCGCTCAATCAGGGCGCCACGCAATCGCTTCTGGCCTTCAGCTGTTAACAGGCCGGTGTTGCTGTCGCGCATCGCGGTGTTCGTTTCGCCGCCGCTCATGGCTTCAATAGCGCTGGCCACAAACTCGGCGTTATCGCTACCCAGTGGGTCGCCTGTGCGGAGTTTTGCCAGTACGTCAGGGGTTAATTTGCGGGCGTCGGTCTGTGCTCGCTCGGACATAGACAGGGAGGCGCCACGCTCGGCGTTGGACGCTGCACCGGGATCGTTGATGCCTTCCAGCTGTGCGCCGTCGAACAATCGAATCAATACCGGGTTGGCCTTGCTTTCAATCGCCGCTGCGGCAATGCCTGTTTGCTCGGCATCGGCCAGCATGGCGTTACGGTAGTCGTTCGCCGTGCCACGGTTGTAGGCTTCCTGAAGCCCTGCGGTGCGCCCGTTGTTCAGCGCAATCAATCCATCGCGGCCGTAGCTTTCGTTCTTCTTGCCGTCTGCTCCGTGTGACGCCTTCAGGCTGGACGCTTCCACCACGGCGTAGCGTGATTCAATCTTGCGATTACCGCCTGCGCCATCGCTCATGGTGATGGTTTCGGTTCGGCCAAGATCGGTATCAAGAACGGTCGGTGCGTTACCCTGGGCGAATATCATAGGGGCGCCGGCTTCCGGTGTGCGGCTGGTCGATACCTGGTCATAATCCGGCTTGGCGGCAATCTGTTCCATCTGATCGATATAACCCCGGCCACTGCGGTCACGGTTCTGGAGTACCGGCGCTTTCGGGGTGTTGCGCTCAATCAGTTGGGACAGCTTGCGGCGAGCCTCGGCCACATCGTTACCAAAAGTAACAAGGTCGCTGCCATCTTGGCGGGCCTCAAACCGGTTGTTGTCGCGGGTAACGGTGACGCCATCTTGCTGATAGGCAATTTCCGGGCCTTGCGGCTCGTCGCCCATTCTTTCGGACAGGGGTGCAGGACCTGCCGCAGGGGGTGACGCCAGGTTGCGGCCCATCGCGCTAATGTCATAAGGGCGCGGTGCGGTGCTGGCAGACCATAGACCGGGCGTGGCTGCGGCCCGTTCGGCATCGCTGGCGCCGGCCATGGATTCTTGCAGTTGAGCCTGTGTCATCAGCCCCTGAATATCCCCAACCGGCTGCTCCATGATGTAGGGATCGGCAAGATTGGTGGTCAGCGACCGGGTAGCGGCATTAGCAGCATCGAGTGAGTCGCCGCCATTTGCCTCGGCTTCAGCTCGTGCGCGTAGGGCTTCTTCAGATAGGCGGTCTGCCGGGTCAGGCGTTGGCTCGGGTTGCCTTCCGCCTCCCGCGGCTAAACCTATGCCGCTGCCCATGGCCGTACCGGCCGCAAGCCCGCCAACGGCCTGATTGGCCATATCGGGGTAATTCATTGGCCGGCCAACGGCGTCGTTCAGTGCTTTTTGCTGAATGTACGCCTGCCCGCCTTCTTGGCCTAGCTCGGTGAAGCCTTCCAGTGTGCCGCCTTTGAGCGCTTCCGCGCCTCTGGAACCTCTGAGCCGGCCCAGCACGGCGTTGGACAGATACCGGTTGAACGCATAACCTACCGCAGCGCCGAACGCGCCAGACTTCCACGCAGCCGGCTTTGCGACCGAATCCGAAAACTGACTGGTCGCTTCTTCTTCGTCAAACCTCCCCCGCAAATCTTGGTACATTGGGGAAATCATTTTCTCGTCTTCGCTCATTGCGCGAATGGTGCTGTCAATGTCCGCGCCCACCATGGCGCCGATGGTGGTGCCCTCAAACGTGGATGCAGTGACCGCACCTACAGTTGCAGCGGTTTTCTGGGTAGCGCCAAGCGCCATGGCACCACGCCCCGCCACAGATGCCGCGCCGCCGCCGAGGGCTAGATGTGGCAAGCTCTGGGAGATTATGCCCACGTAAGAGCGCCAGTTGGTCAGCGCCTCACCGGGGCCACCTTCTTCCGATACCCACCGCTTCTCGCCAGCTTCTACCTGCTTGTCAGACAGCTTATCGCGCCAGTAATCTTGGCCGCTGCGGCCTGCTTCTTGGAGTGACTTGCTGTCAACCAGCCAGCCCAGACCTTCCAGTATCTGGTTGGAGCCAACGCCGTACATGCTCCCTACATCGGACAGTACGCCAGGCTGATCTTCTGGTGTAGCTACCGGCTCTGCGCTTGGCTTGGGCGCCACAGGGCGAATCTTCACAGGCTCAAGATAATTGCCCTGCTGTTCTGCCTGATCGAAAATAGCGCTGATTTCTTCGGAATACTTCGCCATGAAAGCGCCCTGCTATTGGTCGTTTAAGAATCGGGCAACAAGGTCTGGCCCAAGCTGCTTTTCAAGCTGTTGAATCTGCGCCGGCTCAAGGTCTTTCATCTCGTTGCGCGAGAACTTCAGGAACTGCATCAGCGCTTGGCGGTTGCCGTTGAACGGATCTTCGCCACTGGCTATTTCTACCAGCGTACTGCGGCGCTCGTTTCTTTCTTCCGCCTTCGCACCGGTGTACCAGTCGCCAACGGCTTTGGTGGTACCGACAACGCCTTTTTCGATGTATGCCCCAAGTTTTCGATCAAGTACCGGTTTCGCTTGCTCTTGCTGAACCTTGCTGTCTATTTCCGCCATAGCGTCCGTGAGCACGCCCTTACTTGTGGTTTCGGGAGCCCTTGGCTTTGGCTCGGGATTCGGTGGCTGAGTTGCTGTTGGCGCCGGCTGTACTGGTGGCTCTGCTTGAGCCTGGGTAATCATTCCGCCGCTTGGTTGCGGTTCTGGTTGCGTTTGCGTTGCCGCCTGCCGCTCGGCCTCCTTCTGCGCGGCTTCTTTCTGCTCGGCCTGTGCATCCATGGCGTACACCGACTCAACGGCCCGGATAAGCTCTGGGGTGGCCCGCTTCTCAGATTTCAGCGACTCCAGAAAATCGACCCTTTCCTCTGGCGGCTTAGATATGGCCATTGCCAGCGTACTGTTATCGGCGTCGGTAGGCTTCGTATTGCCTAGTAACTTGTTGAGCTCCGTCGTCCACTCACCTGTGCGAGTGTTTACTTCCTCAACAGTTAGTCCGCCCTCTTCAGTGCTTCCGCCAATTAGCCCGCCAAACTGGTCTGTTGATTGAGTGCGCAGGTTGGATTCAAGTTCGCGCAAGTGTTTAAGGTTGGATTGCGCTTCATCAATCAGAATCTGTGTGTTTGGGTTAATCTTTACATCACCGCTCGCTTTCGCCGCCTCTGATTCAACTTTTAACTTGAATTTAACAAGGTCTTTTTCTCGCCCGAATCGCTTGTCGGCCAGGCTAGATTCATGGGTTCGCCTTGCGCTAGACTCGCCAGCGACAAACTCATTCTGGGACGCTTGAGACTGGGTGGTGTATTCGTTTTGTGTGGCCTGTTCTCCCATCCGAAGGGCGCTATTCTGGCTTTGCTCGGTCATTCGGTTCTGTGTCCGCGTACCTTCAAGCGCCTGCTGTCGCTTTAGCTTGGCTTCTTCGCGCAGCTTGTTGCCCATGCCGGTAGCGGCACCACCTGTTGCGCCTAGCAGCGCCTGTGCAATGAATCCGCTCATGCCATAGCCTCTTGTGGTGGCTGACCTTGCGCCTGCTGTGGCGGCTCTTGTGGTGCTTGCTGGCCTTGCGCTGATTGGCCTTGTGACGCCCCGGCCATTTCTTCAACCTGGTCAATCATCGCCACATACGCCTGCCGGTCGTCGTCGGTTAATGCTTCTTCCCCGGCCTCGGTAGCGAACAGGGTAATCGCTTCAAAGAACGCATCTTCCGTGGCTTCCTTTTCTTGAGCCTGGTCCAGCAATCCGGCTGACTGGGCCGCCTCACTCATGGCGGCGGCAAGCTCCATGCCGGCTTTAAAAATAATATCAGGCGGCAACTTCTGTCCTGCCAGTCGCGCGCTTTGCTCTACCGTCACCAGTAGTCGGGCCATTAGTCGCGCCATGCCCGCGCTGGGTGTCGCAGCGCTCTGGATCATGGTCGCCAGCGACTTCTGCCCCTGCTCGTCGTACAGGAAATTAAGCATCTGCCCAGTCGCAATATTATACGCCTCTTTTGGGTCCGACTGCTCTTTCTGTGCCGGTTGCTGTGGATTTTGAGCAACATTCTGCTGCGGTTGTGCCTGAGCCTGCGAAATTATGCCAGCCATGGTTTACCTCAAAGGTTCTGTGAGAGTGACATCAGGCCGCTGGAGTAAGCGCCCATATCAAGAGTGGGAGACTCGAAAGATCGTGCTGGGGCGAAGGCTTGCCGGGCTCGCTGTATGGCAGGCATTGCAACTTGAGAGGATGCGTTGCCAGAGCCTGCGGGGGCTGCCGCGTTGCTGTTAAAGCCCATTGACTCAGACATTCGACCGTAATCTTTTGTCTTATTGGCGTTGATGCCGGTGTTGATGGCACCGACGGCCAGAGAGCCCGCAGGGCCAAGCGCCATGCCGGCGCCAGCTTGAGCTGCAGATTGCAGTCCTGAGTTTGATGTTTGGTTTCTACCAACAGATGCGCCATAGCTTGCCTCTGGGCTGGACAACTGCGCCCCGGCAACCATCCCGACACCCGCTTTTACGGCGCTGCCTATTTGTGGTCCCATTGCCCTTGAGGCAAATCCTCCAACTGTCTGACCGGCAAGTTCTGATTCACGTCCCGCGTGATAGCCTCGCGCCATTTCTGCTTCGCGTGGGCTGACCATTCCGGTTTTAGCCCTCTCCGCTATGGCGTCTTGATGGCTGTAGCTCTTGCCGATGCCCATAGTGGTTTCAGCAATGCCTTCCCCGGCAATGTTCCCGGTTTCACGTTGACTGCGCTCGCTTTGGTGTCGGCTCATCGCATCCCGGGCTCGCGACGGGGCTGTACTGCCTTCCGCGTTAGCCCCTCTGCGACCTTGATTGGACGGTGCGCCTGGCGTATCTCGGCTGGAGTTATTACCACCACCGCCACCGGTTGCTCTGCCGCCGTCCCGGCCCATAGTGGAGCCGCGCCTGCCGTCGGGCGCATTCGGTGAGCCTGGGGTGTCACGACCGCCGTTGTTGCCTTGCCCTGTGTTGCCTGATGTATTGCCGCGGGCATCACGGCCTGGCGTGTTATTGCCGCGGCCACCGCCTGAGCTTCCACCCGAGTTGCCGGAAGATCCACCGCGCCCGCCTGTGTTGCCTGAGCCGCCTGCGTTATCGCTGTCTGCACGTCCCATGTGTAACCCCTATCGCTTGGCTTGAGAAATCAGACCGCCGCCCATAAGACCGTCACCTGACAGATTGGACCAGTCGTAATCGGCCTTGTTGATGGTCGGCGCCTTGGTCAGTTCCATCTTGCGGTTCCAGGCCTTGTCTTCGCGGCGAGTGTCATACTTCTGCTGGTCTTTTTGTAGCAGATACTGACCACCGGCCACGGCGGCACCGGCCACGGCGTTCGCGGCCCATTCGTTATCACTGACGTAGTTAAAGGCTGTTGTCGCGTAACCTGAAAGAGCCTCGCCCACACTTGAGAAATCAATCATATCGTCACCTTCTTGCGGTTAAGGGGTTGCTGCGCCGGGGTTGGTCCAGTTCTGCTGCCACATCGGCATTTTCGAGAACAGTTCACTGATTGCGGCCATATCCGCATCGCGCATTTGGATCTGGTTAGCGATGAGTTTGGTTTTTTCAGCGGCCGGTATGTTTGCGTTGGCCTGAATTTCGGAAATATTGATCTGGCTTTCACTGGCCAGGCCGGTCATGGAGTCCAAGAACTGGCCGCGCAGGTTGGCGAAGGTTTTCTGGTCAATCAGCCCCTGCTCTTGCGCAAAGCCTAAATCCGCCATGGTCTTCTGGTGAGCCTGATTCTGCTCTTGCGACCACTGGTCCTGCATCATGCTGTTGGATTGCGAACTGTTGAACTGGCTGTTCTGCTGCTCTTGCCCCGCATTGAACTGGCCCGCCTGGTTCTCGCTGGCCATGTTCGTCTGTGTCATCTGCTGATCTTGGCCGGCGTTGAACTGACCGGCCTGATTCTGTGCAGCCTGATTGGTGCGCTCGCGCATATCAAACGTGCCGGCGTCCTGGCTGGCAATCGGCAAGGCGGATTCGATGTTGGCTTTCTGCGCAGCACCGACGGCCATGGAGCTGTTGAGCAAACCCCGCTTGTTGGATATTTCATTAGCCTTGCTTTCCGCAGCCTTCATGTACTGGGAGCCCTGACTGAGCAAGCCCTCCATGCGCCCCTGCACGGTGGCGTTGTTACTGACCTGGCTGGTTGTCGGGGTGTAATTGCTCGACTGGCCTTGCGCAGCCTCGTAATCGCCAGCTTGCGACTCCTGAGCGACGGGCTTCATTGCGTTCGTGGTGGTAGCCATTAAAGCCTCCAGAGGTGTTTGTTGCCCGCACGATAGCGGTTAATGACTTCCGAGATTGCGCCCTTGCCCTCGTCATGTTGAATGGCATTTACACAGTGGTCAGACTCGTTGAACAGAACCTTGAACACGGCATCAATCACACGGCTAAGGAAGGTATGCACCGGCTGGCCTTTCAGCTTACCTTTGCCCATGCGTGAGCTGATGGTTTCACCGGGATCACCACCGATAACGGTATTCAAAAACGTATCACCGGCAACGAGTAAGTTGAACACGTAGGCGCGAAGCAGTAGCCAGGCAAACTTCATCCGACGATAGATCCGCACATAAAAAAAGCGCCAGGCGGCGCTTCGATGGGTGTCATTGCTCATAGGGGTCACTCCGGCCAGTTCAGGGTAATGTCGTAAGCCACCACGTCAGAAAGGGTAAACAGTGCAGACAGAGCGTCCTTGTGTGCCCACGCCACCCCGTACAGGCCACTGATAAAGCCGGAGGCTGTTAGCCCCATGGCCACTACTTGCGGGCCTGTGAGCGCGTGAGTCACGTCCTCGGTGTCGCGGAAATTCAGGGTTGTTGTGGTATCACCTGAGCCAATAAGCGCTTGACCGGCTACCACCACGCCCAGAATGTTGGTGATGTCGGTCTGGTTGCGCAGCTGAATGGTGCCGGGGCCGTTCGGGAACTCGTAAGGCACGCCGCCTGCAATCTTGGCGTTGCGCAATTCGTCAATCTCGGCCTTGCGCCGAGTCATGGCTTCGCTGAGAGTTTCAGGGGTTTCAGGCGTATCGCGCTGCGCGGCTGCACGGAAAAATAGCAGGTTAACAATCGTTGAATCAAACACCCTTACCCGGCCATTGAATGGCGTTTTCTCAATCCATAGGCCGTCATTGTCTTCGCCCACGTAGGTTATTTTACGAGCCACTAAATCAGCGCAGCTCACGGTGTAGCTTTCACCATCGGCCAGATGCACAAGGTTCTGCTCGGGGATAATCTGTCTCATGGTATCTCCTAGAGCCGCATGATGAGGGCGAGGGCGTAATAAGGGGGCAGGTTCTTGCCGGTGCCGGATTCGCCGGCAGCGTTTACGGTTATGTCGTGGTTGTGATTGCCTGCGGCGTTGATGGAAAGGCTGTGCGCGTGATTGCCGGCTGCGTCTGTAGCCCTTCCAGCCCTTGTGGAGCTAACTTGAGCGGCGCCAGAAAAAGCCAGATCCCCCCCGTTGTAAAATTCAACCACCCTCTGACCGTGAGCGTGATTCCCTGCTGTATTTGTACTGCCGCTGTGCCCATGATTGCCGTTAAAGTCAGCGCTCGCGTCATGGTTATGGCTGACCACGACCGCGTTTGCACTGCCTCCGGTTGCTGCGACGGCGTAGGTGCCGCCTGCCGCAATAACAAACTTTCCTCTAAGGTCTGGCGTTCCGCTTGCGCCGTTGCACAGCGCCCAGCCTGCAGGAATACTGGCCTCGCTTCCTGACCACATGACAATTACACCTGTCGGTATGGCTGTGCCGACGCTTGCGCTCAGCCCTGCGGGTGTGACGGCTTTTTCAACGTCTGTTCCAGTCACAGCTTCTGCCACGGAGGCAAGAAGAACGGAGCCAATAGCTGCCTCTGTTGCCTGGGTGAGCGCCCTGCCCAACACATCACCGGGAATCTTGCCACTAGCGTTACGCTTTGGAATCTGGCTTGCACCGGTTCCGACAGTTTCAACGGCAGCGGTGCCAAGGCCAAGGTTTGTCCGGGCGCTTGCAGCGCTGGAAAGGTCTGAAAGGTTATTGGTTTTCTGCGCGTAAACCGCTGACAGCCGGATAATCTGATACGTTTGATTCGCGCTGATGGCCAGCTCATCGCCTTTATTGACGACGCCAGCCGGCAGCGTGCCGTCCACAGAGATAAGCCAGTATTTGCCGGCATCTTCAGTGACCGGTGAAGCAATGGGGTAGGTGCCGCCAGATGCGTCGTAAATGCCTTGATAGGCGCGAGCGCCGGACGTGATTTCCGCTGCTTTACTGGCCCAGTGTCGCGCCGAAAACTGACCGGTCACAACTTCTACATCAATATTTTCCTCGGCCCACCTCTGCGCTAAAGTCTCGCTGTCTCCCGCATTGGTGGCTGAATCTTCAGCCAGTTGCGCGTCCTGCCCGGTCTGCACTCGGTCTGCGGCGGTGGCTATGGCGTCTGCTTCTGTGCTTTGTGCGCTGCTGGCTGCGTTCGTCGCTGAACTTCCAGCCGCTGTCTCAAGCACTTTAAGCTGCCCAAGAGTGGCCGCCTGGTTGTCATCCACAGCCGGCGCCACGGTAAACGGTTCGGCAAAGCCCTCACCGTCCGGCCGAGGCTTGGGTAGCAGGCCAAAGCCAGCGACAACGGCGCTTAACTCGGCCTCCACGTCCTCGGCCCGAGCCACCTGCCCGGGAAGCAATGTATTGCTGTACGTGTAGTAATCATTGCTCATCGGGAAAGTCTCCGGTTGGTGTAATGGACGGTGACGTTTTGAACAGTGAACGGGGCAACCTGCCCTTTGTGATAAAACAGCAGCGCCATGTTTTCACCGGAACCACCAATATCCGCCTGAGCCTTGCCGACAACGGGTGATGACCATGAAAATTCGTTCCAATCGTCTAGCCCCCATTGGCCGCCACGCGCAAGCACGGCCTCTGTCCGCGTTACAGATGGCGCAACGTCTGTGCCGCCGTAGTTAAATTCAGGTTTCATCTTCAGGATTAGGGCGTCTGGTGTTTCGATGCTTGCCATGGCGCGGCGGAATTGCTTGTGGTAACTCGGGGACTTGTAATGGTAAAACGGGATCTTGAAATAGGATTCAATGTCGGCGCCGTCAAAGCTCTTGCCTTTGTCCAGCTCGTACACCATGCCGTCTATGGAGCCTGCAAAAATGCGCTCATCGCCCTGAGTATCCTCCTCGGACACAACGCTGGAGAATCGAACGGGGTAGGCACTCAAGCTAAAGCCCTCCACTCCTTGGCTGCTGAGCGTGAGCGTGAGCACTTCGGTGCCGCTTGGGCTTTCCAGTAAAAGCCGGTATTGGTTGCTGCCTCGGGAGATGGTGGAGCCGATAACCTGGTCCTTGCGTGAGCCAAGGTAGTTCTTCACAGCCTCGTCAATAGTCGCTGACTGGAAGTTGCCGAATTTGTCCGTCTGAGCCAGTGAGGTTAAGCCACGGTCATCCAGGTAAATGGTGTCGCCCACTTCCTGAATCGTCCATTCAATGGCGCCCGACTTCTCGGATTGCTCGCGCAGGTCTTGGGATTGAAAGTCCGCGGTGGTGGAGCCGTACAGAATGGATACCCGGTTGCGCATGAACACGGCAAGCGCGCCACCTACAGCGCCCTGCAGCCCTATAATGTCGTCGCCTGTCGCAATCAAGACGGCCGAACTGGTAGCGGTGTCGTAATCAGCAGGATCACCCGGCGCAGACAGCACCATCTGGCCCAATGGGAAGGCTAAGCTGGCGCGGTTCTTGAAAATAAACAGATGCTTTGGCTTGCTGTCGAATCCAGCCACAGGAAGTTGCACGAAATCGGTGCCATCGAACGAGAAGAAATCATTCTTGCCGTCCACGCCGTACATTTTTTCGGTGTAAGACGCGCCGCTGAAGTTGAAATTCTTGAACTCAAATCGTCCACCTGGCTCAAGCGTCTCACCGGTTGTAACTTCGGTCCAGCCACCCCCGCCAGACTTGTACATCTTGGCCTCGGTCGCGTCCTCATTGTTGCGGAAAGCGTAGGTTACGCCCTTGTAAAGCCATAATCCCAGTATTGGACCTGAGCCTGGCACGGCAGCAATGTTATCTCGCGCCGTTAGTGGGTCTTCCGCCAGTGACGGGGCAATCTGCCCATCAAAGCGCTCATAACCACCAATCCGCCGGTAGCCACCGCCTACTTTGCATTCAAAGTTCTTGCACAGAATCAGGGCGCCGGCAGGAATGGTGAGCGGGTCAGCTTCCAGATCCAGCCCGCCGCGGCAGGTAATGGTCTTGGTCTTGAAGGTGGGCAGGCTCATTGTGGAATCACCACTACGGGCTCGGGATCGTGCGCCAGGGCGT
>Ga0306872_100238_pt1 | contig 23344 bp, 42 predicted proteins | sample AntRauMeHopE1498_FD_190455 | JGI IMG/M metagenome (GOLD analysis project Ga0306872, IMG submission 190455) | Saline lake microbial communities from Rauer Islands, Antarctica - Metagenome Hop E1 #498 (v2) (version 2) | ecosystem: Environmental > Aquatic > Non-marine Saline and Alkaline > Saline ...
TCTGACTTCGGAGTGTTCTGATGGATACCATCACTGTATTAGGGCAAGACCCGTCGTTCTCGAATTGGGGCTACGTGCGCGGGCAGCTGAATCTGAAAACCATGAAGCTCACCATCGAGAGCATGTGGACGGTGACCACCGAAAAAGGCAAAGCCAAAAAGCAGGTCCGGGTCAGCTCGGACGACATAGAACGGTCGCGCACCTTAAACGATGCGTTAGAGAATGCCATCGAGGGCGTGCAGATCAGTTTTGTCGAAGTGCCATCGGGCAGTCAATCGGCATCCGGCATGAAGGGCTACGCGGTGTGCATCGGTGTGCTGGGCTCGTGCAAGGTGCCGCTGGTGCAGCTGTCTGAGAACGATTGCAAAATGCGCACAGTGGGTAAGAAAACAGCAACCAAGCGCGAGCTGATCAGCTGGGCGTTCGCCAAGCACCCAGAAGCGCCCTGGAATTTGCGCAACGGTGAGCCCCAAGCCAACAACGAGCACATGGCCGATGCCATCAATGCGATCTACGCCGGCATTCAGGACGATCAGTTCCAGGGCGCGCTGTCGATCCTACGCTACATGCACAAACAACGGGCCTAATCATGAACGTCATTGAATACCCGCTCATCGGTAACGTCGTGCAGGTAAATGTGGCTGGCTCATGGGGCAGACCTCTGCTTAAGGACGCTCGTCACAAGGCGCCTGCGCCCTGTCGGACGTGCAAAAATCTGTCGATGGCGCGAGACAATGATAAAGACATGGACGTGCTGCACTGCAACGCCGTGCAATCGTGCCCGCACCTCGTCGCCGGCCACGTAGCAAAGAAAATACCGTTTATCGATATAACGCCCTACCTTGGTGAAATCCCACAAGACTCGCCGTGCTTAGGTTGCCCTCACGCGGCGACAATGACCACGCAAAAAGGGGTGATCAACTACTGCGAGCGCGCCGAGAAGGGGCAGGAGTATTGCACCGTCCGAGGCGCGCTGTTGCCGGATGAGTGGTACGAAACCCGGGACGAACGCGCCCAAGAGAAAGCCAATAAGGAGTGCGAGGATGAATTGAGAGTGTTGGCTATGATGGATTACGAAGATTACGGCAGTTTCTGAGTTCGCGCTCTTACTTACTTGTAAGCATGAGCCACTAGATATAGTATTGACCCTTCACAGAAAGCACCAAATCGAGGATTAAAACGTGCCTGAAACCTCTGCGCGCGCCCTATTGGGTATGCCTGAACGTATTGCCGACGACAAGTCACAAGTTGAGAAAATACCGCGGCTGTTGCAGCGCAAAGCCGAATACACCGTTGAGTATCCACGCGCCCTGGCTTACGCCAAGGCACAGAACGAAATCTTCTGGCTGGATTCTGAAATCAAGGTCGAAAAAGACATTCAAGACCTGCGCGTGAACATGACCGACGCCGAGAGTCACGCGGTGCTGACCGTGTTGAAGCTGTTCACCCAATACGAAATTGAGATCGGCGCCGAATACTGGACCGAGAAAGTCTTCCGCAAATTCAAACACCCCGCCGACATTCAGCGCATGGCTAACTGCTTCTCGTTTTTCGAGTTGAACGTCCACGCGCCATTCTACAACCAGATCAACGAAGCCATGATGATCAACACCCCGGAGTTCTACAACTCCTGGCGTGACGATGAAGTTCTGGCGGCGCGCATGGGGTTCATCGAAGACGCCATCAAGTCACAGGATCAGGCACTGTCGCTGGCTGTGTTCTCTATGATGGAAGGCGCCGTGCTGTACTCCAACTTCGCCTTCTTGAAGCATTTCCAAACGTCCGGCAAGAACATGCTGTTGAACGTGGTGCGCGGCATCAACTTCTCAGTGCGCGATGAAAATCTGCACAGCGAAGCCGGCGCCTGGCTGTTCCGCACTTTGTGCAGCGAGTACAACGCTCTGGGTAAGTCCACCGACTACCTGGAAGCCGAAATTATCAAAGCGGCTGCCGGAATCTACGAGCATGAAAAGCAGATCATCAAGTCCATCTTCGCCAAGGGTCTGATCGACGGCATCAAAGAAGAAGACCTGCTGGTGTTCATTCAGTCGCGCATCAACCTGTGTCTGGGCAACCTGGGCTACTCAGCCATGTTTGTGGTGACCGAAAACCCCGTTGCGGAGTGGTTCTACGACTCCATCAATTCGGTTCAGTTTCACGATTTCTTCACCGGCACCGGCAGCGAATACATGCGCGACTGGGCCGAAGATCGCTTTGTTTGGGAGAGTGCCAAGTGAGCAGTATGTATGAGCAGTTAAGCCAAGAACGCAAAAACGGTCAGATCACCGGCAGTATCCCCGACTGGTACACCACCGGCGGCTGGCAGATGGTCAAGGGTAAGTACCTAATGCCCGATGAAACCGTGAAGGCGATGTACCAGCGCGTCGCCAAGGCGGCCGCAGGCTACACACTTAAGCCAAGACTGTGGGAAGAGCGCTTCTTCAATATCATGTGGAGTGGCTGGCTGTCTCCGGCCACGCCCATTTTGGTTAATATGGGCACCGACCGGGGGATGCCCGTCAGCTGCAGTGGCGCGCAGATTCAGGACAACGTGTTCGACTTCTACATGACCCAGGCAGAAAGCGCCCAGCTGACCAAGAACGGCTTTGGCACCAGCGCAGACCTGTCCAGCATTCGGGCACGCGGTACGCCGATCAGCACAGGTGGTAACGCCAGCGGTGTGCTGCCGGTACTCAAGGACTACGTGCAGCTGAGCCGTGACGTGAGCCAGGGCAACAACCGACGCGGTGCGTGGGCCGGGTACCTGGACATCGAGCATGGGGATTTCTGGGAAGTTGCCGACTACCTGTTCAACAACCCCGACGACCTGAACATCGGCTGGATTTTGAAAGACAGCTTCTTTGAGCGACTGAACGCCGGCGACGACGAAATGCACAAGCGCTGGCACCGTGCGCTGAAAATCCGGATGGTAACCGGCAAGGGCTACCTGTTGAAGCTCGACACCATGAATCGTCAGCGCCCGCAAATGTACAAAGACCTGGGCCTAACTGTCAAAGCGTCCAATCTTTGCACCGAAATAGCGCTGTTCTCCGACGCCGAGCACACCTTTACCTGCGTGTTGTCCTCCATGAATCTGTCCAAGTGGGACGAATGGAAAGACACCGATGCGGTCTATGTGGCGACGGTGTTCTTGGATTGTGTGGCCCAGGACTTCATTGAACGCGGCCGGAAAATTTCAGGGCTTGAGCGCGCCGTAAGGTTCACCGAGAAGGGCAGGGCGCTGGGGTTGGGCGTGTTGGGCTTCCACTCACTGCTGCAAAAGAAGTCCATTCCGATGGGCGACTTTGAGGCGCACACTCTGAACAACCTGATCTTCAAGCATCTGCACGACGAAAGCCTCCGGGCGTCGCAGTGGATGGCCAAAGAATGGGGTGAGCCTGAGTGGTGCAAGGGCTATGGCGTGCGCAACACACACCGAACAGCTCAAGCGCCCACCATGAGTACGTCCATCATCTGCGGCGGCAACAGCCAGGGCATTGAGCCTACGGTGGCCAACGCCTACAACCAGAACTCATCCGTGGGTGAGATCAAGCGGGTAAATCCCCAGCTGGTTGAGCTGATGAAAGAGCGCGGCGTGTACAACGACCCCACCATCAAGCGCCTGGTGGACAAGTTGGGCAGCGTGCAGGACGAAGACTGGCTGAATGATCATGAAAAGAAGGTGTATCTAACCGCGTATGAAATGAATCAGTCCGATCTGATACGTCTGGCCGGTGCGCGTCAGCGTTATCTGTGCCAGGGTCAATCGCTGAATCTGTTCTTCGCATCCGATGAGGAAGAGAGTTACGTGGCTAAAATTCACCAGGAAGCAATGATTAATCCGCAGATAAACTGCCTTTATTACCTTCGTTCGATGAGTAACGTGCGCGCCAGTAAAGGCGAGTGTACAGCCTGTCACGCATAGATATGTCGCAGGTGTTTGCACATGGGTGCAAACACCTGCACTATGCAGGGGCTCAGGGAAAACCACCATCAGACAGAGCAGTTAATCAAGGCGGGGTTCAGTCCAATGCCTACCATCAAAGCAAAGATGCTTAGACAGATTATGGAGTGCAAAAACCAGGGCGAAATGCTCCGCGTTTTATCCTTGATTGCCAAAGATCAAGGTGCGGCACGAATTGGCTATGTGCAGCTTCCAACGCCGCTGTCGTTTCTACAGCACGGCGTTTACCCTCGAATGGTCATTAACTTTCCGGAACATATACTGAAAGATTATCTGCGCCGCGCATACTCACCGTTTAGTATGGTTAAATTGGCGGTGGTGGAGCGTCAACCGGTGTTCTTCGATCAGGCAAAGTCCGAAGAAGAGTTGTACTTTGTCGATCTAATGAGTAACGCAGGCTTCGATCATGGCGTTCTTGTGCCTATTCCAAAAACAGAAAGCGCCTGTATGGTGTATGCGTTTAACAACAACCCATCACGCGCCTGGATGTTGGAAAACTTCGAAATTGAAATGCAGGATGTTGCGGTGGTCACGCACATGACCATCAGCGCCAACACTGAGGCGTGTCCCGCGTTCAAGGTGCCAGGCTTCACACCCCGGGTCGAGCAGCTGCTGCGCCTTAAAATTGCAGGGTATACCGGTGAGGCGGCAGCGCGAGAGCTTGGAGTAAAGCACGACACCGTTAAGAAGATGCTTAAACGCTCGTCAGATCGTCTGGGCGGGGTTTCCACGACTGAGTTGATCTATCACCTAGCTAAGCTGGGCGTTCTGTAAACACGCTCAAATTCGCTTGAACTGCCGTTGTCGCTGCGCTATCTTACTAGCTCGTAAGTATGACGATAAACACACCGAAAGGAATGAAAATGAAGGACTTCAAGCTGCCCTCGTATGAGGATTTTTACCTGTATCACCTGCACATCCTGGCGACAAAACTGAAAGAACAGGGCACCACCGAAGACCGCACCGGCACCGGCACCGCTCGCATGTTTGGCTCGCAGATTCGCTGCGATTTGCGTACCGACTTTCCGCTGCTGACCACCAAGAAAGTCTTCACACGCGGCGTCATTGAAGAGCTGCTGTGGTTCTTGCGCGGTGAAACCAACGTCAAAGCGCTGGTCGACGCCGACGTTCACATTTGGGATGGCTTTCACGATAAGTTTGGTGATTTAGGCCCGGTCTACGGTGCGCAGTGGCGCAACTGGAACGACAACGGCACCGATCAGATCGCCGAGTTGATCGATCAGCTGAAAAACGACCCCAACTCACGCCGCATGATCGTCAGCGCCTGGAACCCAGAAGTGCTGCCGGATACCAAGTTTACGCCGGCTGAAAACGCTTCCTACAATCTGCAGGCGCTGCCACCGTGTCACACGATGTTCCAGTGTTCCACCGAAGAAATGACCGCCGCTGAAAAAGAGCAGAATCCCGGCGTCGAGCGCTGGCTTGACCTGCAACTGTACCAGCGCAGCGCAGATTGGTTCCTGGGTGTGCCCTTCAACGCGGTATCGTACAGCCTACTGACCATGCTGCTGGCGCACCACGTTGGTATGAAGCCTCGTTTCTTCATTCACACGTTTGGCGATCTGCACCTGTACGGCAATCACCTTGAGCAAGCCGAGCTGCAACTGACCCGGCAGCCCAGCGAGCAGCGCCCACTTGTGGCATTGCTTAACTTCCCCGAGACGCCTTTGCACGAGATTACAGCGGCCGACATTTGCATTCACAACTACCACCCGGAAGATGCGATCAAGGCGCCGGTTAGCATCTGATGAACGCCGCAGCTGACCGAGAAAAAGATAAAACTTCACGCTCTATAAGGACAGCCAGCGACGAGCTGCTACTTAAGGCTCGCGCCGTCACCGTGTCCAGAGGTCATTCGATCGGTCAGTTTGCGGTGTTTGCAGAGACAGACTGCGAGAGGGTACAGATTAGCAGCGATCTGTCCTTTCGCAGCGCCAATGAACTCAAGGAGCGGCACCTGCAGCGCCGCTTTTTCCTTACTCGCGAGCTACCCGCTCTAAAAAGGCTTTAACGCATGACTGAGTTGCCTGTATTACTGATAGCCGGTATCAACAACCTGGGTTGCATCGGCAATGACGAAGGCGATCTGCTGATTAAATGTCAGCGCGATCTGCAGCGGTTTAAAGAATTGAGCATGAATGGTGTGCTGATTATGGGTCGCAAAACCTACGAGTCGCTGCCAAAGGCGCTAGACAATCGCTCCTACGTGGTGATCAGCGAGAACAACCGCAAGGATCAGTTCAAGCACCCAAAGGGCGTTGTTTTAGAGGATGTGATGCGCGTAGGCAGTATTGACAGTGCATTGTCGGCGGCGTTCGATCTGGCAGAGGCTCATGGTCGTGATCGCATTGTGATTGCCGGTGGCACCGCCATCTTCGATCATTTCATGTACGACGCCGATCGCCTGCACCTGACGCGCTTTGATAACGACGACGTATCGCTGACCCGCTTCCCGTTGGAAAAGTTTGAAGCCATGCTGTCCGATAAGCGCATTATGGCCACCAGCGGCTATGAGTTCTACGACGGCGAAATGAAGGTGACGTTCGCCGACTACGCTCTGTCACCCTGCGTCGAAGCGGTGACAGGGGGCTTTGTGAAGCTGCGCAACGGCGTGCGCTTCCGGCTGTCGTCGGTGACCACCTACATGCTGACCGACGAGTGCGTGGTGGTTGCCCAGGACGGATTCGCGTTCAAGGTTTACCCGGAAGATATGAACTTGAGCCAGCTGCTGTCCGAGCTGGATGTCATTTTTGGTGATAACACTGCCGAACCTTTTGGCTCGGCGTTTGAATAACAGAGGATTGTGCAATGGCTAAGATTAAAACCAGTTACGAAATGGTCAAAGAATTTCACCAGGCGTTCGGACATCCGGTGGAGACTGCGCCCCTTACCCCTAGCGTTAAGCAAATGAAGTTCCGGGCGCGATTCCTATTGGAAGAGGTTTCCGAGCACATCCTGGCCTTGGGGGCGCGCAAGCGTGAGAACCAGCACCTTGCTCGTGCGGTAGAGCTGATTGAACTGGCCCGGAATCAGATTGCTGTGGCCCTGGATTATGAGTTCAACGACGTGGACATGATTGAGGTGGCTGATTCACTGGGTGACCTGGATTACATCGTCAACGGCGCCGCGCTGACCTACGGCATTCCGCTGCCGGCGATCACCAAGGAAATCCACGACTCGAACATGACCAAGCTGGGCGAAGACGGCAAGCCGATTTACGACGACGAAGGTAAAGTGGTAAAAGGCCCGGGGTACCGCCGTCCTATTTTGGACTGCATACTTTACCCTGCCATTCCTAAGCCAGAGCGCGAAGAAGAATGATTGGGCTTGCTGGCGCTCACCGCACCGGCAAGACTACCTTGGCCCGGGAATGCGCCCGGGTCTTGGATTTGCCCTTTGTGGAAACGGAGGTTTTGGGGATTTTTGAATCCATGAATCTTGACCCTGCCGCGTCTATGGATATTCAGACGCGGTTGATTGTGCAGAGTGTGATCTTGAAGGTTTGCATAGAGAAATGGTCAGGATATAAGGGCGTCTTTCTTAGTGATAGAACGCCAATAGACATGCTGGCGTACACCATGGCGGAAATTCAAGGAGGCAGTCTCGACGGCATTGGCGAGCAGCTCATGGCGAAGTATTTCGCCGACTGCATCAACGCCACCAGTCGCTACTTCGGTTTGGTGCTTCTGGTTCAGCCCGGCATCCCGCTGGTCGCAGCGCCAGGCAAAGCCAGAATGTCGCTTGGGTACATGGAGCATTTGAACACTCTGATGTCGGGCATCATGCTGCGCAAGGAATTGATGTCACAGGTGGCGTTCATGAGTCGAGACACCCTCGATCTGAACGACCGCATCAGCGTCGTATCGCTTGCGTATAAACGCATGATAAAGAAGGACGTTCAACTGCGCGAAGTGGCTGCTGCAATTCACTGAAAACCTGCGGTGGCCCTGCTGCCGCAGATTCTTACCCTGTCTGATCGCTGTACATTAGCACTATGAAAATTAAACACAGCACGATGAGGATTTGCGATGAACGTCCTGGCGTTTCACAACGACATTAATAAGGCGCTTGCATTAATAGCCCGCAAACACGGTGTGGCGGCAAGCTCTGTGGTGCAATCCAAAACGGATAAAGGCGCGGTGTTCACGGTGACTGCCGGTGAGTCAATGAGCGTCGCTTATAAAACGTACCTGCAACACGTTACGGACAAGTCGCGATTCGGGCATAACGCATTCAAGCGTGAGTACAAAGGCTTGTGCGATGAAATGCTCGGTCGTGAATTTACCGTTCTGAGTAAAAAGTACATCTACATCGGCTGCATGACCAGTCGCCCCAAGTACCCGGTGGTTATGGCTCATGTGGATTTTGCCGGTAAATGCAACGTGCATAAAGGCACGAAGTTCTTTTTGGATGCGATGATTAAAGAGTACGCGCCGGTGCTTGAACAGAGCAATCGAAAGATGGTCGAGGCGTCTCTGAATCGCGTTGACCCGTCACTGGTAGAAGGAGCGGTGTTCTAATGACCGACTTATCCGGTAACTACGAATACGACTGTCAGGAAGAATTAAATCGCAAGACAGTCGAGGCAATGGATGTGATCGAAAAGCAGTACAACAGTGGGCGCATGAGTGAATCCGCCTATCGTGGTGCGCTTGAGGGTATTAACGCCTGCACTCGGGGGCTGGTGCCAGAAATGTACGCACTGGCGCTCGATCAGGAAATCAGTTTGCTTCCCGCCAAAGATCGACGTGTGTCGGTGTGGGCGTCGGAGGCGGCGGTATACCTAATCAGCATGACGGTGGGCGAGGACTACTTTGTGGTGCGCACCATCCCTGCAGGCGCCGGTAAAAAGGTGGTGCGCGGTGAGAGCCTGGACCCTGTGAAAGATGCAGTCGCCAAGCTGAACAAATTCGAGCATAAGCTCGCGGCAAACGGTTATAAACAACTCTGAGGATTACCAATATGACGGCTTCAAAAATGACCAAACAGCAAAAATACGATTTCGCCGATCACATGGCGGGCAAAGTGTTCAACCCCAAAATGGACGAGCTGACTTCAACGGTTAAAGGCTTCAGCAAGCAAGTTCAGGATATGATCGCGACGCCGAATGAAATCGAAGCCTCGAAAAAGCTTTCCAAGGAAATGCTGATTCGCGGCAAAAGTCTGCGCATCGAGATTCGACGCTCGGCTCCGATTTACGGTATGTCGGGCATCAGTCACAACTTTGAAGTGGATTTTGCCGAGAGCATACCGATGCCGATTTCCCGATTTGGCCCTGTGGCGACTCAGTTATCGATCAGCACCAACGATCTGACGAAAAAAGGCAGTGTTGAAATTCCGGAATGGGTTAAGTGCGACTCACTGACGTTCTGGCGCAACAAGCTAGTGCCGGCGCTGATTGCCATTCACGATTGCCTGGGCGAGCGAAACGCATTTCACAGCCTGCTTGCGGCCCGCATGAATCAGGTTTCGTCCCTGAAAAAGCTGAAAGAATTGGCACCGGAGCTGCACACCGCCTGGTTAGCATACTTCGGTGAATCAGCAGATAATTTACCTGCGTTGATATTCGACGACGTACTTGCCGTTATCAACAGCAAAGCCGCTTAACCGCTTCTACCGAGAGCACAGGCATGATCATAGTCAGTGGACTGGATTTGGAGACGACCGGACTCAAGCAGGAGGAAGGTCACCGTATCATCGAGATTGGCTTGTCGATGTTCAAGAGTCACGACGGCATCACTTTTGAGAAACTGGGTAGAACCTGGCTACAGCGCATCAACCCGATGCGCGCCATCGACCCGGGTGCCCAGCGTGTGCATGGCATCGACATCACCGATCTAAAGGGCTGCCCCGAATGGAGCGAGGTGGCGCCCAAGTTCAACAAGTTCATGAGCCACACCGATTTACTCGTTTGCCACAATGCGGCGTTCGATGCTCCGTTTGTGGCGCTTGAGCTGATACGTGCGGGCTTTGACATGCCGGAGTTTGAAGTCTTCTGCACCATGTTGCAGGGGCGTCAGGTGACATCAATGGGCAAGCTGCCCTCACTCGCAGAGTTAGCGTGGGCGTTTGGGCGGGAGTACGACACCAGCCAGGCACACGCCGCTGACTACGACATTGACCTGACGATGGGCTGTTTCTTCGACGGCTTAAAGCAGGGCGTGTTCCAACTACCACCACTCAAAGGGCTTGAAAAAGCCGCATAAGGACGAACTCATGAAAAATGTAATTTCTAAAATCACAGGCGTCGTTGGTGTTTACCGTTCAGTCGCATCGCCGGGCTTCGCCAGTAATCTGCGCAGTGCCGTTTCATTCGTGGTTGCAATACCAAGCGTCTTTATCATGCCTGTTTTTCACTGCATCAGCCTGTGCTTCACGTCGAATCGCGCACTGGCGTCAACGCTTGCCCCGCTGAGCCTGATCAATCTGCTGATTTCACCACTGTTAGTAGTGTACGTGATTGCGCTGCCCTTCTTTGGACGCCGCCTGTACCTGACAACGCCTGCCGGCCGCGCATTGGCACAAGTGCAAAGACAGGCTTATGAGCAGATGAAAGAGCAGAACGGGCAAGCGTAGGTCTGCCTGCTGCCGCAGGAGATCGCCCGTTCATTGCTGCGTAAAGTGTGAATCGTCAAGTAGACAAACGCACAAACAAAATCACGATCAAAAGGAATACGACTATGAATACTTCTAACAGCAGCACCACCAACCTGAACACGCTTGAAGTGATTGGTAATGACGACGATTTCCTGAGTGAGCTTGAAGCCGAGCTGAATGCGGATAGCGTAGACTTTCCGGATGTTGAAGAAATCGGCACCGACGAGCTGATCGCAGCCGAAGCCGAAGACGATCTTGAGCGTCTGCTCGCCGCAGACCTTGAGTTTGAAGATGAGCTGAGCGCTGCCGAAGCAGATACCGACATCGTTGAAGAAGTGGTTGCGCCGAAGAAAAAAGCGAAAGCGAAAGCCAAGCCCAAAGTCGATGCCGACGGTGAGCCTGAAAAAGTCGCCGTCAAGCGTCAGTCGCTGTCCGGTATGCTGCCCTCAGTCGCACTGCGCACGGCCCTTGGTGATCGCCTCTACACGTTGTGCGCCGTCAGCGATAAGCAGGCGTCTACGATCGACAGCGAACGCAACGCGGCGATCGACGATTACCTGACCGGCGAACTTGATGTGCTGGCAAAGAAGGTAAAGGAAAAAGCGATCAACGCCTTCCAAAGTGCTTGTGGTCAAGCGTCGCTGTCTGTTTTCACGCAGATTGCGATTGACCTGCTCAAAGACAAGGGCGTGCTGACCGGCGCTGACATCAAGAACCGCTACCTGGCGCGTCCGTACTCGCCCGGTACCGCGTCTGCTCAGAGCAGCCAGCTCATGCAGCTACTGCCGGTACTTGGTATCGCCAAGCGCAGCGGTAACACGCTGGAATTGAACACCGACAGCCCGCTGCTTGCCCTGCTGTCAGAATAAACCGAGTTCGTGCGTGGGGGTGGCTTGGTGCCATCCCCTTTTTTTTGGCTAAAATTCAGCGCGTTGCCTTTGCATCGTACAAGCGCAGGGACGACGCGCTTAAATCAAGCTATACGTATGCACCAACTCACATTTAAAACAGCGCACAGAGCAGTACAGAGCGTCAGATTTTCAGCCTTTTGTGCTTTACGAGCTGATTCAGCACCAAAGGCCAGTTGCGACGGTGCCAAGCGCCTGCGTATACTAACCGCTTAGTAAGAACTACTATAATCACATATTAAACACACACCACTAGGATCAAGATTATGAACGAACGCCACATTGAACTCGTCGCCTGCTTACACCACGCAAGGTACGGTCAAGCGCTGATGTATGTCCGAATTGACAATGCCTTCTTTCGCCTGAACAAAGAGCAGGGCATCCCAAAGATAGATTATCTGTCAATGGCCAGTCGTTACGAATGCCTGGAAGACGCCCGCACAGTCTCGCGCTATTCGCCTGAGTACCTGCATTACGACTCAATCCGGAATGCGCCACTGAGCCAGATACAACTTGAGCGCATGATTTTAAAACTGCAGGCGATGGGGCACCTGACCAATGAGCAGCACCGAAAACAGGCGTTTTAAAAATACCAAGCCCGAAACCGACGGAAAACTTGAGCAGCACGGCTTCAGTCGCACCAATTTTACCGCGAAAAAAATGGTTGAGTGCCGACAACACAGCTGTCAAAAGGCGGTCGATGAGCAATACACACGTCAGGGCTACTGCCTCGCGTGTGTTGAGACAGCCAAGCGCATCAAGGCTCAGCGCGCGATACTGGCGGCGATTCGAGCAAAAGAAACAGCCTTTTACGACAATAATGATTTTGGAGTGTTCTGATGGCTATTATTGATCGAGAATTAACCAAGCAGCTGGCACGCGACCTGGCGGAGTTCAATCAGATATGCGTGGCGGAAGTTGATACGTACAACCGCAAGCACGACGATGATATGACCGTTTCCGAGGTGCTGGCAAAGAAACGCGGTCGCTTTGACGACTTTCTGACGTTTAAATCCTTTGACGACTTTCTCGACGACAAATACCCGGAGCGAGTCCACAAGCGAGCGCGAAAAGACGCCCAAGCGGCTGTTTTGGTGGGAATTATGTCGATGCCGCTGCGACAGCGAATGCGCATTGCGGCGCTGTCAGAATTGCGGCAACTGCTGAAAAATCACGCCGACAACCTGGTTGAGTTTGAGGCGGCGTTTGAAGACGAACTGGAAGACGACATGGGCATGGGGAGTTTCGGATGAGTAGCTTTAATTGGCCCTGGACCTGGGAAGACTCTGCGCAAACCAGCTATCTGCGCGAAGACTCTTCACACTTTGAAGCCATTCAGTACAGTGGCCACAGCTCAAAGCGAGTGTTGATGTTGGGCTGTGGCGATGGTACCTCATTAAACGCTATGGCGCGAAATAACCCCGGCTGTGAGTTCGTCGGTGTGGATATGAACGCCGACTACATCGACAAGGCAACATCTCAGGCGCCGGCCAACACAGAGTACGCGCAGTGCCTGTTTCACAATCTGGGCGACGACTACGGCAAATTCGATACCGTGTTGATGGTTGGGGTTGTCGGCTGCATCAGTTACTTGGATTTTGTATCGGCGATCGTTACCGCAGGTATGCACGCCACCGACGACGTGCGGTTTGCGTTTAATTTCCCCAACAAGATGATCTTTGCCGAGCGCATGATCTACCGCGATGCCATCGAAAGCTGCGGTCGAAACAAGGAAGCGGCGCTGCGAGCCGTGAAGCTGATCGCCACAAAGCACCCATCGGAGACGGTGCGCGAGTACGGTCGTTCGATTCTGCACAACCGGCATCACGATCAAGAACACTTCTTGTTTGCGCCGGAGTTTCAGCCGTACTACGAGTGGGAAGTGAAAAAAACACTTGGACGTTACGATTTCAGCCTACTACAATCAAGCGCATCACCCTTTGCGTTAGGTGATAACTCAATCGAAATCATCAGAAGCAGCAGCAGGTGGCACATCTATGGCAGTCAGCAGATGCACAATCACCGGCATTGATTACTGGAAAGTCTACCGGCGCTGGGGCGATACCATCATTCAGCGCTATTTTCCGGTTAAGCCTAACGAGAGAAAAACACTTAAAAAAGCCACTGAGCAGGACGAATCGCTGCAGGCTCGGCAGCGGGCCTATTCAAGTCGTCAGGTGTTCGACCTGAACCACCACATCATGCCGGACGGTAAGCTGCGGGGCGTTCGCCGAGTTACCGTTAGTCGAGCCAATCGCAAGCCGGCGGAGGTCTTTCAGGTGCGCATTAAGCTGCCCTGGAATGAGCGCCCGGACTTCACCAGCGTCAGCATTGAGAAGCACGGCGTCGACAACGCCTTTGAGCGTGTGGTGCACTGGTATTGCGATCAATATGGATTCGACCAGCGCTCTCAGATGCGCACAGCGCTGCGGGAATGCTTAAGCGCATACAAGACAACGCTTGCGTTCAAAACGCTGCCCAGAGCGCTTACGGAGACTGCAAACGAGGTCGATTGGGTTGCGCAGATGGAAAAAGAAATCGAGCACTTCAAGGCTCGCGACAAGAAGGCCATTAAGGGGTAATCAGGCGCGCACTTCGGTGCCTGGTGCCTCTATTTGAGCGCCATACTTACTGGTGTGTAATAGCACTACCAAAACAGAAACAGCGAGTAAACATTATGCTCTACGGATACACCGACATTGATGGACTGGGGGCAAGCGTCGTGCCTCTCGAAGCAGAGCAGTTCGACAGCCTTGACAGTGCGAAAGACGCCCTGGATAACGCAGCAATGGCGCACTTTGCGATCAATCACAAGCCACTGCTGATGCGATTATTTCTAGGCGAAGCGAGCGGTGACGAAGCCACTTATGGCTACCCGGACTTCCCCGATTTCGTGCTGCGCGCCGAGTGCAACGATTTCAACGCCGACATTCTGATCACAGAGGAAGCAGTCTGATGGAAGAAACCTTGGAGCAATACATCGAGCGCAACACTGAGCACGGCATTTGGGGTCAGCACCCGATCTACCTGCACTCAGACTGGCAAAGCGAAGTGGCGAATCACGACACCGTTTTGGGGTACTGGGACTGGTGCCGGCACCAGGAAGAAGCCGATATAAACGACGAAGAGGAATAAGCGATGAGCGTTAACCTGCAAGACATTTTCGACAAAGTGGCGAATCACCTGCTGACTCAGAATCGGTCCTCTTTGGATAATGACGGCTCCGAGTGTGTTTATCGCGCATGTAACGGCGATATGTGCGCCGTCGGTTGCTTGATTGCCGACGAGCATTACCACCCAAAGCTAGAAGGTGAATGCGCGGCAGATGCCTGGGTAGTAGAAGCTCTATCCAAGTCTCTCAATATTTCAATCGAAGAGTTGGGTCTGAGAGGCGGCGCCTTTCATCGAATGCTGGCTGAGCTGCAACACACTCACGATTACGCAGAGCCGGAAGAATGGCGAGCCGACCTGGTGCGCGTGGCGCATCTGTTCAAGTTGGAATATCGTGGAGAACAATATGGCAAGCAGCCAGTGGGACTATGACAACGCAGACCCGCAAGATTACGAAACCCCACAACCCGAAGTAATCGAGGAAGAATTATGAAAAAGATTTACTTTGCCATGATCGTGTTAGGGCTAAGCACCGGCATTAGCTTGAGTGCAAGCGCCGAAGAAAATTCGCTTAAAGATAGAAATTGCAAAAAGGAGTCCGATCTTGCTTACCGGGTTATGGACTTTCATCAGAATGGAACGCCAATTTACGAACTGCTTGAATTAACTGAGGATTTAGACATAAGAGCCATGATTATCAATGCCTACGCTGCGCCGCAATTTGAGAGTGAGTCCTCACAGGATGTGGTAAAAAGCAAATTCTCCAAATTGCAATATCTCATTTGCCTGAACCGATGAGGCAGCGCATCACCAAGGTTCAGTTTTACAACGCCGGTGGCTTCGCCGTTACTAGCTTGTTTCGCAAGCACAACGGTCGTCACTGGCGATATTACCGACTACTCGATTGAGGCAATCATGAACATTGAACAGTTAAAGCAGGCGCAGGAGTTGGTTGATCGTATGACGGGGCTCAATCACCAGATCAACGCCCTGGACGACGCTCGGCAAAACGGGGAAATTGTGGACGTGGTATTTCGCGGCACCAAATTGTCACGAAGAATCGGTAAAGACGCTCATCACGGCGAAGTCACCCTGATTCGCGACAGAATTTTACTTGATCAAGTGGTCACTACAACACGTCGGCTGATGGACGCAGAAGTGCAGGAAATCCGCAGTCAGTTGCAAGCGATGGGCGTCAGTGAGTGAGGCAGTTATGCAAAAGAGCAACGTAACCATCTTCACCGACGCCAGCTTTTGTCACAAAACGAAAGCGGCCGGCGGTGCCTACTGGGCCAGGGACAGCGACAACCGGATTCACGCATCCTTTAAGATCGAGACGGCGCTGCAAGCGCACGAGGCAGAGCTGATCGCCAGCTGCCGGGCCATTGTCGAATGTATGAAGCACGAAACCCTGGGCCCAAGTCTGCGAAGCGGCAACGCTCGGCTGATACTGGTGATTGACTGTCTGTTTATAAGGCAGGCACTGGAGTGGCGTGAAGGCACATTGCCTAAAATGAATGCTGAGCTTTGGCCTAAAGTGGTGCGTGTGAAGGACATGATCGAGCGCGCCGGATTTGAGTTGAAGATCAATCACGTCAAGGCTCACAGCGGTACCAAGCAGCCGCGAACCTGGGTTAATGACTGGTGCGACAGACAAGCCAAGAATCAAATGAGCCGATTGCGTAATGAACGCGGCCAACGGAGAAAAGCCAATGAGCAAAATTAAGCGCAACCCAAAAGGCAAGCTGTTCGCTGTCAACCTGACGCTGCACCTTGAAGCCATCGACGAAGACACAGCGATGACAATGGCCAGTCTGTACGCAGCCCGGGCCACCGCCGCGATACGGTCAGACAATTCCAATTGGGTCGAGGACAACGTGACCCTGGTCCAGATTGGAAAAGAGCGCCGTGAAATCACCGAAGCGGAGTTTGCAGCGGCATTAAAGCAGGGCAGCTACGACTGGAAGCACATGGTAGACACTCTGGGCGAAGAAAAAGCCGCGCGCTGGCTGACTCACGAGATTAATCGCGGATAAAGGCGAGCCACTGCCCGCGCATTAGCTCCCGCGTTAGAAGTGAGATGATGAGTTATCGAATAAACACGCACGAGGATTCACCATGTCAGCTCTTGATAGCATGAAAGGACGTTTCGAGACGTACATCAAAGAAAACAGCCTGCCCAATTTAAAGCCGCACTTTCTTCGCGAAGAATTGGAGCGCGGCTGGGAAAGCGCAATCCCGGAAGTGGCTGCGTTAACCCGAGATCAGATCAAAGAGTGCGGCGGCTGGGTCGATCGCTTTTGCGAGACGTTGAAGCGCGTACACGCCGAAGAGAGGGTGATCACTTTGCTGTGTATAAAGGCGATGCGAAACGGGTACTCGTTCCACGCGGCTGACGACGGTGAAATCGGGCAATCGATTATCGGCAACAGCGTTGCGGAGGTTTTAGACATTCTGACCGCCGTTGATGAGTCGTCGATTTGCTTCAAAAACAAAGTCACCGGTCAGCTGCTTCGGTTCTATCTGATCTTTGGCAACAGCCCAGAAGAGCTGATCGCCGATCACACCGATCACCCCGATGCTGAAACCATTTACCAAGCCGTAATCTCAGCCTTTAACGGAGTTTAGCCATGAATGAGAAGAACGTAAAATCAGCCATTGAAATAATGCGCGGCGCTAAAAATCTGAAGATGACCGATTGGCAACAGCATCCGGGTCATACTCACGCCGCCCTCACCATAAAAGACCTGCATAAATGCGGAAACACGGCGTGCTTTGCAGGCTATGTTGCCATCAGCGAAGAGTTCAAAGCGGCCGGCGGGTGGTCCAGCTCTGTCGGTATGCCTATGCTCAGCGTGCGTGGTCGAGAGTTTATAGGGGTATCCGCAATTCGACACTGGCTCGGTATAAGCCGAGAAACGGCTACGTTACTGATTCACGGACATGATCGCGGAGAAGGTCATGCCGACGAAGAATTATTTTACGGCAAAAAGTTTCGTACCGTTGTGCCCGAAGACGTGATGGCTAAACTTGAGCTGATTCTCGACGGCACGCTTGAGTAATGAGCCTTTCAAAACAGTCAGGTATTGCCTGGCAAAAACAAAGCAAATGGAAGTGGTGCGGCGACAACGGCATGATCATCACCGATGAGTCCTTCACCATTGGTGGCGTAAAAACGCGCTTCTATCCGGTATACCTGAGCCAAGCGGCGCACCATGTCGGAGACAATTTCGCGTCCGGCACTACAATTCACGAAGCAAAGGCTAAAGCAGGGGCGAGTCATGGGCAAATTCAAATCGGCAATTAAGCGTATGGCGTTAGTAGCGCTTCTGGTATTGCCTGGCGCCGGCGTGTGCGCTGATCGCTTGTACGACGAAACAGGCAAATACCGCGGCCAGGTGCAGGACAACGGGCGCATTTACACCGAGCGCGGTCAGTACCAGGGCAGAATCGAGAAAGATCGGCTGTACGACGACAAGGGCAGCTACAGCGGCAGAATCGAGAAAGATGGGCTGTACCAAGATCAAGACGACACCGGCGGCATTCGTTCCGAAAGTCCCGATGATCTGAATCAGCGCTACTTTCCCGATCAATACGGCGAATACGGCGACTAGAAATGTGCGCTCAAGGCGACGCATCGTTGACCTGCAGCCGTAGGAGTTCTGCCTTTCAGAACTTGGTGTAATAGCACTACACCGAAACAACACCAGAAAGGTACACGCTATGGCCAACGCTAAAGATTACGATTGCTATCTCGGCGGTTTCGATTACCAGTGGAAAAACCCGCACGCCGGCTTCAATCCGGAGTACGACCCGAAAGCAAAAGATCGCTATGCCAAAGTTTCTCAATCAATGGAGGCGGATCACTTCTACAGTAATCACACTCGCGAAGAGTGCCGCATTGAATGGCGTCGGCGCTACGATCAACTCAAGCAGCAGGATCAAAACAATGGATAAGCAACAGTTTACAGAGTGGTTCGACACCTTCATCGAAGAGAAGGGTATCGATCTCGAAGAGTCATTCACGGTCGAGGGCGAATCCGGTACCAACTTCATGACCCTCGCTGTCGTGGTGGAGGCCATCAAAAGCGCGCCCATTGCAGAGCAGCAAGCCATCAAGTCGATGATCGTGCGCTTGGACTTTGCTAATCAGCCGATCGTCCCGTACTTCAAACATCTGGCTCAGGCCATCGCAATTTAAGGAGAACACCATGGGTACACACGCAGCCATCATTGTCGAGGGTATGGAGCTGGTCAAAGTCTATAAGCATTACGACGGCGACCCGGATTCCACGCTGCCCTGGCTTCAAGACTTCAACAGTAAATTCAACAACGAGCGCGGCGAAGACCCCCACTACAAATTCGCCCAGCTGTTACGCAGTAGCATCAGGGACTCCGAAAAGCACCGGCTGAGTGCCAATGAATACACCGGCTGGGGTGTCATGCCTAACAATCACGACTCTGGCGAAGAGTTCACTTATTTTGTTCTGCTCGACGGCACCGTGCGCTGGGCCGAAGGCTACAAAGAGTCGCTCAAAAGCGTCAAAGGCGGTGGTCAGACAACAGAATACGATCCTGTCTTCTAATTAAGAATCATTCTTATTTACAACCGTGTCACGCTGCAGTGCGTGGCACATCGTTAAACCATTGAACCCGCGGAAGTACCATGAATGTACATTTCCGGTGCTATGAAATACGCACCGCAGCAGTCACTTTATATACTTTCTCCCGCTCTCTGTGGTGCATTCTGATTGCGTTTAGCACATCGAGCAATACCAATGCAGCACCAAGCACCGGAAATCGAATACAGCGCACCACAGAGCGTCACCCCAAAATCAGGACATTCAATGCGCCTTAAGGCATACGTTAACTTACTTAGCCTCGTGCCACGCAAGAACTGCCACCGACAGCGCGCGATAATGACTCATCGAAACACAAACACCAAAGGACACAGCCCCATGTATGAACAAATCGTAGTGAACGGCGACAGCATTGATGCCTCCGATGTATCGGCTATGGTGAAAGAAGCCCTGTCCAAAATGATCGACAAAGTGGCTCTGAATATGGACGACGAACCGGTCGGCCGCTTAACGATCAAGATGGAGTATGAGGCGCCAGAACACGGCTGTATTATCACCATGGTTCAGCGCTCAAAGGACAACGCCTGCAAGCTGTATTTCGACGGTGAGGCCCAGAGCATGTGGATACCGGGCAGCGCCATCTATGAGACGGTTCGCATCAACTACCACGCACTCGAAATCGCCGGCACCAAGGTAGACTTCGTGGAAGAGTTCAACGGCGAGACAACGACGCACACCCTGTTGTACATGATCGAGAAGCCGGAGCCATCGGTGAATCTGGATGTGTACTTAGCTGGCTTCAAAACCGGTGAAATAGCGGCAATTGCAGCAGCCGGCAAGAAATCATCAAACGAGTAGGGACATGGCATTCATTGCAAATCTTAAAGACGAAGGCATCTCGTTCACCATAGGCAGCAACATCTACGACCCGGACACTGATCTCGCCACCTGTCAGGTGTGCAACACAAAGTACGAGGTCAAAGACGGATTGCTGGTGAACCCAGTAACCGCAAGCCTTGTGAACTATTGCGTAGCCTGCAAGATGGACGAAGAGAAGGCGTCTGTGCTAACCAGAAAGCTGAACATCAACGAAAGCGAAACGCTAACCGACTGGGGCGCCTTCTGAGGTCCCGGATGCTCTTCTCCCATCGGCTTGGGCGTTTTTGATTCCCTGTTCTTTAGTATTAGTCTTTATCTTTAATCTTTAATTACTAATACAGGGAGACAAAAACGCCCAGACCAATGAGAGAGCACCGGAACCACAGAACCTAAAGTGTAGTCCCTCGCACAAAAAGCGATACTGTTTCTCTAAGCATTGCAAGCAACACGGTTCACTAAACCAACACAATTCAGAAGGAAGAAGGCAATGAAACTCCGGTACTACGTTCACCAACATGATTGCTCAACCGACCTGGATTATGTAGAGGATTCACTTGAGAAAATCGAAGCCAATCACCAAGCATGGGAGGAATGCCGGAATCTCTATTCAAGACCGATTAAAGGGTATGAGATAGATTTCGAAAAGGCATCGTTAGCAGATGTGATGAACAGCGGCAGAAGGCACTGCGAGATAGCACCGGAATGGGAAAGCTATGAGCCTATAACAACGCATGGAGTCACACGCATCCTGTAGAGGGATAGGTAGGGTACCCAGGGAAGGGACAAGGCACTCATAGAGCCATACAGTCATACAGGCAACACCACACCAAGAGACAACTCCGGCATAGGCACACACACAAAGCATAAATACTTTCACCAAAAGAAAATAACTCTGCCAGTATAAACAATCTGCGTAGCCTACCTGACTGCCAATCTGTCAATGTCAAGCACTATTTAGCATTATTTATGCTCTAACCGCGGCATTCACGCAACAATATTGCGCCACGGCATCAACCACGGCAATAATCTTGCGCACCAGTAACCACGGGCCTTCCAAGGCAGTTCCGCGGCACACCCAGGGAAAGAGACGGTCCTTCTAAACGTGGCCTGTGCGTGACCTGCACCCACACACGCGCAACCTTCTCAGTCGTGAGATACTGCTTTCACTGAGAGAACACACAGACAGAGCGAGAGCAGCCATGAAGATCGACGCGGTAGTGATTCAGCCAAGCAGTGAACTGATACAAGCCTTACTGCGGTACTCCGGCGTTGATTCAGCCTGCAATGATGCTCACGAAGCCGTGATGACTGATCACGAAGGCAAGCCCTTTCTGCACATTGAGCCAGAAATGGCAGAAGACTGGTGCCGTGACTGGTTCGGCGATCACTTTGCGATCTCTCAAAAGCGATCAAACTACACGCTGTACCCAGACTTGCCGGTATGCTGCGAAGACCCGGTAATCAAAGAATTTGTGAATGCCGTACTGGGCATTTACCGGTTATGCCAGACGGTGTAACCTGACAGAACTCTGTGGTTGTGTACCTAAGAGTGTTTCGCAAAAGTCCTGGTGGGGTGGTGCCCACCAGGCAATATTATTCGGTTTGAAGTCCCGCGGTTATGAGTCAAAACCCGATCAAGAAACCTATAGGAGCGGCCATAATATAAGGCTGTCTTTCTTAGTGAGGGTCGGCAGCATCTGCGATCTCAATGGTATAAAAAGCCTGCGCGGCTGGAAATCCCTGACCCTTATGCCACGGCAGTTTGCAGAGCCGGCGAGAACCGCGGCATTCCCGCGGCCAATAAGTCCCACGGCAGCCCCTTGAACCTTGCTGTTAATGCCTTACTTGGTGGTGTATTCGCACGCGAGAGTGAATCGAGCGTCAAAGGCTGCAATTTTGACTGCGTGTACGCGTCGGGAGTGGTGTTTAAAAGCAAAAGGTATACCAATGGTGCGCTATGAATAAAAACGTCGCACAGACGCTTGTAGAGCGCTTGAGTGAGAACCGCGGTTATGGTGCAATCCCGGTGGTGTGCCTTGTGCCTGGTGTGCGGTGCCTTGGTAAAACGGTGATACTGATCTCGCTGAAATAAATCAGCACAAAAACACCAAAGGTACACGCCGTGAATATTTCAAAGTTAAGCCTTTCAGACGTACAAGCCCTTGCTAATGAGAAGCGCGACGACATCATGGTGCGCATGAGCGGCGTTGATCTCGCCGATCATTACTTTGTGGTTGAAGATCGCCGCGACTACGACACGCAAGGCAGCAGCGTGTCTCACTTTATGTTGTTTCTTGAAGATTCGCCTGAAGAAGCAGAGCTTCATGTGGCGTGCAGCACCATGGTAGAAGCCGCGCTGCACTATGCGCACTCCTTTGTGATCGATAACTGCGACGGCGCAGACGCAACAGACCCGGTGGTGTGCGCTCTTCACGACACCATGCAGAAAGGCTTGAGAAGCTTGTTGAAGTAACCTGAGTTGATACCGTCTCCGGACGGTATCTCTGGTGCCTGGTGAGAGCCGCGGCTTGGTGTTTGGGGCCTTGTGCCTTCGGTGGTGTGCCTTGCGGTGCGTGAGATACTGCTTTTCTTGAAGAAACACACCACACCAAAAAGGTACACGCCATGATCGAAGAAACAAACCTTGGTATTCAGACTGTCTTTCGCTGCGAAGGCAAAATTCAGTTTATGATTCAGCATCTTGATCCAAAAAACGACGATCGAGGCGTCGAACTGTTCTGTACGTACAACGAGCAGACCGGAGAACTTACCAATATCACCAGTAATTTGCCTTTCATTGGTGATAAATCGGCACACCAGCGTCTTTTGGAGTTGAAAATTGCGTACACAGGCGTGCGCGATGGTATTGAGCAGGTGATTGATTGCGACGAAAGCAGCCTTAGTGTGAAAGATCCTTACTTTTACGGTGACGAGTGCGGCTTTTCATTCGACTTTGATGAGCTGCCGCTTCGCAAAAACAAGAGCCTGTCAATCTATGAAAATTTGATCTGAAAATGAGCCTCATTTCGCGAAAAAGTGATTTTTGTGAAGTGAGGCAAATCAATGACTTAGATCAACATTCCCCAGAGGCGCACGTCGATAAAACCGCGGCATTAAAACGCCCTGATTTTGGGGTACCCGCGGCGCTCAAAAGGGGGCTGTTTTACACCCTTCTGCCGCGCATTCTACGCCGTGTACACCATGAGATCATGTATCTGTCAGCGGTAGTCACCAAAAGCGCACCAGCGCCCGTTGATAACAACCTCACCACTTGTTAAAAGGTA
>Ga0306872_100239_pt1 | contig 23334 bp, 27 predicted proteins | sample AntRauMeHopE1498_FD_190455 | JGI IMG/M metagenome (GOLD analysis project Ga0306872, IMG submission 190455) | Saline lake microbial communities from Rauer Islands, Antarctica - Metagenome Hop E1 #498 (v2) (version 2) | ecosystem: Environmental > Aquatic > Non-marine Saline and Alkaline > Saline ...
TACAGGAAAACCAATACCATCAGAGGTACTTAAAGAAATAGCAGAAAAGTTCGACAAGGACATAGTAGTGATGGTCGCATGGGACTTAGAAAACGGACACCTACACGGAGTCTCATACGCAAAAGGAAACGTACACAAAGCAGGAGCTCACACTATGAGCAAAGCATTCGTCAGTATGGCAGGCGGAGACATCAAAGACGCAGTAGAGTTCGAAACATTATCAGACGATCACACCAAGAAAACGTCATGAGTAACTACATCGAACAGGTCAGAGCAAACCTCGCAAAGAGAATCGACGTAGAGCCAGCACTCCTAGACCTCTACACACTGCTGGCAATCGTACGTGGGACCCAAACAACATACGAAGACGTACACGACGCATGGTCAGTCTGGCGAAACCAAACAATGCCTACACATCAATCAATCGTACCGTTCGAGGAACTGAGCAAGCGAGTGCAATCGATGGATCGAGAATACGCAGAGGCAATCAAGGAGACAGCGAGGGAGATTAATCCGAGGAATATAACGTTCTAGGTATGGATTACCAAAAAACAGCACTCGAAGAACTTCATACTAGGAGAGACACTAGACAAAGTAAAATGAAAACTAGCGACAAGATAATCCACTACATCATACTCATCGCATCAATAGTTGCACTGATAGCAGTGGCACTAGATGCAGTATCATTCGGAATAGCAATACCGAGTACGCTGGCATTGGTCTGGACACTACATAATTTATATTGGATATGACATCAGTAAACGAATCAAACGCATACCAGAGAGGCAAGCGAGACGGATACGACATCGGACACAGAGCAGCCACTCAAGAAACCTACAAACAAGCAATGTCACTCCGCTGGATGAAGATAGCAATTGCAGTCCTAATCGGATTCGCACTGGGGATGGCTACAGAAGCACACGCACAGACGGCTACAACGTCGCTCACAGTGGTAATACCAGTGACAGTGGGAGCAGAAGTGGTATGCAACCCTACAAACTGCCCAGAGCTACCACAGGAGCAACCAGCACAGGTACAGAACATAGAAGAGGATAGTACTTTACTGCAGAGAATATGGTCTGCTATACTGAAAGCACTAACATAAACAATCATGGCAACAAAAAAAGGAACAACTCGAAAGAGCTCCGCTAAGAAAGCCACCAAGAAAACGAGCAAAAAGAAACTTGAACAACTTGAAAAGAATGGGCTAGTTCAAGATAAACCTAAAAGCTCTCATGGTGGAGCTAGAGCGAACTCTGGACCCAAAAAAAACGACGACAGGGAGCGTTTGAATACACTCAAAGACCAAGCAGAACTCCACGCACTCGAGGAGGTTCCAATCACTGTCACAGTTAACGGCCAGACACAGAACATCAAGATGACACGAGCACAAGCACTGCTCGACATGCTGTTCACGGAGGGAATTAAACGCAAGAGCATACCAGCAACCAAAGAGTACTTCGATAGAACACGAGGGAAGTCACGACAACCAGTCGAACACTCAGGAGAAATCAAGACAGACGACCAATACATCCCAGACGACCCAGCAGTAGAGGCCGCACACAATGCCTACGTGACAGAACGCAAGAAGCTAATCGCACAGGGATACTATGAATCAGCTGATGGAGAAGAGTAGAGACGACCTCAAACGTCGCTCACTAACGTACTGGATAGACACAGAGCGGATAGTAAACGAGGACGGCAAAGCAATCGACCTCGTCAACTTCTATTTCCTACTAGACATCTACGAAGACCAGAGTAAGAAGATAGTGGTCAAGAAGTCCGCACAGTCTGGAATCAGTACGTGGGCTATTCTTCGTGGTCTACACCGAGGACGGTATCAAGGAATCAATCAGATCCACACACTGCCGACCGTAGGAGACGCCAACACATTCGTACAGTCGAAAGTGAACATGATAATCAAGAACAACGCCTGCCTCAACACGAAGATGAGTAAGGAAGACACAGACAGCGTCGGCCAGAAGCAAATGGGTAAGGGCTTTTTATTCTACAAAGGAACGATCGGGAAGACGTCAGGTATTATGATTACCTCAGACAGCAACGTATACGACGAGTTCGACTTCAGTAACCACGACAACATCAGCAACTATCAGTCACGCCTCGAGGGAGCAAACAGCTTAAAGATGGAAGCGTGGGTATCAACACCGACACTACCAATGTTCGGCATAGATGCAGAGTACGAGGAAAGCGACCAGAAGCACATGCGATTCAACTGTCCGCACTGCAAGCATAGACAGCACATGGACTGGGAGAAGAACGTAGACCACGAGCGGATGCGATACCGATGCTCGGGATGTGACGGCACAATAGACAACAAGCTGTTCCCACTCTGGTATGCACTAAGCGGAAAGGGAGAGAAGTTCGAACACATAGACATGCGATGGGAGGCACGCTATCCAGAGCGAGACGTGTCAGGGTATCAAATCAATCAGATGATGGTGCCGTGGAAGTCAGCCAGAGAACTGATACAAGAGTTCAACAAACTCAGTGCATCAGGAGAGCTCGACTACTTCTACAACTTCAAACTAGGACAGCCGTACATGGACACTGACAAGAAAGTAACGGGCGGACTATTCTACAAAAACATCACCAGCAGAGAGGTGGTAGAAACTCACAGTGTAATGGGAGTAGACGTGCAGGGGAGCGAACTGTATGCGATAATTGGAAACAAGGAAGCAATCTTCGGAATCACCAAGTGCGTCGACGAAGTAAATGGACTGGGCAAAACCATCAAGTCCAAGTGGGACAGACTGGCAGAGCTCATGGAAGTCTACGACGTACGTACCTGCGTGATAGATGCGACATTCAAACCGAACGACGTCCTAGCATTCGCTAGAAGATTTCCAAACCGAGTCTACATGAACTGGTATCAGCCAGCACCGAAAGGTGGCCAGATATTCAGGTTCGGAGACAACGTCAAGTTTAGCGACACAAACGCTAAGAAGCTAACGTTCGAAGAAAAGGTAAAAGTACTAACCGACCGAGAGCGTGCCATCGATAAACTGATAACACACCTCGACAACGGAGCTCACCAGTTTTCATACAGCAAAGAAGATCCGAACTTCAAGGAGCTCGTCAAACATGCAGAGACAATGTACGCACGGGTAATAGAAAACAAAGACGGCACAGTTAGAAGAGAGTGGGCGAACACAGGGAAGAACGACTACTTCCATGCACTCGTATACTACGAAGTGGGAATGCACAAAGCAAAGCTATTTACAAGCAAATAAAGTGTTACAATAAAACCATGTCATCAGATGCAGAAACAACACAATCAGTCGGAGAGTACTCTCCGTCAGATGAGGAGCAAAAGGTCATAAACAAATGGAACAAACGCTTCAAGGTAGCGGAGCGTTTCCGTGACCCATACGAAAGAAAGATGCTTCGAATGTGGAAGCTCTATCGTGCGTATAGAGACAAGACGAACTATGCATATAACACTAACCTGATGCCTCCAATCGGGTTCGAAATCGTGGAGACAGTAAAGCCACGACTCTCAGCCGCTAAAATGAGGACGCGGATTTTTCCTATTAACAAAGACGACGTCGGCAACGATGCAATAGAAGAGTGGGACAACCTGATCACGTACGACTTCGATATCATGGACTTCGAAGAAAAGAAAGTAGACTGGATAGACTCAATGCTTAAGTACGGGAACGGCTACGCACACCTCTACTGGGTAGACGGAGAAGATGGTGGCGACCCAGGCATGGACATCATCGACAACTGGCTACTGTACTTCGACCCGAACGCTGGGCCGAGACTCAAAGACTCAGAGTGGGAGATAAAACAAACATTCAAGAGCAAGGCACGCATCGAGAAAGAAGAGAAGAAGCGAGACGTCCGAGACGAAGAGGTAGAAGAAGACTACGAGGGAGACGACGCAGAAGAGATAGAAGACGAAGAGACAGGGGAAACTAAGCGAGTAGTTAAAGCACACGGCGTCTACAAGAACCTAGAGTTCGTAAAGGACGAGAAGATAGCAGACGATCCACGAAGCGAGCGACTGGAACTAGAGTCACTAAAGATGGGACAGATAGACGGCAACTCACGACAAAGCGACGACACGCAAATCTCAAGCAGTGACAAGCTAGAAGAAACAGAACTGGTAGAGATATGGGAATGCTTCGACCACGACACTGACGAGATTGTTACAATCATGAACCGAAAGGTACTCGCACGAGAAGAAGACAATCCATACATAGACATCGAAGACGGCCGAATGATTATCGACCTGCCATGTATCAGACTGCCGTGGAGTGCATACTCAATGGCCATCATGGAACCAGTAGAGACAATCATCCACGAGATTGCAGACTCACGAAACCAAGCAATGGACTCGATAGTCTTCAACCTAGATCCAATCAAGAAAGTAAAGAAAGACTCAGGGATAACAGCAGACGATATAGTCACAGGACCCGGAGCAATATGGGAACTAGAGAACGTAGACGACGTAGTACTAGAGCGAGGGGAAGCTCCAAACAACTCATGGGTAGAGAAAGACAACCTACTGCGTCGAGAGATTCAAAGCTCACTAGCACTCTCAGAGTACGTGCGAGGACTACCAGCATCACCTGATGAACCAAACAGTAAGGTAGAGACACTACTACAACAGACGCAGATTCGATTTAGTCAGATGGTGAGACAGTACGAAACAGCACTAACGGACATCGTCAACATCCTTATCAAGATGAACCAGAAGTTCCTCACAGAGAGCAAGACCTACCGACTCATAGGAGACGACGTAGACTTCAAAGTGTTCACAGAAGAGACGAAAGAGGTACGGGTAGACGCACGAGTAGAGCTAGAACCAAAGCCAGAGATTGGACCCGAACAGCGTAAGAAAGAAGTGCTGGAACTCTACAAACTATTCGTAAGCGAAGACCAGCCAGCCGAGGGAGACGAAGAAGCAATGAAGCAGTGGAAGTCACGTAAGCGAGAGATGCAGAAGATGGTACTCGATGAATACGACAAGAGTCAGTACGAAGAAGTACTACTAGGGATGGAAAAACTAGAGGACGCACAGCAGGACAAAGCAGACACAGAGGAGTCAACCGTAGAAGCAGGAGAAGAAACGACACCACTACCTACTACAATGAATGCACTGCCACCACAACCACTAGCACCAATCCCTGAACTGCCACCAGAGGGAGGCAATCCACTATCTCCAATCCCTAACAGTCCTGTAGCTCCTAGCGGTTCACCACCGCCAGGATTCCTACAGGCACTGCTCAGTAGGATGAGAGGAGGGCAGTAAACTTTATAAGCACACCAAGTAACCACAAATACTATGGAAACAGAAGAAACAAACGAAGAAGAAATGGAGATGGAAGTAACCTCTCCAGAAGAAAGCATCGCAGAGTTCGCTACATCAGTAGCAGACAAAGCAAAGATGGTAGAAGCAGGAGAGATGACAGTCGCAGACTTCGTTAGCGGATGTATGGAAACGCTCGGAGCAATAGAAGTGGCAGGGCCAGCACCAGAAGTATCGCCAATGGGCGGACTCGGAGGCAGTCAAGCATTCCCACTACCAGACGCAGAATAACCACTATGAGTAACTACCAAGAACAATACGACATCGCCCACGAGGTGCTAGAGATTACAGACAGCGAGGGATTCAAAACCTTACTGACTGAACTACAATCAAAAGTAACTCAGGTCACAAATGCTCTTGGTAGAGCAAACTCAGACATGGTCGATGCGGTCAAACGAGAGGGAGTAGACTCCGAGCGGTACGTGCAGAAAGTGGTAGCACTCTCGGCCGAACTAAACGGACTACAATTCATTACCAATCAGGTCGAGCTCCATCGAAAGAGAAAGGAGTCGGCCGCTAAACACCTAGACTAACTATGGACTCATTCATGGAAAAGCTGATTGCACTCCGCAACGGTGTCGGGAACGTAGCAAAAGGCACGTTCAATAACATGGCAAGCGTAGGAGAGCGGTCGCAACAGATGGCAGACGCTGAGAGGGCACGGAACGAAGAGCTGATGACACAGGCATTCGGTTCACCAGAGGCGTACATGGAACAGCAGAACGCTACCAGTACACCAGAACTACCGCCGACACCAGGTCAATCACTCGGGTCATTCTTTGATCGTATCAAGGCACTGCGAGGGGGATAATTTACAAAACAATTAAGCAACAAACAACATGGGAGATGCACGAATCGATAACCTAAAGGAAGAACTCGGCGAAGAAGAAGAGGTCGAGGAAACCGAAGAGGCCGAGGAGTCTGATGATGAAGAAGAGTCAGATGAAGAGGCCGACGAAGAAGAGGGGTCAGACGAAGAAGAGGAAGAGTCTGGCGACGAAGAAGAAGACTCAGGGGATGACGAAGAAGAAGATGACGAAGAAGATGACGAAGACATTCCTGAGAAGTTCAAAGGCAAGTCAGCCAAAGAAATCATCAAATCATATCAGGCACTCGAGAAACTCATGGGTCAACGAAACCTGACAAAGCAAGAACGCAAGGACTTGAAAGAGCTAGGATTTGACCGAAAGGACGTGGATGGCATGGAGGACATGAAGAAGATTGTAGAGGGTACAGACTTCACCAAAATGACGCCACAAGAATTTGCAACGTGGTTACTAGAGCAGAGCAACAAGCAAGCGGAAACTCGAGCTCAGGAAATCTACCGAAACGCCTCAACTGTTCAGCAAGCAGTAAAGACAGAGATTGGGGAGGCAACAGATAAGTATCCACTCCTCAAGAGCAACAAAGAGTTCCGAGACCTCACACTGTCAGTCATCGAAGCAGACGCCGCTTCAGGAAAGATGACACCGATCATCGAAGCCGCTGGACGAGTAGCAAAACTGATGGGAGCTAAGGAGAAAAGCGACAAGAAGAAGACCACAAAGAAACTCCGAAAGCGAACAGCAGTAGAGCAAAAAGGTTCAGGGTCAGGTGCTCCAAAAAAGACAGACGACCAGAAAGTCCTAGAGGGAATCCTAGGAGCTGGTGATAAAGGAGGAAACCCAATGGGTGGACTTGGTATATAATACTAAGTAGGAAAAGAGCATGGGTGTGGGACTGCCCCCAGACCACTGAGCCGTTACGACGGGAACTCGGAGGAAATCTAAAACCAGACGACAACCAACTTATTAACGCTAAACACATAACATTATGGGAACAGCTTCAGCACGAGACACTACTAACCTGACCGCACGAAAGTACGACGTCAAAGATGTGGTCTCTCTATTGGATGTCAAAGAATATCCAATGCTCGCAATCCTTACCAATGCTGGGAAAGACATAGCATCTGGTAAAGGAAAAGCGATGAAGAAGATGCAAACAACCGACCCTGAATTCAAGTGGTACGAAGATGAATTCGGAAGTCGGGAAGCGACAACTGCAACTGGTCAAACAGGAAAGAACATCGCTTCAACCCCAGACGTGGCAGTGGCATCAGGACTCGGAGCACGCTTCGCAGTCGGTGACATTATCCAGTTTGTAGCCAGCAAGAACACATTCGAAGTAACAGCTATCTCAACAGATACGCTGACACTATCGAATGAGCTTGGTGGAGCAACAGGTACTGTCGACTTGTCGTCACTAACGGTCTGGATTATCGGAAACGCCAACGAGGAAGGAGGTAACCTACGAGAAATCAAAGGTACAACTCCAGTCGAGAAAGTAGGTTACGCACAAATCTTCCGTACACCATTTGGTGTAACAGAGACAAGTGCAAACACTGAGACTCTCATCAAGGAGAACGACCTCGACCTACAACGACGCAAGAAAGGTATCGAACACATGGTCGATATCGAACGAGCGTTCTGGTTCGGAAAGAAAAGCAAGCGTACAGGTTCATCTGGGAAACCAGTCCGTACAACTGCTGGTGTCATTGACATCATCTCTACCTACGCAACAGCGAACGTAGATACCGAAGCAGAGTGGGAGACATGGCTACAAGATGTATTCCGATACGGTAACAAAGAGAAGTACGCATTCTGCTCTCCGCAAATCATCACGATGATTAACGGGTTCGCTAAGGCGAAAGTAGAAATCGTACAATCTGAAAAGACCTACGGAATCACTATCCTCAAGTACGTATCTGCACACGGTACCCTGAACTTGATCAAGCACGATCTATTCACGGGAGCACCATACGGTAACTACGCAGTAGCTGTCGACATGGAAGCCGCAACGTTCCGATACTTGAAGAACCGTGACACGAAACTGCTCACAGGTCGTCAAGCAAACGACGCCGACGAGCAAATCGAAGAGTACCTCACAGAGTGTGGACTCATGCTTGAACAAGAAAAGCGACACGCTATCTGTTCATACTCCGCTCTCTAATCTAGAGAAACGGATCGTCAGATGGGAGAGACTTCTCGATGAACCTCTCCCATCGCATCGGGTGGCGATCCCGAAACCATTAACAAACTAACAGTAAATACTATGAGCAAATCAACAACATTTGTATCGAAGTACTTCCAACTGAAACTCATTCGTGAAAGTTCATACACGAAAGAGATTGCAGGAAAGCTACTACCAACAAAAGGTAAGTACATCCAATTCAACCAGGGAGCATTCACTACCTCAGATGAGGAAGAGATTGAATTCCTAGAGAATCATCCAAACTTTGGAAGCATCTTCATCAAGGTAGACAAGGATGCAGGTCGAGAACGAGCAGAGTACGTTCAGACTCTAGAAGAACGAAACGCTGAACTAGAAGACGAACTAGCAAAAGCAAAAGGTGAGGGAGCAGGAGTAGACCGTACAACACCAGATGGTAACGATGGTGGAGACAAGTACGATGCTCTAACTGGACCCGAACTCAAGGAAGAACTGACAAAGCGAAAACTCGCAGTGTCAGGTAAGGTAGACGAGTTACGAGACCGACTGCGAGAATCAGACGGCGGAGCTCAATTCTAATCCTATGAGTAAAGCCAACGGCACAGCAGAGGTAACCATAGAAGCTGTCATCACAAGAGCTGATGGAACCAAGGAAGACTTGGGGGTGGTCTCACGAAGAACGGTCGACAAATCATTAGTAAGTAAACTATTTAAACGTCATGGCAACAGTACTAACAAACACCGGAAAGGCGAACATGATCAACGCCCTTAACGGTGGCTCACACACAGCACCTCAGCACGTAGCATGGGGTACTGGAGCAGGAACTGCGGTAGAAACTGACACTACATTGTTCACTGAAGCATCAGAAGACAGAGTATCAGGGACAAAGACAGTGGAGACCACCACAGTAACGAACGACACCTATCAGGTAGTAGCAACAATCACAGCGGATGGTACAAAGACCATCACCAACGCTGGACTATTAGATGCACTGACAGGTGGAGACCTCTACGTGAAAGGTGACTTTACAGGGATCGCATTGAACGCTTCAGACTCCATCCAGTTCACAATTAAGATTGTGCAGGATCAGGCATAACGTCTTGACATCGCAACCCACCAGCACGGTGGGTTTCGGTGATGAGGACAATATCCTCGCCATTACTAGCAAACAAAATATTATGAACAAACAAGAACTACTAGCAGACCTAGAAACAAAGTCGCTCAAGATTGTGAAAACTGTAGAGGATACAGAAGACACAGCAAAGAACGAAGCTGGGGTACGATCGTACACAACTAACGTCATGGAGCAAGACGGGGATGTAGTGCAAGCTCGTAACATTGGCTGGTACACAATCAACGAGGGAACAGACGAAGAAGTAGCAGTACTTAGAGACCTGCCAAAAACTAAACGAGACTGGGTAGACAAATTCGAGTCTATGCTCAATCGACTATCTCCAAAAACATTTCTTCGATTTAAAATTGAAAGTGTTGATGAAGAAGACCGAAGTGGGTACGCAACGGTCATTCAAAAGAATGAAGACAAAACTGTATCAGAAGTACGTATCTTTATGTACCGAGACACCGTAGCAAATGAAAACACCTACGCAGTACTAAAATAAGTAGCATATGGCATTCCCAGGCGACTACACTAAGTATCAAGAGGTAACGATTGATGCAACCAAAGTCAGTGCCGACCTTACTGACTACGTTGTATACGTCAACCTAGCCGACCTCGTGAAAGCGGGAGCGGACATTTTTGATACGTGTCGATCGGACGGGGGAGATATTCGAGTCACGAAAACAGACGGGATCACTCAGCTTGCAGTCGAATTAGTAGCCATCGACACAACAGCAAAGACGGGAGAGCTTCACTTCAAATTCACTGGGACACTATCAAGTTCGACTGACACAGTTATTCGGATTTGGTACAACGGAGCTGATACAGTACCAGCAGTATCTTCAACTTATGGACGAAACAATGTTTGGACTGACTTCCAAGCAGTTTTTCACTTCAATCAAGATCCTAGTGCTGGCTCACTAACAGACAGTACAGGGAATGGTTATAACGGAACAGCAGCAGGATCGATGACCTCTGGTGATTTAGTTGCTGGTAAATTCGGAAAAGCATGGGACTTTGACGGAGCAAATGACAGGGTAACTCTACCCACACCAACAGCTTTTCAAACAGCTATACAATCCGTAAGTGCATACGTGCAAAGTAGTGCCCCAAATACTTTGACTAGTCTGTTTTCAGTAGGTGATCTCTCAAGTCCTTACAACAAATTTGCTCATGGTACAGGTGGGGGAATGTACAAAAGAACAAGTAATACCACCGGACCTCACCTAACACCAACAGTTGCATTCTCAAATGACACGTGGACTCACTACGCAGGAAATATTGAGACTAATGATTACAGAGTATACAAAGACGGTGTGGCAAATGGTGTAGATACGACAGATGGAAGAAATCCACTTGGTATGACTGGAGTTGATACAGCAGAAATTGCATCTCTTTCTTACAACGGAACAGCAACATCATATCCAGCTATCATTGATGAGTTGAGAATTCGAACTTCATCAATATCAGGAAACTATGTATCTACTGAATACAACAACCAGAACACACCATCGACATTCTATGCTTCAGGAGATGAAGAGGGTGGTGTAATAACTCAAGCACTCACAGCAACCGCTCAAGCAGGAGCTTCATACGCAAAACAAATAGGAAAAGAAGTAGCAGTGACAGCACAGATGACTGCATCATTCTTACGATCAATAAATAAAAGAATAACTGCAACAGCACAAGCAAGTACAGCAATCCTAAAAACACTAGGGAAGTCATTAGCAGTGACAGCACGAGCCACTGTTACTATAATGACAACACAAGTGACTCTTAAAATCCTTACCGCAACGGCACAAGCGAACACATCACTTACAAAGATTTCAATCAACACAGTAGAACTGATAGTAACTGCAGCAGGAGCAGTAACAGTAACTACTCAAAAAGCGTTCAATAGACTGCTAACAGCAACTGCACAAGGAACAGCATCACTGGTGCAGTCAGGGCTCATTATCTCAAGAGAGCTACTAGTGGTAGCACGAGCCACAGTGACAATTCCACAAGCACTAACACTGAGTAAAATCCTTACCGCAACTGCGTCGGCAGTGGTATCATTAGCAAGAGACTTCGGTTTCCTCGACAAGTATCCAGAGAACGAGGCGACGTACGAAGATAAATATCCAGAACAATAATATGTCATCACTAGCAGACTACAGAGCAGACCTAGAAGCACTACTCTCGACAGTAGACCTGTCAGGGTTCTTCACTGAGGCAATCAAGAATGAGTTCATTAACCGAGCAGGGAAACGAGTATACAACGCAAAGAAGTGGGCATGGTTAGAACACGCAGTAAAAACTCAATCAGAAGCAGGGATAGAATACTACGCACAGCCATCACGCTTCAAGAAAGGAAGTATCCACCGCATCACAATAGGCGAGGGAATGTCAGAACTAGAGTACGACGTCGTAGCGTGGAATCTATATAAGCAAAACAAAGAACAAACTACAGGAGCACGAGTAGCATCAATACTAGGCAATCAATACTTCCTATATCCAGCACCAGAGACAGCAGGAGACGTGATAGGAATATACGGACAGCTCAAGTGGGTAAACTTAACTAGCGACACTACAGAAAGCATCAATCCAGAAGCGTACGACGAGGCAATCATCCGACTAGCACTAGCAGATGCACTCAAGAAAGAGCGACGCTTCTCAGAAGCAAACAGTGAGACACGAGAAGTAACAGACGTACTCATTCCATCACTCTGGAGCGAAGACCAGAAACAAGATCCAAAAGGATACATCGGGCAAACAAGAAGCACACGCTGGTAAAATAAAAACATATGTCAGAACTACAAAGCTACACAATCAATAACTTCAACGGAGGAATCAGTGACCTCAGCAACAAAGGCGTGCGAGGAGCTTTTAAGTTTGGCTACGGTATAAACCTACGTAATACATCCAGTGCATTGTCCTGCAACCAAAAGCTAAAGAAAGACTCGGGAGCAGTAGTGACAGACCTGATACGTTTCGGAGTGGCCGCTACAGACGGAAACTGGTACGGATTCGGAGACACAGGGAGAATCTACCGACGCACATCAGGAGGAGCATGGTCGCTACTAACCACGGACCCAGACGGAGAGATACTAGGAGCCGCTGAATACATCCACAACGACGGAGCAGGAAACTACGTAAGCCACATCGTATGGGGGACACGAACCAAACTAAAGAAAGTGAAGACGAGCAGTGGCTTCGGTACAATCACTACGGTGACAACATTCGAAAACGGCTTCGATGGCGAGTGGCACACCATGCTAGAAGCACTAGGTGTGCTGTTCTTCTGTGACGCAGACTTCCTCGGCATCCTAGACTACGAGGGAGCAGTCAATAAGAAAGCCCTACAGTTCCCGGGCGGAATATACTCACGCTCACTACTGGACAACGCCAATATTATAATCATCGGAGCAACAGAAAAAGAGCGACAACGACGTGGCTTTCTATTTACATGGGACAAACTAGCAGACTCTTGGATCACAAAAAAAGACCTGCAAGCACAGGGAGCACGCTCGCTAAACTTCCTAGAGGGAGGAGTCATGGTACAAACAGGCGAAGAGCTAAAGTACTGGGACACCGTAAACCTACTGCCACTAAAGCAATTGCCAGGCGGAGGCGAAACACAGCCAGGAGCACAGTCCGAGTATCAATCAATCGGACACTTCGGCGTGCAGGGAGGAACAAAGAACGGAGTCTACGGATACGGCAGACGTGACAAAAACAGTCCATTCGCACTAGCACTAGAGTACATACCATCACACGGAGACTACGCAGACCCAGCAAAAAAGATTGGGAGTGTAAGCAATCACCAAGGCACAATGCTTGTGTCATGGTTCGACGGTACAAACTACGGAGTAGATGTAATAGACGACGACAACAAAGCCGTAGCTCTCTACCAATCACTAGAGATAGATGCAAACACTCCATACTCAGAGAAGCGATGGAGGCAGGTAAAAATAGTAACAAGGCCTCTACCTGCAGGCACATCGATAACACTGCGAGCAAAGTCCAACAACGATGACGACTGGCAAGTATGCAAAACAGACTCGCAAGCAACAGCGATGAATGTCACAGGACAGAAGAAAGCAATCTTTAACATTGCAGGAGCAGGCAAGGGAGAGATTATAGAACTAGAACTGGTACTAACACCAAACGGTAACGCAACGCCCGAGGTGCTCTCAGTGAACACCTACCACACAATGCTCACAATATATTAATCATGAATGACAAAGTAAAAGAATTCGAGGTAAAAAACATCGAACAAGATCCTGATAAAGATGTGGAGCTTCCAGAGATTCCAGCATGGGACAGGATATTCGGCCGACCAACCTCACTAGGAGACTTGGACCCAGATGCAGAGGCACGACTAGATGACGTCGATGCTACCTTTTTGACGCTCGGTGACATTGCATTCCTAGACAGCATCACAGAAACAGAAATAACTAACGGTGCAATCACGACACCAAAACTAGCAACGGGATCAGTGGTAGCCAGCAAAATACAATCAGGATCAATTACAACGAACAAGCTAGACTCAGAAGCAGTAACAGCAAACAAGATAAATGTAGGTGACCTATTCGGTGAAAACATCAGTGCAACAGGAAGTATCACAGGAGCACTTATCCGAACCTCAAGCGGAGGCGACAGAGTGGAAATAGACGACGTCGACGACTCAATCAAAATCTACGAGAGCAACGACCTGCGAATTGAGATATACGAAGACCGTATTACTTTTTATGAAGACGATGGCACAAGTGACGTGGTAAGTCTCTACGCATCACCATCAGGCAACTTTCTACTAGCAGGCACATCAGGCAATGATATATTTATCAGCTCAGACAGAGACCTCTTCTTAAACGCAGAGGACGACCTATTCATATTCTCAGATGATGAAATAACTATAAACACAGGGTCACTAGCAGATGACGTATACATCGGACTAGGGAGCAACACATTCATGCAGTTTGGTGACGGAAGAATATACCTCGACACCTACTTCGACATGCAAGGTAATAGCATTAATGACGCAGGAAACATAACCTGCGTGAACCTAACAGAGACATCCGACATCCGACGAAAGAAGAACGTCAAACCACTAGCATACGGACTGCAGGAAATACTTAAGCTACAACCAATCCAATACCAATTTAAACAACATAATCAAAAGCAAAGCAACCGACGAGCAAAAAATCCATTACAAAAAGACAAAGTAATTGAAAAGAAGAAGAGCCAACAAAAGCACTTAGGATTCTCCGCACAAGACGTATACAAAATACTGCCAGAGGTAACCGAGTACGCAGACAAAGATGGGGAGGAAACAGCACGCCTATACAGCACACAAATCATACCCGTGCTGGTGCGAGCAATACAGGAACTGCACAATGAGGTAGAATTACTAAAAGGATAGATGCTACAATAATAGATATATGGAAAAAAAAGAGCCAACATTAGAAGAGAAAATCCTCACTCAAATAGAGGATGTTGAACAACAGTACACAAAGAACGAGGACGAAATCCAAAGAGGAAAAGTACTGCTCAACCAACGCATCAACAAACGGATGCAACTCAAGGGTCAACATACCGCTCTTACCCGACTATTACCCAAGGAGAAATTACCAGCAAAAGATAACAAAGAGTAATCATGGCATCAGCACAATACGTCGTAGAAAAAGGAGATACACTCGGAGGCATCGCAAAGAAGCTAGGTGTATCAACCAGCAGTCTGCAAGGATTCCGTTCAGGAAATGCAGACCTCATCTACCCGGGCGAAACACTTTCAATAAAGTCTCCAACGAACTCGCAAGCAACCGATCGTGCCAGCACTATCAGGACTGAGCTCGCAGGGCCAGAGCAACCACAAACTGGAGCAGGAGATGGCACACCAAACGGTAGAGGGCAGTCACTAGACGACACCAGCACATCTGGTGGCTTTGATGTTTCTACACTCAGGAGAAACGTCGACGATGCAAAAGCAAAACGAGACGAGGCATTCAAAAAGCTCGATGGCTTCCGAACCAGTAGGTACGAAGAGCTAGTGTCAGACAGAAAGTTAAACGACCGCAGAGATGAAATAGCGTCACTGGACGACCAGATAGCAGAAGCGAGATCAGTCCGAGATGCATCTATAAATAAAATTAGGAGTAACCCAGGAGCATCGGCAGCAACACTGACAGGAGAAGTGGCACGAGCTAACGACAAACTCAACGCAGATATAAATAACTTAATCAGTCAGCGAAACTCAGTAGCAGGAGAATACAACACAGGACTCTCAGAAATTGAACGAATGGTAGCGAACGAAGCAAAAGACATCGAAGCATCCTTCGGGTTCTTTGATAGCTCAGTATCAGAAGCAGAGCAAATGTTCCAAGCGTATCAAAAAGCAATCGTCGACCAATTAACAAGAGAAGACGACCGAGCATACGACCAAGCAAACGATCTACGAGACTTCGAGCAAGCACTAGAACTGGCACGAATTAACAAAGCAGGAAGCGGAGCAGGAACAAACTTCACTATCCTCACAGACCAATTCGGTCGGCCGACAGTAGCAATCGACCGAAACAATCCAACTCAACAGATAGACCTATCAGGAAACGAAGGATCAATGCCAACAGGAGGCGGTAGTAATCCAGCACTGATGGCCGCTCAAGCTCAGGCACAAGAGGCAAACAACGAGCCAGGTCTATGGGGGAGATTTACTAACTGGTTAGGATTCTAAAAACAATACAATATGGCATCTCTCAAAGACCTACTATCAAGAGCGAAAGGCAAGCTCGAGAGAATCCCTGAAATCGCAAAAGAAACATTCGGTGACAGCAAAGAAGCGGTACAGGAATACTTCGAACCACAGCCAATACAAGACGGAATACGTATCCGTGATTTTCTGCGTGAGACGCCAGCAAATGTAGGTGAAGTAGCAAAAGACATTGCACAAGGGACAGCACGATCATTCGACTTTGTAGGACGAAAGCTGACACCATGGGAGGAAGACATTAGTCCAAAGACTGGCTTTAATAAAACAATGGATGACTTCCTATTTGGAGGAGCAGACAAACGAGCAAACACACTAACAGATGTAGGAGAGACAGAGCTCGGACTCGACAGAGAAAAAAAACCAATCCTCACACCACTAGCAGGACTCGGTATCATCGGACTCGACTTCGTGCCAGGAGGTCAGGGAAAGAGCAGAGGGTTCAAACAGTTCATTAAGTCGCTGACAGACGAGACGGCCGAGACGTTGGCCAAGAGTACTGATAGAGAACTAATCGAAAGCACAGTACGTGAGTCAGCACCAGCACTGACAGATGACGAAGTAGTGAAGCTGGTGGATGACTTAGTAACAACCAAGAGCGTCGATGACGTGAAGAGTGTGGTGACTGGAAATGTAAACAAAGTAGAATACATTCCAGATGAAAAAGTCACAGCTCAAACACGAGCTCAAGGAACTATAGATATTAATGATCCACGACTGGTGCCGTCAGAGGGAGACTGGAATACACTACGTAATAAAAATACAGAGACTGCACTCTACATAGACAAATTAAAAGCGGACATAGCAGATGGGAAACCAGTAGTGCCTGTGCGAGTGAGAATCACCACAGACGGTGAAGGAGACTTCCTAGAAGTGGTAGACGGACATCATCGATTAGCTGCTATGCAAGAGCTAGGAAAGAAAGACGTCCCATTTATATTTGACGAATACTCGACGCAGAAAATGAACAAAGGTACAAAAATAATCGATGACTTTGGACAAGAAGCTACTACAGTAACAGACAACCTCGTAGAACAAACCACATCACTCAAAGACTCAAAGCAACAGCAAATAGACCAAGCAATGATGGAAAGAGACTTCATGGAAGAATCAGTGCGAGACAATCCAGCAAGACAGCTTATGAAATTTATGGGTCGAGGAAACAACTCACTAGCAGAGATACAATACAGAGGAGAAAAAACAGGAGCGAAAGGAAGACAGCTAGACAGTATGGTAACTGAGCTAGGATTTAAAGACATGGACGAGGCACAAGAGGCAATCCAAGCGTACACGAAAGACAAAGAACGCCTCGAGGATGCAAAGCAAGTAGTGCGAGACTTGAAACTAGAATACAGCACGCTCCTAAAAGACGAGAGTGGAATTAAAATGGCAAAGGAAGCAATCGTCGAAGGAGTGCCAGAGGGCTATCAAAAAGGGGTAGACAAAGCACTCGATGCCGCTGAAAAAGAAACCAAGAAACTATCACCACGACGATTAGCAGACGCCAAAAAGTACGGCATCAGCGAAGAAGTAATGGGACGAATGCTCTACAGTAAAGCTGGTGGGCGTCTTTCACATGAGCAGGCAAGCGACCTAGCACAAAGCATAAACGCACCAATGCGTGACCTACTAGAAAAAGATGCAAAACAATTCCCACTCGATCGTCCAAAGATAGAAGCATACTCACAAGAACTGCAAGGGTACTTCGACAACGTCGTCAAACGATTAAAGGCAGACTCAGAGGCACATCCAAAAGACAAAGACCTCGCTACACAATACAAAGAGTCGTCACGTACCTACATGAAAGCACGCACCACACTGGAGGCGGTTATCAGTGAAGCTGGGCGAGTGGTAGAGGGCTCAAAGGTTATCGGTAAATACTCACGACTGCCCGGCATGGACGGCAAGATTAAACGAGTGCGAGAACAGATCGTGCGATACGCCGAAAACAATCCAAAGCACGCAGACCTGCCAACAGAGTTCGACATGGCACTAGAGACAGTGAACCTAAACGACACTACACAGATGCTAGACTTCCTCACACAATGGAACCGAGCGTCATTCCTGCAGAAGCTATCAGAGTTCCAAAAAGCATCGCTACTCTCAGCACTATCAACGCACGCAGTAAACGCACTTGGAAACGCCATCCAGCAAGTGATAGACATTCCAGTCCGAGCACTAGCAGGGGGACTAGACGCAGGGAAGTCAGCAGTAACAGGAAGCGAGCGAACAGTCTACGCAGGCGAGTCACTAGCACAGGTACGAGGAGCATTCCGCTCCGCTCCAGCCGCTATCAGACGAGCAACGAAAGCACTGGCCAACGAACACTACGCACAGGAACTACGACGTACAGAAATCGAAGCAGGGACAGTAGTACCAGCAATCAGAGGACGCTTCGGTAAGGTAGTACGACTACCATTTAGACTACTGCAAATGGCCGACCTCGGATTCCGTACAGTAAAAAGTGGAGCAGAGGGAGAAGCACTGGCCACTCGAATAGCAAAGATGGAGGGACTAAAAGGCAAAGCGTACAAAGAGCGAGTAGCAGGACTCAAAGACAACCTGCCAGAAGACATGCTCGACCTCGTAGACGAACGAGTAGAACGGTCACTCATGCTCGAAGACCTCGACGGAATACTAAAAACGATTGAAGACCTAAAGAATAAATATCCTGCACTGCAGTTTGTTATTCCGTTTTACCGAACACTGGTAAACCTATCCAAAGAGGCGTACCGAATGACTCCAATCGGAGGCATCGGCCGAACAGTAGGAAAGCTCACACCAGGCCAAGCAGGGAGAAACATCGAGCGAGCATTCAATAACAAATGGACTGCCAACGAGAATACAAAGATGGAAGAACTATCACGACAAATCATCGGGACAACTATCATGGCGTGGGTGGTAACGAATATGCTCAATGGAGACGTAGAGATAACTGGACCCGCACCAAGCAGTGCAGGCGACCGAGCAGTGTTCTACGGACAAGGAAAACTGCCACACTCAATCAGATATGGAGACAAGTGGATAGAGTTCCAACGAGTGCAACCAATCGGACAGCTCCTACAAGTAGGAGCATCAATCAGTGAAGCAATCGATGCGTACAAAAACACTGGCGAACTAGACGACGCAACAGTAGAAAAGGAAATGCTCAACTCAATCAGCGACATCGGGAGTATGGTATTCACACAGTCACCATTCACAGGAGCCGCCGACCTATTCGCATTGCTGTCAGGAGGTGAGTATGGAGAGGGATACTTCCAAGCAGGTAATCGATACATCGGTCAGCTGGCCGGAACATTCATTCCAAACATTCTACGACGAGCAACCGTGGCACAAGATCCAATCGTATATGAAAAGCGAGACATCGAGTCACAGCTAAAAAGCCGTGTGCCAGGACTAGCTCAAACCTTAACACCAAAGCGAGACATCTTCGGTGAGACAATCCGTCAGGGAGGGACACCAGCATCACGCTTTGCTTCACCAATCAGAACGTCACTCTCAATCGAGAACAAACTGTACGATGAAATGGCAGACATTAAATACACGCCGACCGTACCGAACCGAAACGCATTCAACGAAGACCTTAGTGTCAAAGAATATGAAACACTGATGCTATTTTATGGGCCGAGATTCCGAGACGAGATGTGGACAGTAGTAAACGATCCATCATACAACACACTCAACAACGAACAGAAGCAAGACATGCTAAGTAGTGTAAGCAGGAAAGTACTAAACTTCTCACGGCAAACATTGTTCCCAGTCTACCTAGAGAAAAACCAACTCCGAAAACAGTGGGAGCAAGAGGGTATCTCACCAATGGTTATAGAAGACGCACTAAACATCCAGTTCCCCTACGACAAAGCAACACTGGAAATATACGCAGAAAACATCCTTGACGATAATATTCAACAGGGGGAGGCGAGACAAACCATAGAAGACCTATTACAATGAAAAAGAACATGACTCTAGATTTTGTCCATACGCCGATACTAATAATAAAGCATCTAACATACTTCTTTGCATTCATTATCGGGTCAGTCGGGTTGGCAACCGAGTCCTTTGCTATATTCGGGGTATTAATTGTGATCGACACAATTACAGGAGTGGTAAGAACAATTAGAATTAGAGGCGGAGATAGCTTCACTAGTCTACAGTTAACAGGAGGAGTGATATCAAAAGGACTGGTTATATCAGTACCACTTATCGTAGCGTGGGCAGGAAGAGGTGCAGGACTAGATCTGACACTCGTGGCACAAGGAGTACTGTCGGTATTGATTCTCGCTGAAGCATACTCAATACTAGGGAACATCCACGCCATTCGTATCGGGCGTGACGTGAAAGAGTTTGATGCAATCGCATGGATACTCGGCAACGTGCGAAAACAAATGGAGCATTATTTAAAAAACACAGGAGGCGATAAGACCGATGATGGTCAAAAAGACTTATGAAACTCACATACAAAGCAACACCAAACGTCTACGAACTAGATGGAGTTCCAGTAGCAATAGTTCTGCACACCACACTCGGGTCAATCGAGGGAGCAGTAGCGTGGCTACGCACCACTCCAGAGGAACGTCAACGTCAGACAGGCGTAAAAAGCTACAGCTCGGCACACGCAGTAATAGGGCGGTACGGAGAAGTAGTAGAACTAGCACCAGTAGACAAAGGAACGTGGCACGCAGGAAGAATAAGTAATCCAAGCAAGCGAGCACTAGATGTAATTCCAAAAACATTCCTAGGAGGCATAAAGAATCCAAACAAACACACGATAGGATTAGAGTTCGCATCAGGATACGACATCGACAAAGATGGCGTCCTAGAGGGATGGGAAAAACTCTACACAAAAAGTCAGATAAAAGCCGCAGTGGAATACGTCCTGACAAGAATAGAGCCACAAATTCTAGAGAAGTACGGCGTAGAGATAACATTCGCAGACGCAAACGTGATCACGCACCGAGACGTCACAGCCGACAAACCAAACCTTGAAATACAACGAGCAATGTTCCTCGCCGAGCTAAACAAGCAACGAGCAGAGCAAGGCGAAGATCCTGTCACTCCACCAAAACCAAAAGAGGTCACACTAAAAGTGGGACAAAAGGTTACAATTGGAGAGGTAGGCGAAGACTTTATACAACTAAAAATCTAAACTATGTACGCAACATTAATTTTTATCGGCACAGTACTACTGACGCAAATCATTAAGAAACATGTCTTCCCACGATTCGGAGCAACAGGAGTACATGCACTGACGTTCACCATCGCACTGGTAGGTCTGGGAATCTACGAATACGCACAAACAAATCCAGCATTCATGGACGTGATTGTATGGGCATTAGGATACCTCGCAGGAGCAGTAGCAATCTACGAAGTAATCCTGAAGAAGATTGGTATGCCATCCGCAACAACTCAATTGGAAAACGACCAAAGATAAGTTACAATGCAAGCACCATGTTCGTGTTGGACATGGCCGAATGGCTTCGGAGACCGCAAGGTCACTCTCGAAAAGCATCCACTCAACCGAGTCGGGTGCTTTTCATATGCACCATTCAAAATCCTATAGGGGTACGTTGAACGTAAATAGCAAAAAGGTAGCAGAGGGCAGAACAGACACTAAAGAGCTTACAGGGCAATTCTAGGCGTCACAGAGCATGTATAGAAAAGTAAACAAAAGTAAAGAAACACACACATTAGCGTTGTGTATACTCTCTTCTTCTCTACTCTCTTCTTCTCTAGCGTTACATTTGTAACAATGATTGTTACAAGTAGACAAAATTATACCCACAGCAAGCGTGGACAGTAGACAAAAAAGTGATAAGATACACACAGGTCGAAGCCATTAACAGACCACCTAAACAACACCATGAAAAACAAAAAGTACAGCGAAAGAGACGGCTACGGAATCTACACCACAGACTTCCAAGCCACAGACGGACGACTGCAAAAAACAGGTAACTGGATTGCAGAGAACAGCATGGAGATACTGATACTCGCACTATTCGCAGGAATGGTAGCAGGCACAGGAATGCTCCTACACACAACAACGGTAGCCGCTGACACACTGATCGAGTACGTAGAACTAGAAGAAGATAACTACCAAGAAGAAAAAGTACTCGAAGCCATCACAGCACAAAGGATGGAGAAGCTCGCAGAAGAAAGTGTGGAACAGCCACCATACTGGACAGTAGAAAGCTATTGAAAGGTACAGGCGGAAGTGTCAGCGTACACATCCGATTCAGCCGAGACGGACGACACACCGTTCATCACAGCGTCAGGAGCTCGCACACGACACGGCATCATCGCCTGCCCACGCAAGTATGACTTCGGAACAGAGGTAGAGATACACGGCGAACGATACATATGCGAGGACAGAATGAATAAACGATACGACGGCGAACACTTCGACATATGGATGCACACAAAAGCAGAGGCATACAAATGGGGCAGAAGATTAGTAGAGGTAAAAATAATCAAATGAAAAAAGAACTCACAACAGAAGAACAGCTCATTGAACGACGGGAGGGAACTAAAAAACGTATCGAGAAAAAACTATCGGTTCTAAAAGAAAGCTACGAAACTAAAAAAGCAATCCAAGAGAAGCGACTAGAAGAGGTGAACATTGAATTAAAAGCACTCAAAAAATAACTATGTACTTAAACAAAGCAATGGTCTACGGAAACCTGACACGGGACCCAGAACTCAAAGCACTACCATCAGGAAGTAATGTGACATCATTCTCAATCGCAACGAACCGAGTCTACAAAGACAAAGACGGAAACAAGCAAGAGTCAGTCGACTACCACAACATCGTAGTATTCGGGAAGCAAGCAGAGAACGTCGCAAAGTACCTCACGAAAGGATCAGGAGTATTCATCGAGGGACGAATGCAAACACGAAGCTGGGACAAAGATGGCGTGAAGCAATATCGCACAGAAGTGGTAGCAGACTTCGTACAGTTCGGGCCGAAGAAAGGAGAATCAGCACCAAAGAAAGAAGACGACGATGCACCAGAGTATCCAGAAGAAGAGATTAATCCAGAAGACATTCCGTTCTAGAGTATGAAAAAATCATTCGAACAAAGAGTGAAAGAGGGATTTGGAAGCTACGGAATAAAAGAAATCAAAGTAGGTAAAAAAATTATAAAAACGGAG
>Ga0306872_100240_pt1 | contig 23153 bp, 15 predicted proteins | sample AntRauMeHopE1498_FD_190455 | JGI IMG/M metagenome (GOLD analysis project Ga0306872, IMG submission 190455) | Saline lake microbial communities from Rauer Islands, Antarctica - Metagenome Hop E1 #498 (v2) (version 2) | ecosystem: Environmental > Aquatic > Non-marine Saline and Alkaline > Saline ...
CGCGACGCCGTAGTGCCCGCTGGCGAAATAGGTTTCATCGGTCGAGCACAACCCGAGCATGATGACGGATGCGCCCCGCGCCTGCGCCCCCTGAGCGAACGCGGCCGCAAATCGGGGCGAGCTGTCGCGCATGTCGTGCCCGACGGCGATCTCGAAGCTCGCCTCGGGCGCCTCAGCACCAGCCCCCGCACCAGCACCGGCACCGACACCAGCACCGGCACCGGCACGCAGTTCGTCAACGAACCCGGCGCCGAGTGCTTCGACGACGACGTCGGTGAGTTGGGTGCCGACGAGTCCGCGCACGTCGTACGCCTTGATGAAGGAAGCGAGGTCAGGAATGGTAGTCACAGCCTCAGGCTACTGGCGCGGCGCGGCGCGTGCGCTCGAGCGAGTTGGGCGAGCCGAGCGAGTTGGGCGAGCCGAGCGAGTTGACCGAGCCGAACGCGCCGCCCAAGCAGGCCTAGCCAACCTCGCCGAGCGCGCTGTAGCGCACAATCTGCCAGCCGTTGGGGGCAGACAGCCGTTCGGAGTGCCGGTCACACAAGTCGTAGCTGTGCGGTTCGGGGCGCATGCTGAGTGGCCCGAGTACTGCCATCGAGTCGGCGTACACGTAGGTGAGCGTGCGCACTGCTGCTTCGCTGCACGCGACCTTGCTGCACGGCCGACCGGTTACCACTCTCCCAGCTTAGGGCGATCACGCCACCGCGCCCGGTTAGGCTCGACACGTGAAAGATGCTGAGCAGCAGCCGGGCACGGCAAGCACTGACGCACAGCCGAACGTGCCCCGCCAGCACCACAGCTCGCGGGCTCGTGTGCGTCACGGTAAGGCGGGCCGCTCCCCGATTACCGGGCCGCATCTGCCGTTGATTCACACCCGCCGCGACCTGTTCGATGCCACGGTTCAGTCGACCGCCGAATACTTGGTGGGGCTGTGGCCTGAGGAGCTTGCGGGCTTGAGCATCAGCGTTGTTCCGATGCCGCATCAGGTGGCGGGTGTGCACGGTGTGGAACGGTGGCGGGTAGATCGTCGTGAAAACGTGGTGGTGCTGCACCGCATCCCGATCGAACGCATGAGCCGACTGCATCGCGATGACGATTGGCATCGCCGTCTCATGGTCGAGAGTTGCGTGTTTCGCGCGGTCGGTGAACTGATTGGTAAAGATCCGTGGGATCTCGCGCCAGACCGCTTTCGCCACTAAACGACGCGCGCTGCTTCGCGACGGTCGCGCTCAACCAACTCGTCGCGGTGGGCAACAATCAGGCGAAACGCAACAGCGAAGATGGCGCCGATGATGAACCCTGCTGAGTTTGATGCGAGGTCTCGCACTTCAGGAAAGCGGTCGGGCAAAAAGAGCATCTGGCTGAGCTCGATGAATGCTGACATGAGGGTTCCGATGAAAAGCAGCACCCACCAGTGTCGACGCGAAATAAGCATCGCTGTAAAGACACCCAGCGGAATAAACATGAAAATGTTGCCGATGAATTCGATAGTGAGAAAGTCAACGCCCGGAAAGAGCCCCCGAGCTTGCAGTGAGGCCAACAGTCGATCGACGGCGCGCGACACAAAGCCGGAGCCCGGCATCTGCGGCGTCAGCGTGATCACGGCCACGAACAGTGACTAGCCGATCAACAGCAGCATCGTGAGGCGGCGTCGAAACCGGGACGCCTGGGGGCCTTCGTCCATTCTTTACCTCCTGCGCGCTATCCGGCGACAGTAGTGCAGTCGAGCGGGCCAACGGTCAACTCGGTCGGATTCACAAGTGGTGTGATCTTGGCCTCAAGTGTTTTGGTACCCACCTTGAGGGCCACGTAGTCGAAGGTGAGCGTTCTCATTGTGCCGGGGGCGATCTCGATGGTGTTGCGTTCAACAGGGCGATCAGAATCGAAACGGGCGGATGTGGGCACTGTCTGCCCGTCAATGTTGGCACTGATTAACTCGGCCCCCGGGGGTGCATAAATCATCACGATCAGCCGCTGCCAGGCTCTTGGCACCCCTTCAGCGAGCCAGGTGCCAGCGATCGACGCAGACAGGCCGTCGACCTCGGCGGGGTCGAGCGTGTGCGCGACATCAACGCTCACCCGATACACGGCACGGCCGTCGTCTCGACAATTCGCGCTTTCGAGCCGCACCACCTGCCGAAGGTAATAACCAAGCTTTGATCCGACGTTGTCCTGAAAATACACACCGAACCGGTCGGTAGCTTCGTCGCTGATTGGTAACTCGCCAGGCAACCCGAACTCTGCGAGAACTCGCTGTTCATCTTCATGGGCGCTCCACATGAGCAGCCGCTCTTCGCTCCACCCCTGCGCTATCGCCGCCAGCAATTCGGGGGGCTTGAGAGCACCACTCGTGAGAGCGGCGAAGGTTGCACTGACGGCCTCGCTATAGACAACGTCTTGCGCCGCATTGTCGGCGCGAGGGTCTGAGGTGTTGAACCGCTGATAAACGCCGTTGAGAAGTAGAGGCACGATCGTGTCGCTCTGCAACACGTCACCCGTGGTGAGAGCAATCGGGTCTGTTGCCCGAAGCACGTAACTCAGAAAGACCGGGTCAACTGAAACGATGGCATCTACTTCGTACCCAAAGGTGCGACGCCAGGTCTCTTGAGTGATCTCGGCCGCTCCAACGAAACTCGGCCGGGTCGTTACGTTGGGGATAAACCCGCCGAGCACAGCGTCTGAGTAAAAATTTTGAACACCCGCCTCAGTGCTCACAATAGGAGGATCAAAAACCGGAAAATTCTCGAAGCCGGCAGGTATCGTCGCGGTCAACTCGATTTTTCCGGCGTCCACTGTGATGACCGCAAAACTTAACGCAGTTCCGCCCAGCGCACGTGGCTCTGCGTTGTTTTGAAACATGACCACATAGGTTCTTAGACCTTCAGACCCAAGTGCCACTGGAACGATCGGCACCACGCGATCTGCCATATCCAACGCTGAACTGATGCTCTCAAGGGCATCACCGACCGTTGCCTTAGCACCAGCGATCTGGTCAAAAGTTCCGTCGGTGTCAATGCTGGCGATCTCTTTAACCAAGACCAGGCACGCCTGACTTGCAGAGGAAATTACTGGCACTGCATTCTCAAACGGCGAGAGATCGATGGCGCCGTCTTTCGGCACCAGGGACGAAGGATTTAGGGTCTCGACCACGCCGAGCAGCGGCCCGGCCACCTCTGTGATTACTCCAGAGGTCGCAGCGGCCAATTGCCGCACCGCCGCGAAGTTCTTTCCTAAGACCGGAAAGAACTCGGCTACCCGCCAGATGGGATCGTCAGTCAGTGAGGCGGCAGACGATGTGCTGTCGGCTATCTGGTCAAAGGTATCCAAGGCTGCGTCGACATCGAATGTCGCCGCTTGGCTCGTCAGCTGAGGGATGAGGGCCTGAGCTGTCTCAAGCTCAGTCTTTGCCATCCAACCGCGAACCCCTAGCCATGCGATCGGGAAGATCAGTAGGACTGCGACCAACGCCCAGATCCAGCGCCACGGGCCTCGCTTGCGCCTCAGAGCGCGACGAGAAGGGAAGGCATCTGACACCCTCAAAGTTAACCACACCCGCGGCGCTGATCGATGCTGAACAGCGGCCTTGAGGGAACGTTTCCGAGGGCCGATTGGGAAAACAGGCTCATCATCGGCACAAAGTCACGGTCGGCGACCGGCGGCCGTCCGCCGAAAGAGTGGATATGTGGCGGCGTGGCGCCTGCCCCGGCCTAGAAGTTTGCCTCGGATAACTCGTTCAACGTCACGTTCACAAACTCCGCTTCAGCCAGCAGCCGCTTGACAGTGACGTATTTTTCGAGCTCCTTGAGCCGATTCGCGTCGTCGGCTTTTAGGCCCGCATATTGAGTTCACCACCGGTGATAGGTCTGCTCTGACACGCCGAGCCCGCGGCGGCCGCCGCGACGCCCCGCTGTTGGAGAGCATCCGGTCAGCTTGAATACCGCCGACACTCTGAAAGCGATCTCTGCAAAGCTCAACCACCGGCCGCGGAAACGCCTCAACTGCCGAGGTGCCACGAGGTTCCAAGCCGAACTAAGTTCACACGCACAGGCAAGGGTTCCGACGGCCACTCGAATCCGCCTTTTACTCGCCCGGGGGCTTAGACCTCTTTGACAAGCGATCAAATGGAGGGCTGTTGCCCCGTCAAATATTCTTTCGTCCTCTCTTTGAACGAGATTCTCTGAGGATAAGGGCAACTCGTCTCACGTCGGCCGCCGAAGGGAACAGATCACGCCACGGGACGGCCGCTAGGCGCGTGAACGCGAACATCGACGCGACTGCATACGCAAAATAGGCGAGAGACGACGCCGCCGAAGCCCCCACGATTCCCCAAATCGGGATCAAGATCAGGTTCAGCGCGACGTTCAACACCAGGGCTCCGAACGCAAGCAGCGACACCAGTAATGGCTTATTCATCCTGACGAAGTATGCCCCGATTCCTCGAGCCCACGCCAGAGTTATGATCCCTGGAACTAGCGCAAGTAGTGCGGGAACACTTCCTTGAAAGACGACGCCGTAGACGATCGGCACCAAGAACGGAGAGACCACCGCAAGCCCCGCTCCGAGACCAACTCCGACGAGCAAGTTCATGCGCGCCGAAAGGGACGTCGCGCGAACAGCCTCGGAGCCGGTACCACCAAATTGCCGCGCTACCAGAACGTTGGCAACGGAATTGGTCATGAGGTTGATGAGTGCGGCAACTGAGACGGCGAGACTGTAAAGCCCCACGATTTTCGCGTCCGTCATGGCGTTAAGGATGAGTACGTCCAGGCTCATTAGGAGGAGGAAGAAGGCCATTCCTGGATGAAAGCGGAGCCCGAGTCTCGCTGTCCTGATCCACAGTTTGAAGGACACTGCCCTCGGGGTGTTTCCCGAAGCAAACCCAGACACGAAGAGTGTCGCCAAGAGGCTCAACCCCCACACCGCAATTGCAGACGTGACGGTCACTCGACCCGCAAGCGCCAAGAAGCTCAGACACCCCAGCAAGACGAGGGCAGACAGGACGGGGCCGATGTTGTAGGCCGTGATCTTGCCCCGAAGGAGGAGGCTTTGCTGCGTCCATAAGACACTGGTCGCGATCGGCACGTAGAGCAAACCCACTACAAGAGCTGTCGTTGAGTAGATTGGTAATAAGGAGGGTCCCGCGATGCTGACAACAACGAACGTGATCAGTGCGACAACCGAACCCCACCACACCCCAAAGTACGTGGAGTTAGCTGCCAGCGCGCGACGGGAATCGGGTTCCCTTGAGTACAACTGTGCTTGGGATTGCTCAATGCTGAGGTGGCCTAAAGACGTTGCGATGGTGACGAGGGTGATAATTACCGCGTAGTGGCCTCGACCCTCGGCGCCGAGAAGGCGTGTGACAAGAATTCCCGCAGCTACCCCGAGCAGAAGCGCCAACAGTCGACTCGAGAAGATACCCAAAACTTGAGACACCAGGTTTGGGTTTCGCTGCTCTCGCGGATCGCCGAGTTCTTCCGTCATCGAGCTAGCCGCCCATAAGGGAAGCATGAGTTTGGCCCCCCGGATCAAGCCAGTTTCGGCACCAGAGTTCGAGCATCAGCAGCGCCCAGATCCGTGATCCGTGATCCGTTCCCTCGTCGTGGGCTTTCAGCAGAGCGCGAACAGCCTTTGGCTCGAACCATCCCCGACTGCGGGCGGTGGAATCCGTCAAAGCGTCCCAAGTGAGTTCATGCAATTCTCCACGCAGCCACTCCGATCGAGGAATTGCAAATCCCATTTTTGGGCGATCCACGACCTCTACGGGCACCCATTTCCGAGCCAGTGCTTTGAGTAAGAACTTCAACTCCCCGTCGCAAATCTTCAACCGTTCCGGGAGACTCGCAGCAAACTCCATGATCTCATGGTCGAGCAGAGGGGCACGTGCTTCAAGCGAGTTCGCCATCGTTGCGATATCCACCTTGACAAGCAGATCCCCCGGGAGATAGCCCGCCGCATCTGTCGCTAGCATTCGGTCGAGGGTGTTCTGTGCGTCTGAAGCCGCCCACCACTCACGAAAAAGATTCAGGCTTGACCCCTTCACCAGTTCCCGTTGGTTGCGTGTGTAAATCTGATTTTTCCCGGCATCTGTGAAGCGGGTCAGTTTCCGCCAGTACGCGTCGTCAGGAGTCAGCGACGCCGCGTCGAGCGCCCGCCTAACTTGCCCTCGCAAACCGTTTGAGTGCGGGTCGCCGAAGGCGAGGGCCGCAACCCTCGAGATGGACGCCGGCGGCAGAAAAGGACGGAGGGGGCTGGATACGTCACGAGGAAGATACCGCTCGTAGCCTCCAAAGGACTCGTCTCCTCCGTCGCCGTTTAGCACCACTGTCACATGCTGTTTCGCAAGTTGTGACACCACAAACGTGGGCAACGCCGATGAGTCGGCAAACGGTTCATCAAACACCCCTGCGATCTGGAGGGTAAGTTCACGCACGTCGGGCGTAATAACAAATTCTTCATGCTGGGTGCCGTAGCGTTCCGCCACCATTCTTGCGAAAGGTCTCTCGTCAAACTCACGTTCGCCAAACCCGATCGAGAAGGTCCTAACTGGTTTATTTGTTTGCTGCGCCATTGCCGCCACCACGATCGACGAATCAACCCCACCGGAGAGAAAGGCACCGATAGGTCGTTCGCCCATTAGGCGGATTCTTGTCGCTTCGAGAACTTTGTGCTCAAGTTGCTCGAGTGCCTCCGGCGCGCTCAGAAGAGATTTGTTCGCGTAAGACAAATTCCAGTAGCGCCGCAGGTGGGTACCGCTTTTGTCATGAATCAAAATGTGGGCGGGAGGAAGCTTCTTGACGCCCTCGATGATGCTCCACGGAGCGGGGACGTATTGCAAGGATAGGTAGTGGTCGAGCGCCTGCGGGTCGACCGTCCGTCGAACCCCTGCGTCCTGAAGCAGCGCCCGCAACTCAGAGCCAAACAGGATGTCGCGGTTTGACTCAAAGTAGTAAAGCGGTTTCTCGCCGATCCTGTCCCGCGCAAGCATCAACCGATCATTGGCACGGTCCCACAGCGCAAAGGCGAACATACCGCGCAGGTGATCGACGAGAGCGTCGCCGTACTCCTCGTACAAGTGCACGATTACCTCTGTGTCGCTCGCGCTGGAAAAGAAATGCCCCATCGCTACGAGCTGAGCGCGAAGCTCCTGGAAGTTGTAGATCTCTCCGTTCAAGACCGCTCCGACGGTGTGATCCTCATTCCACACAGGTTGCTGTCCGCCCGCGACGTCGACGACGGCAAGGCGAACCATGCCTATCGATACATCGCCCTCCGACCACAATCCCGTTCCATCAGGCCCGCGGTGACGCATCACGTCACACATCGCGCTGACTTGCGGTCGCGAGGCCCCTCCTGCTCGTACCATTCCTGCTATTCCGCACATTTCTGCTCCAAAAGACCGCCGTAAAGGTTGAGGTGTTTCTTGACCAGAGCTGCCTCCGAGAATTCTGCCAGCGCCCGGACTCTCGCTGCCTCGCCCATATCGGAGGCACCCTGCGGGTTCCTTGCGAGCCGCCCGAGCGCGACCGCCATCGCTTGCGGGTCCGCGGGAGGGACCAGGACTCCACAACCGTCCAGAAGTTCGGATGCGCCACCAACATCGGTTGCCACGACGGGTAGGGCGACGGCCATCGCCTCCATGATCGCGTTGCTCATACCCTCCGCTGTCGACGAGTGAACATAGATGTCCGAGTTCCGAAGTATTTTTGGAACATCGTTACTCGCGCCCACAAGACTCAGATCAACCGACAACTTCTGCCCCAGTTCGGTGAGCGCGAGCGCTTCGGGGCCTGCTCCCACTATGTGGACTTCCACTCGTATGCCCTCTTCGGCGAGGATCGCGGCGGCTCTTATCAGATCAGTTTGTCCCTTTACAGGCTTGAGGTTCGCGACATTCACAAGAATGAGCGCCCGCTCCTCAGACGATGGTGTTTGATCGCGAGCAGGAAGCGCCGGAACTGCATTGAAGATGATGACGATTTTGTCCCGCGCTGAACGCTCAGCGCGGAAAGTATCATCAGCAACCGCGCGGGCATTTGCAACGACGGCGTCCACCCCCCAGTTGGACACGCGCACTGCTGTGCTAAAAAGAATGCCACGGCCAGTCAACTCGCCAAGGCTCCTGCGGCCGGTGATGTTGACCGGCACTCCTGCGAGCCTTGCTACGATGCTGCTGAGGAGGTAGCTGTGCAGGAGAAATCCGTGCACAACGTCTGGCCGCTCCCGCCGCAAGATGCGGAATAGTCTCCAGGTAGAGACAAGCATGGGGAGGCCGCGGAAGCGGAAGCCCTCTGGGTAGAGGTTCAGCACGGTGGAGCGCGCTCCGGCGTTCACGACATCGTTCAACAGTGCTCCGCTTCGCAACGTGATGACGTGTACATCGATTTTCTGCGCCACGAGTCCTTGAGCCAGAAGCACCACCTGGCGCTCTGTTCCCCCGCGCCCCAGTTGCCCAACGCAGAGGACCACACGGCGGGGCGTGACCCTCGGCTTCTTTCCAAGCAAGTTGGCGACGGCAGGCGGTTGCGAGGATTGGGACCCCGCTAGGATGCCAAGCAAAAGGAGTGGCACTAAGGAAACCGCAGGTGTCCCCAATGCGTTCATGAAGAGCAAACCCGTCATCCACGTCGCGCACACGCCGAGTAGCATCCTGCGAATTAGGGTCGTAGGTCGCCGAAATGCTAGGGCCAAGAAGATGAGAAATAAGACGATGGCGATAAGCCCACCCTCGGCGGAAACCCGTAAGTAATCGTTGTGGGTGTTCATCAATCGTTGGAGCGTCGGGTCGCTCGCACTATATTGTGGAAAACCTTGCCACCCGACGCCGACTAGTGGATGCGAGAAGCTGAGTTCGATCGCCAGAGAGATGGCCCCCCAACGCTGCTCGTTGCTTTGTTCCGCCCAGGTTCCCGCGCGCAAGACCGAGAACAGTGCGAAGGTACCAGCCGCGGCCACAAGGGATGCGACTGTGATGAGCCGTGCTCGCGACCGTTGCAGAAGACCGCTTTGAGTGAGCAGCAGAATTACCAGCCCTACCGCAACGGCAAGAACTGCCCCACGAGATTGACTAAAGGCCATTCCGAGAAGGAGCCCTGGGGCGCACAAATACGCAATCTTTCGCTCGTGTCGTAGCGCGAGGCCAACCGCAAGCACGATCCCGACCGAGATCATTAGTCCCACGTAGTTTGGATTCAACCCCAATCCTCCGTGCCTCCCGGCGTAAGCCTCCTCTGCCGGAGTGAAGGTGACGATCCAGCCCACAACAGAGGTGATAATCAACGTGGCCCTTACGAGTGAGAGCGCATGCAAGCCCCGAGTTGCAAGGATCGCGAGAACTACCCCTAGCGCCACAACCGTCGTGTTTGAGAAACGCGAATCTAGCCCTTGCTCGGGCGCTTGACTAAAGAGGAGCACCACAAAGAGCCAACCGGCGAGGGCGAATCCCGCAATAGCGAACCCCCTCGGCGGCACCCTGCGATGAACCACGAATTCAGTGGCAGACGCGGCCACGAGCCCGCTGAGCACGGGGACGGTCAGGGCGATCCCTGCGATTGTCGGTGCGAAGACCAAAAGAACGATCGAAAGTATGGTGGCCGCAGTCCGCCACAGCGAGCCCATCGCGTAGATACCGAGCATCACGAGCGCCATCCCCGCCTGCCGCTCATATCCCGCCGCCACCAACAACGCGGTACCGCAAAGCCCGATGATCGCAACAATGCGGTGGGCATATCGGACCCATCCATTGGCGAAAGGTAGCAGGGGCGTGCCGGCGGGGCGTCCGCCAACAGCACGTCGCCCGCGAATTTTTCGGGTGATGGAAAAGGTCTTCATGGACGCAATCTCTTAGTCCCGTCACCGTTCCAGAGAGCAAGGAAAGTAGGAAGCGCGCGCGCGAGGTCGAAGATCCCGCCGACGAGTCTCAGGTGTGCGCTTTCACGGGACGCGAGTGTCAGATCTCGGTCGAGAAATCCAGACGCATGAGACGCCCAGGTTTCGTCTGATTCTTCTAGCGAGACCGGCTGGATATCCCTGACACGCATGGCCACGAAGCTAACACCGGGAAGGTCGCTTGCAACAACTGGGGTCCCCGCCGCAGCCGCTTCAACAACCACCCCGGGGAGCCCTTCGTAGTAGGAGGTAAACAGGAGGAGATCTGCAGCTTTCAGCAACTGCGGTACGTCGTCGCGCTCCCCGAGGAACGTGACGCGATCTGCAATCCCAAGGTTTTCAGCACTCTGATTCCAACGGGCCCGGTCCTCTAGATTGTCAGCGCCGACGAAAGCGAGTCGCAATCCGGGCCGCTGACGCGCGAGTACAGCAAAGATAGAGATCGCGCGCTCACGGTTCTTGAGCGGAACACCCCGCCCCACGTGCAGGACGATTTTGTCGGCTTTCTTGCCACCGACGAGTGTACGAAGTTCGCGTGTGGGCGCGGCAGTCGCGAACCGGACAAGGTCGATCCCTGAAGGAAGTACTCGACATCTAGAGTCGCTTTCCCAGTTAGCCCGCCAACCTCGAGTCAGCGAGCCCGGAGAGACGCCAACGATATCCGTGGCGTTCCAATTGATCAGCGCTCGCATGACTCGATACTGAATTCTCTTGGGAAGTCTCGGTCGATCTGGTGGGCTATCACTACGAAAATGTGCAATTCGACGCGTGACCTTTGCAGTGCGCGCAAGGAGGAGTAACGCCCCCGAGAATGTCGCAACATGGGAGTGCACGGCGTCAACCCGCTCTGCCCGCAGCAAGCGGAAAAACGCCAATGGGAACCTACTCGACAGTCGAAGTGGCAAGACTTCGGCCCCCGCATCCTGGAAGTCCTTCGCGAGAGACCCTGGGCGCCCACTCAGGGTTACGAAAAGAGATCGGACTCGAGTGGGGTCTAACCGCTGAATGAGTTCGAGCGTGCGCATCTCTGCGCCGCCACGATCCATGGCGCCGAAAACGTGCACAACGGTAGTTTTCCCAGACGTCACGCTCTCCCCTTAGGAGTCGGATCGGACGCTCCACCGAGGAAGGCCACCAGATTTGCACTCTGAACGCGCTCCATGATTCTACGAGCCATGGTGAGGTTCTGGCGGCTTTGCCTGTTGAGTTCCTCGGGAAGGGACAGCTCTAGCTCGATGGCCCGCGCCAGGGCGGGTGCATTCCGGGGCGGAACCAGACGCTCTTTCGGCAACAGTTCCGAAATTCCCCCCACGTCGGTGGCGACGCAAGGGAGCGCGAGTGCCATCGCCTCGACAAGCGCTCGCGGTAGGCCTTCGGTGAGAGAAGGAAAGACAAAAAGGTCTGCCCCAAGGAGGTGGGCGCGGAGCGTCTCCGCATCGGAGATGTGGCCAACAAACTCGACGTTGCCTTCGAGTCCCAGTCGCTCCGAAAGTTCCCGGTACTTTTTATGATGTCGACCGCCGCCGATGATCGTTAGCTGAAGCGCAAGGTCGCCCTTTTTGGCAAGCAAAGCGATGGCGTAGAGAAGGAAGTCGTGCCCCTTGTAGGCGGCTTCATGGCTTCCCACCGTCACCAAACGCCACTTCTGATTAGCCGCTCGGTTAGTGTAATCGCGAGGACTTGCGGCAAACGCCGCGGGCGGCAACCGCACATCAGAAGCAGAAATTTCGCGCGCTCCACGCCGAACAGGATAGCGATCCTGTAGGACGTGCTCCGTGACGTAGCTTGCCCTACTCACGTGGCGCAGTTGCCACCGCAAAAAGATTCCGCCCAAAGGCGCCAGCACCCGCAAGACAGGGCCCGCCGCGCCAATTTGCGCCACCTCCACTGGATCCCCGACAACAATTGCCACAGACTCGGCGCCAAGCTTTCGCGATTGGGCGAACAGCAGCGTGCTGACCACACCAGGCGCACGCCCAGCGAAGACTGCCGACCTGTCGGTGACGGAGTTTCTCATCACGGCCCACAACCGCGGAAGGTGCAGCACCATCTGCCTCGGACCGCGGTAATTTGGCAGAGCTAGTACTGAGATTGATCTCCCTTCGACCTCCAGAGAAGCACTGACCACCGAGTTCTCGACCCTCGCTACGATCACGATCTTGTCAAAAACCTCAAGAAAGGGGTCCCACGCCAAGAACGAGGTATCTGCAAAGTTCGAGCGAATGGCGCCATCAGGCCCGCGAGTCAGACGGGTCTCAGTGGCGAGATAAAGCACACGCACCACCGGTCAAAATACCTTGATGGGCACTAGCCCTGACATCCATTGCACCGTCGCTTCTAAACCGGTACGGAGCGAGACGGGCTTCGTCTCGGGGAAGAGAGCACGCAGGCGCGAGTCGTCGGCCTGGGAATCGCGAACATCTCCGGCACGCGTCCCTGCATGCTCGGTTTCTACGGTTCGACCTAGGACGTCGCTAAGCAGATCGATGAGTTCTAGGAGCGAGGTTCGATTGCCGAACGCTAGATTGACGGGGGTCTCGGAGGTCGCACGGTTGATCGCTGCGCGGGAGAGGACCTCGGTAACCGTACCGACGTACGTGAAATCCCGGGTCTGCTCGCCGTCCCCGTGCACGACCACAGGTTCGCCCCTCAGTGCGTTCGAAACAAACGCCGGCACTACCGCAGCATAGGCGTGACCGGCAGCTTGGAGCGGGCCGAAAACGTTAAAGAATCGGAATGGCAGAGTCTTCATGTCGTAGCAGTGCGCGTAAGCGAGGGCGTAAGTTTCTGCGGCTAACTTGCTCACCGCGTAAGGACTCATCGGCATCGTGTTGAGGTCCTCCGACTTGGGAAGAATTGGGTTCCTCCCGTAGACCGACGATGAGGAGGCCAAACAAACGTGAGCGCCGTGCTCCCGCGCTGCTTCAAGCACGTAGAGGGTGCCGGTCGCGTTGGCCTCGTGGCTGGCAACAGGGTCGACGACCGATCTTGGCACTGATGGTCGAGCTGCGAGGTGCACAACCGAGTGAGCATCGCGAACGACGGAATTGAGTAGGGCGCGATCGAGGATCGACCCTTCGACAAATTCGACGTTGACCCCGTCGAGGTTTGAACGAAACCCAGTCGAAAGGTCATCGAGAGCGACGACCTCGTTGATCCCCTTGGCAACTAAATCACGGCAGAGGTTGGCTCCGATGAATCCAGCCCCTCCAGTAACAACAATCTTCATGTTTTTCTTCCGGGTCGGTTGGTTCACAGAACTTCGATGTTTAAGCCGTGTCCGACGACATTCCGAGTGTCGAGCACAAACTTTGAGGAGTTACGGACCAATTCCCAGTCAAATTTATCGTGGCTCGTAACCACCAGCACAACGTCTGCAGCCTCCAGCTCGCTAGCGCTGAAATCTACAATAGGGGCATCGATTTGAATTTTGACTATTCCTTGATTGGGCTCGCAAATTCTCAGGTCGGCCCCGTTTTCCAAAAGCAATCTAGCCAAAGGCTCGGCGGGCGTCTCTCGCACGTCACTGGTGTTGCTTTTGTAGGCGAACCCCAGCATGAGGACCCGGGAACCATTGAGGCACAGCTTCCGATTGTTGAGGGCCGTCATAATCCTACGCACAACGTATTCGGGCATGTGGTCATTGATGTCGTTGGCTAGCTCCACAAAGCGAAAGTTGCGGCCAAGCTGCTGCTTCACCTGCCAGGAGAGGTAAGATGGGTCGATTGGAAGACAGTGACCTCCAACTCCGGGGCCCGGAGTGAATTTCATGAAGCCGAAGGGCTTGGTGGCTGCCGCGTCGATTGACTCCCACACATCAATCCCGAGCTCGTGCGAGTAAATGGCCAGCTCGTTTACCAAGGCAATATTGACGTGTCGAAACGTGTTTTCCAGAAGTTTGGAGAGTTCCGCCTCCTTTGGGCTACGCACAGGAACCGTTTGGTCCACGATTAGCGAATAAAACGAATCTACGGCTGCGGCGGCCCTCGCTCCGATCCCGGAAACAACCTTTGGAGTGTTGACGAGCCCCCACGTCTTGTTGCCTGGATCGATGCGCTCGGGGCTGTACCCCAGGTTAAAGTCCGTGGCGCACAAAAGCCCGCTGCCCTTCTCCAGAATTGGAGCGACGAGTTTCTCCGTGGTACCCGGATACGTTGTCGACTCCAGGATGACAGTGGCGCCCGCGCGAACGTGTGGAGCGAGAGCTCGAGCTGAATTTTCGATGAACGAGAGATCAGGCAATCCTTCACTCAATGGCGTTGGGACGGTGATGACTGCGATGTCGAACCCACTAGCGCTTGCGTAGTCGGTGCTGGCTACGTAGTTTCCGGCACCGATGATCTCCCGCAGTGTTGCACTGGGAACGTCCTCTATGAAGGAATCTGCTGCGTTGAGGCGCGCAACTTTATCCGAATCGGAGTCGATTCCCACGACTTTAAAACCGATCTGGGCCGCGCGCATGGCGAGGGGTAGGCCAACATAACCCTGGCCGATGATGACTAGCTTGTTCCCGCTCACGATTGATCGTCCTTTTCTTCGTTAGCCAATGCCCATGCACCCACGCTTGACAAACCTCTCCTGCTCAACATCGTCTGAAACAGGAACGAAGTCCTCTCCCAGACTCGAACGCTATCGAAATCTCTCACTGCCCGGTCGCGTGCTGCCGCGCCCAAGCGCAACCGAAGCACGTCGTCCCTCAGCATCTCCACGATAGAGTCCGCGAGCGCGCGGGAGTTCCCAACCGGAACAAGAGACCCCGTGGCGCCATCAATGACCGCGTCACGCACCCCAGTTGCGTTGGTCGCCACTACGGGAACTCCCGCTACAGCAGCCTCAAGGATAACTCCTGGCAATCCTTCCCGGTGGGTCGGCAGAACAAGGACGTCAAGCATGTGGATATGGTCGGAAGGGTCAGGCAACATACCCGTGACGGCGATGTCGGGTGAGCGAACAATCTCATTTCGGATTGCAAGGGGCACGGGGTCCCCGACCTCAAAATCACCCACGAGCAGCAAGCGCGTTCCGGCGACCTCCTCGCGCACCGACCGAAAGGCCTCTATCAGTTCCGGTATCCCCTTGTCTCGGGTCAGTCGTCCAACAAACCCAATCACCGGTACACCGGAAGGCCAACCGAGCGATGAGCGGATTGATGCGACTCGGCTGGGAGTCGAGTCCGAGCGTGTGAAGCGGGCAATGTCGACGCCGTTGCAGCTGCCGGAACCGAGGACAATCGCTCGTCGAGGCGCAACGAGGCGGAGTCGGATCGCCTCGGCCCTCAGACTCGGGCTCACGCAGATGACGACATGCGCGGTGTGGCAGGTAATCCATTCGGCGGCATACAGGACCACGCGGCGGAATCCACGGGCGGTCTCCAGGCGCAATCCGTGAAGCGTGTAGACCCTTACCGGGACTCTCGTGACCCAGCCAGCGACGCCGCCCAACAGAGACGCCTTTGGCGTCCCGTAGTTCAACAAGTCCGGTTGTTCCATTCGAAGAATACGGATCATGCGGAATAGATCCCTCGAATCCCTCAGGGGCGAGATCTCTCGCGCCATGGGGAACGGAAGTGCCACTACCTTGTCGCGATCGGCGATCTCTAAAAGGCCCGAGCCCGGCGACGAGAGGACTTTGACGTCGAACCCCTGGTTCTGAAGATAGCCGAGTTGGCCACTGAGAAAGTGCCGCACTGACAATGCGATGGTCACCATCGATAGAACCTTTGGTCGAGGATGCGCGTGCTCCTCAAAAGCAAGGTTATTCCAGCCTTCCCTACCAATCGGAGGGGTGAAGCCGTGATCAACTAACCAGGAAGCGTCGGAACCCTGACCAAACCACAACATCTCGGCGCGGCGGGCATCGGCCTTGAACCGAGGCATGGCGCCGCCGACAAGGCCCGCGACGCCGACGGCTGCTCGCGCGAGGAAATCGGGCAAAGTCCTGACCCGCTGCGCCCCCAGCGCTAAAAGCACCTCACGCATCGACAGTCCATCGCCGGGAAGAAGCACCACACGCGCCACCTCGTCCGAAGGAGCAGCTGCCACAAAGACGATCGCCGCGGCCGTGTTTTCTATCAATGAGAGCGGAGCAGGCCCCGCTGCAGAACGCGCGACCGCGGCGAAATTTGACTGCGCAAGACGGATCAAACGCAAGGTCGTGCGCCTCGTCCGGGCCTGCACTGAGACCGCTCGCACAACTGCGAGAGTCGGTGGTTGGCTCTCGTCATTGAGGAGCAACTGTTCCCCCAAGGCTTTGGACAGCGAGTACGCGGAAAATGGCGCCACCTCCGCGGACTCCGACAAAACTCTCGCGTGCCCCTGGACTGTCGCTGAACTGACATGGAGATAGCGGTCAACCCCAGCGAGCTTGGCCGCCCGACCCACAACCGTCGGGAGAAGCGCATTGGCGCCCATGAGTTCTGGCGATGCGCCGGAATCGGCGTCGGGCAACCCCGCTGCGTTGATGACCACACTGCAGTCGTGAAGCGCCTCGGCGAGACCCTCGACGATGTCGGACAAACCGTCCGCCTCACGTGCGAGTCCAACGAGACTCGACGTCGTCGCCTCAATTCGTGGCGCCGCGACCTGCCGGACGGAATGTCCAAGTGATCTCGCATAGGCCGTTATCGCTGACCCCACAAAGCCACTCGCCCCTACCACTACCCAGTCGTTCACAACGATCCGCCGTTTCCCTTAGGCGTCAGGGTTTCGCGCGCGGCAAACCGCTTGAATGCAGCGAAGTGAACAAAGCAAACAGACAGGGTCATCCTGAGCTCCACAAAGGCCATGGTTGAGAACCAAGCGAACGTGGGCGTGATGGAGGTGGCGAAAATCCCGAGAGAGGCTGAAAGGTGCGACAGGCCGCAGGACGCCGTCAACCGTTGGCACACATGATCACAATGCGCCTCGAAGAGGGCGTCCGAGCCAAGAGCGCCCTCGCTGAAAACGGCCCCGGAGTGGGCCAGAGACGGCATTAAGGGATTTCCTATAAACGCCACCGGAACGCCAGTTGACCGCCCAACTACTATCCCCGTAGCAACAGCGATACCAAAAAGGTAACTGAACGAGCCTCCGAGAAGCAGGCGAGGGACGGGTGTGGCCGAAGGCGAAAACCGCCGAGCCCAGGAGGCTCTGGTTTCAATTGAGCAGACTAGACAATCCAGGCTATTGAGCTGGTTACCATCAGAGTCACGAGGCAGCCTCGGAGACAGCCGACCGCCGACTTGCTCACCTGATGGCTGAAACCCCAAGCCGCGGTGCGCAAGGGTCGATGCCCTCGTTTTAGTCACCACCGGGAAAGTCTGCAGGAAAGCACGGTTAGTGGTCTCGCCTCGGGATAGAAAAACATTCACGAGGATAACGACGACTCAAAAGGCTCAGCACCGCTAAGCATCCGAGGAAGTGCGTCTGACGGCAACCATCCCTGGGTGGATGCCCACGTCGGAGCCAACCTCTGCCCGAACCACATAAGTTCCGTACGTCGCACCCGCGCTCGCAAGGCTGGAGCTGCCGCGGCCGTGCCATAAGCCACTCCAATAACCAGGTGGCAAATCCACCGTGGCAAGTGGCGCGGCTCGCGCCCACCAGCGAGCCTCAGAATATCCGCGGACCGCAAGCCTTCATCGGGCTGCAGCAAAATGGTGGGCAAATTTGCCGGCCAGCTTCCGACCCAGTGGACGAAACGCACGAAATCGTCGAGGGAACTTAGCACCGTCGTGTCCCCTCCGGTGCCTGCGACTGATGCTCTGGGAGATGCGGCCATGCGGCGTAGCGCGCGGATCTTTTCTGTTCCAGCCCCGTGCACAGAGGTCGCCCGCACGATCACGACCTCCGGTGCGCTGCTGCCCATTTGCCTGCACAGTTCTAGCAAGGTGAGCTCACCGTCAGCCTTGGAGAGCGAGTAGGGCGAAAAGGGCTCGGTCTCCGCTGATTCATCGAGAATCCGCCGCCTCCCTTGGGAGGCGGCGGAGCTCAGGTGGACAACACGGCTGACGTTCGCACGAGCTGCGGCTAGCACGATGATCACCGGTAGCAGGGCGTTCGCGCCTGTAAGAGAGTCCGATTCATCCGCCGTTGGCGTCGCGAGTCCAGCTGCGTTCACCACCGTCTCAACACCTGCAAACTCGATCGCAAGTGCAGCAATCACAGCCTCATGACCCCGCGCCACCGTGACAAGCTCACTGGGGCGTTCACGCCGCGAAGTCAAAACCCGCGGCGCAATCACGTCACGGACTTGCAGACCGCGATCGCGTAGATCAGTTGACACCTGCCCTCCGATGAATCCTGAGGCGCCGACGACCGCCCAACGAGCCCATGGAGCATTGGCTGCGCGGGACGGGAGAGGGGATTCAGGAGGAGCAAGCGGGGAAATCTCGGGTCCAACTCGAATAAAAAAAGTGGTAGAGGCGAGGTAGGTCATGCCCACCCCCACGACAGCGAACGTCGCCAACACAGGGCTGTTGAGGACCAGGGTGAAACCTAAAGCCACAACAAATGCAAGTGACGAGAAGCCCGCCGTAGTCGCCGAAACAGCCACATGGGACCACCCTGCTATGGCAAGCTTCTGATAGTAGAAACTGCGATGTGGTCGATGCCATTCCTGACCAGAAACGATGCGGCGCACGACCGTAACAAATGTGTCGATGAAGTACACGACAAGAAGCGCCAACAGGAGGACGATTGGCACGCCATTTATCCCGGCGGCAATCGCCGCCACGCTAACCGCGCCTCCAAGCATGTAACTTCCGACATCACCGCCGAAAGTGCCTTGTCGGTTGAGATTCCAACCAAGGAAACCCGCGGACGCCGCCGCTAGCGCGGCTCCCGTTATAGCGAGCCAAGGGAGCGCGCTCATCGCGCCAAGCAGAATGAAACCAGCCCCAAAAAGAATGCCGTGGAGACCAGACATTCCATCGACCCCGTCCATGAAGTTGACCACGTTGGTGCCGACAAACACCCCGGCTGCAGTCAGAAGCATTAGGGGAAGGGGTGGCACCCCAGAAACAAGAGCGATGCCCAATCCCCCAACTAAGCCGATCAGCAGCTGAGCCGCTAGTCGCACCCTCACACGCAGGCCACGATAATCGTCACCCAAGCCTACAAACGCAAGCATCGTGGTCGTGACTGCAAGGATGCCCACCCAGTGCAGGGTGTCGCCCGCGCGGTACACCATCAAACCTGCCCCCAGGCCAAAGAGTAGTGCGAGAGTCGTTATGGCGCCAACACCGCGAATCGCCACACCCGTGTGCGACGATCGGGGACTGGCGACATCAATAAACCCCGCTCGTCGAAGAGCTGGAATCCCAAAGACCGGACCGATCGCGGCGATCAAGGCCGCAACCGTAGCTGCAACGGTGATCGCCATGGATATCGTCACGCTTATGCCACGTCTGCCGCAATGCGCTCGTCGACACTGCGGAGCCACGACGCCTTCTCCAAGTCCGACGGGTCAGCAATAGGAACGCGCGCATGCGAGATCTTCGGGTGCACGCGATTGTCTCCAACCTCATCAGTACCCACCAGCTCTTCGTGTAGTTTTTCACCCGGTCGAAGGCCGGTGTACACAATCGTGACATCACGACCCGACAGTTGGATCATCTTGCGCGCGACATCATCAATGCGCACTGGCTCGCCCATGTCGAGGATGAGCACCTCACCCGTATCGCCGATACCCCCGGCCTGAACGACCAACTGGCAGGCTTCCAAAATCGTCATGAAATATCTAGTGACATCTGGGTGGGTGATGGTGAGTGGCCCACCCGCTTCGATAAGAGCCGAGAATGTAGGAAGCATGGACCCGCGACTGCCGATAACGTTTCCAAACCTCACCGACAGATATCGTTCGCCAGATTGCATTCCAGCCCACGCGGTGAGTTGCTCAGCTAGGCGCTTGGAGTGGCCCAGCACACTCGTAGGGTTCGCTGCCTTGTCTGTCGAAATGTTCACGAACGTCTCAACACCGACCGCTCTGGCAGCCTTTAGCACGTTGAGGGTACCGAGTACATTTGTCTCCCACGCTTCGACCGGATACTGCTGCAGCATGGGCAAGTGTTTGAGCGCGGCAGCGTGAAAAACAACCTCGGGGCGGCGGTCTTTGAATATTTGCAGGATATTGTCGCGGTCTCGAATGCTCGCGAGCACTACGTCGCGAGTATCGAGAAGCCCATGACCGAGAATCGAAATTTGTGTGCTCTGGAGGTTCGTCTCGTCATGGTCGAGCATGATGAGCTCCGATGGCCCAAACCGGCGGATCTGCCGGCACAGTTCGGCGCCTATCGAGCCCCCCGCACCCGTAACGAGCACGCGCTTACCTGTCAGGTAGCCGGCGACCGACTCCACACGCGTATCAAGTGGGCTGCGACCGATGAGATCTTCGATAGAGATGTCACGAAGATCTCGAAGGCGCGATTTTCCCTGCAGAATCTCGTTAAGCGGAGGGAACACCAGAACCCGCACGTCTGACACCAACGCCAAATTGCTGATCTTTCGCAGAAGCACAGCGTCGGCATTCCCGACAGCGACAATCAACACCGTGACCCCGGTTGTAGCGACAATCTGGGCAAGATCGTCTCCAGTTCCAAGCACAGGAACGCGGTTTATCCACTTTTTCCGGCGGCTCGGCGCGTCGTCGATTAAGCCCACGGCTTTGAAAGCGGAATCTGGATCGTTGTGGATGCGACGCAGAATGTCGGACCCCAAATCGCCGGCACCGTAAACGAGGGCAAGCTCTGCGCGACTGTCTGACACCACAGAACGATCGAGCACCAAGCGTTTAAAATATCGAACAGCACCCATAGCGAGCAGGGCAGCGGGCCCCGCAATGAGAAAAAGGCTTCGAAGCACATCAAGCGAATCACCGAACACGGCGACCGCGCCACCCACGAGAAGAACAACGGCCATAACGCTAAAGACGAGGGCCTCGACTTCACCGAAACTCCCCTGGGCATGACGCCCGCGGTAAAGGTGGCTGAACCACCCTGCAAGAGCTTGGACCAGAATGGCCGCGAGGCAAGCGAGGGCGAGCGCGCTCATGTTGACCGAGCTCAGATCAAAGTCAAGCCGCAATAAAACCGCCGCAGCAATCGCTGCGACCCACGCACTGGAGTCGATCGCGAGCTGAACGCTAAAGCGAACGCCGGAGCTTTGAGCCCTCAGTGACGTGATCACTTTGACCAGCGCTCGGTTCACTGCGTCTGAACTAAACAAACCGTAAGCTCCTGGCTTTTGCGATAAGGGTGGGTGAGTCCGCGTTCTTTAATTCTCACTGCCAACATGTTTGATCAGATCAATGGTTCGAGGCCAAGCGACTCATTAACAAACTTCTGGTCAGCTTTCATGATAACCCTCAGCACTGGCTGCCCTGGCACATATGCGCGCTCGTGCGAAGCGATAGTTCCCCGGGTCACTAACGATTCGATTACAGCTTTGATCGCAACGGTTGTTAGAGAAAAACGGCGAGCGACTGCCCCCCACTCGGGGGTCCAAGCACGCGGGAACCTGCAAGTAACCCTTCGCCGCGGTAGGTGAAGCTGACGTACACCGGCGCCGTCGTCTCGATGCGCGCGCCGACGTTGGCGACAGAGGGCACGACGACACTCTGACCCGCTGGCACAGTGATGGCGACTCCGTCGATTGTCACGACGGCGTCTCCGTCAGGGGCGACGAGATGGACTGACGCAGCCAGTGAGGCGTCTAGGCCGTCCAGCGGCGCAATCGCGGAGACCACAGAAGCGCCCGCCGACAGCACCGGACTGGGCGTGAACCATTCAATGTCGAGCCCGCCGGGAACGCCGGGACCATCGAGCCCATCGGGCCCGGTAGCGGCGGCGGCGGCCGTGCGCCCCGCGACGACGATGGGCACGTCAGAGTCGACGACGACCGAGTATTCGCCGTCGGCCAGCCCGGTGAAGGGCAGGTCGCGCACGGTGCCGGCGTCGAGTTGCAGTTCGGTGCTGAGTCCGGTGCCGCCAGCAACGGGGATGAGGGTCACAGAAACGACAGCATCCGCGTTATCGGGGGCCAGCAGTCGCAGAGTGGGCAGGCCGTCGGTGCCGCCGTCGGCAGTGAACTGTTCGAGCACGCTCTGGCTGGCGATGATCGGAAGCGCTGCGATCACATGCCGCAGCGCCGGCTCATCCAGTGGAGTGACGATGCTGAGGCCGCTGGGGGTGAGCCCGCGCACAACCGTGGTTTGCAGGGTGGCCGAGACTGATCCCCCGCGGCTTGCGACGTGCACGACGGGTGATTGTTGGCCGACGGCAATGCCGGCGAGCGAGATGACCCGCTGGGATCCGGCGGCCACGATGATTCCCGACAGCCCGGGTGCGACGATCGGGCCCGCGTCTCCCCAGACCCGCAGCTCGACCGTGGCGTTCACAGCATCAGCGTTGGTGATGACGATCCAGGTGGTGCGCCCGACCGTCGTTGACCCGCCGACGAGCCACGCGCTGCGAACGGCGGGAGCACATTCGGCCGCGGCAAGCCCACTGACATCGGATGTTGCGGCTCGCGAAATCTGCGTCGCCGCCACCACGTCACCGGGGGCTTCTTGCGGCAGTGTCACGGCCACAGCGCCACCGCCAAGGGCATCACTCGTGGTCACGCTCGACTCGATGAGGCCCTCGCCGGAACTGCGCAGGCGCGGCTCGGCAACAGCGGCCACCTGAGGGTTATCACCGCGCGTAAGCCCGAGTGCCCCACCCGCGCAAACAAGCACCTGGTCGCTGCGGTCCGGCGTCACCTCGACAGCCGTGCCCGCGCTCACCACGACCGGGCTAGGAATCAGGAGCACCGCTCCGGCGAGCACGACGGCCGACGCTGCGGCCACCACTGCGAGCGAAACCCGACCGCCCGCGACGAGCAGCGCCCGCAGGCGGGGGCGTGCAGACGCGGTGCCGGATGCTGCGCCAGCGCTGGGGGCCGATGCTGCGGGCTGTGCGTTGGTCGGGTCAGTCATTGTCGCCATCCGCTTCAAAAGTGGGCGCGGGCGCCCGGTCTGCGCTGACGTCGGAGGTTACATCGGCGCGCCGTCGCAGCGGGGTGAAACTGGTCGGCAGAGCCAGCAGCAGGGTGAGGGCAAGGATTCCGACCTGCGTGGCCAGAAGGGCCGAACTTGCGAAGGGCTGATCTGCCGCTCCGCCGGCGCCGGCGCCGAACGCAGCGGAGTCGTCAGCCACAACCCGCCAAAGCCGCCCCGCCTCAGTGTCGCCGACGGGCATCAAAATCGCGTTGCCGTCGAGCGCCGCCGTCACGCTCTCCACGCTCGGCTCG
>Ga0306872_100242_pt1 | contig 22979 bp, 22 predicted proteins | sample AntRauMeHopE1498_FD_190455 | JGI IMG/M metagenome (GOLD analysis project Ga0306872, IMG submission 190455) | Saline lake microbial communities from Rauer Islands, Antarctica - Metagenome Hop E1 #498 (v2) (version 2) | ecosystem: Environmental > Aquatic > Non-marine Saline and Alkaline > Saline ...
GTTGGCTCCAAACTGGGAAGGCGTCGGGCTCGGAAGGTATTCGATGTTTACCGCAGAAGAGGAACGCAAGGACACGCGGAACTGATCGCCGACGACGAACGGGGCGGTTGCAACAGCGGGATCGCCGAAGTCTACGGCCAACGTGTCAAGCGGCCCGCCGGATAGCACAATGGCATCTTCTTCGATCTGCGTGCCCGTGTAGGCCGTTGGTGCCGTACCGTCCCCGGGATAGAAAACCGCAAGGAATGCAATGGACGTATTGACTACCAAGGCCGTGATCGTAATCACCACACGCCCGGAGATAGTGCCTGCAAACGTGCCGGTAAGCGTTGGCAGACCGGCATGACCGACGGAAGGAAACGGAACGACCGCGCCGATTGCAGCGGTGCCAGGTGCAACGCGCTTGACGTGGCCACAGCCAAGCAGGAGGGCGTCCAGATCGTTGATAACGCCAGCAGTACCAGAGCCGCGGAAAGGCACGTTGAAGCCAACAGCGCCAAGCACAGAGCCGAGAACGGACGCTTCCTTACCAGCAAACTGCGATTGAGTTTCCCGCTCGTATTGCTCGAAAGTGTTTGCTGGCGCAAAGTCGGTAATGGGCCCGACGATGCTGGTATTGAGAACCGTACTGAACGCGCCCAAAGCATTCTTGCCGACAGCGGCGAACTGAACGTTTTTCGAGACGATGATTGCCATTTGCTAAACTCCGTTCCAGCGTTCAAGTGTTGCCGTCATCGTCCATTGACTAGAAGAAACGGCGGTTTGGGTCATGCTAGTAAACCTGTACTTCGCAGCGGCCCCGTCACCGGGAACCGTAAAGTCAAATGATGCGAAGAATCCAACGGCGATAAAGTCAGACATGAAAGACTGGAAAACGCTTTCCGTGATGAAGCGCCAGATGAGCGGAACCGTTCGCATCTCAGGCCCGGGGATTTCCGCGACGCGGTGCGATGGGTAAGCATCACCAGACTGGAGCGCTGGTTGCCGGAACTGCTCTGACATATCCGAACGGATCCACTGCGCGTAATCGTTAATTGCCATATGGCAAGCCCCTCGCGACAAACTGAATCACTGTCACAATCTCGAACTCAGCAACCACCTGCGTTTCCGCATACTCAAAGCGGGCTGTGGAAATATCGAAGCGAGCGATCCTTGACTGATTCTGGTTGCCCGTAGGACTTTCAGCGTCGCCCGTTGGAACGTGCCCGAGTAGGGTCCGGAAAAGGCCAACGCGCACATTGTTTACAAATAGCTTTTGCCGTACTGGATTGGTGAGTGAGGCCATAAACCCGACAATCTGGCGAACGGTAACGGTTGGATAGCAGTCTTGGCCGCCGGAAGCGGGTGCCGTGTTATCGAATGATTCCGTTGTGGGATACGCAAGCACACAAGCAGGGAGCCTTACCCGGTTGGATTCCACGGCCTGCTCGGTAAGCTCCCCCGGTCGGAAGGGTAGACTTACGATAACGTCAACAGGACCGCCCGATTTACTCAGCATGGGTTGAAGGATGGCTTCAATAATGTCTTGTGTAAGTACCAGCATCAGTAGCTCCCGCGGATTCGGTTCAGTAGGTCGCGCCCTCGCGTTGCCTGCCTCTTGAAAAACGGCATGTCCAGAATAGCGCGGGCAACCGTGGCGTCTATCAATCCAATGAGGTCTCTCTCCTGATTAGGCCCCATGCCCATTGACCGGCGGCCCGGAAGAGAAACTTGGCGAGCGTATATAAAGTGTTGGATCATTTGCGATCCTCGAACCTCGTAAAGGCCCCATTCATCAGTCTGCGGATTCACACCACTCTTGATGATCTTCCCCGCGCTTCTCTTTTGCCGGACAAACTCCTTGGCGCGCCCTACGGTATACGCTTCATCTGACACCGGGAACGCCAGCAGCTTGGCATTCTTTGGCCGGATGATGATTGGCCCGCGCTGGGCTCCAGAGATCGGGCCGTTGTGTATGGCGGCAAGCTCGCTCAGGGTAATCGTGCCACCCCTGACCCTTGTATTCCCAGCGGCTCCAAGCCCGATGGAAACAACGTCGCCACTCTGAACCACGGGCTGCATAGCCATCACAGCCCTTTGCAGCCCTCCGGTGTCGCGTAGCGCCTTGGCGCTTGAACCGCGGCCCGGGCGTCGCGTAGTAAGGCGGCTTAGCTCCGGCCACCTTGCTCCGGTTACCATGTCCTTTTGTTGATCAAAGGCGTTCCCGACTTCACCAGAAATATATGCGCCCATTAACAGCAGCGACTGGCTGCGCTCATCGGGGCCAAGCAGCGCGCCCAAACGCAGCAAGGAACTTGCAATGGGTGAACCTCCTGCTAGGTCGATGCTCGCGCTGTCTGCCATCAGTAGCGCCTCTTGAGTCCGGGAAGGCCAGAGCCGCCAACCTGAGAGCGGACCCGAGCAAGATCAATCGTGACGATCAGCGCCGGGGCTTCTTGGTTTGCCTTTACTCTCGTTTCAAACGGCAACGCCATGTTACCGCTCGCGATCGCTTCCAAACGTTCTACGGTCAACCGGTAACTTTCGATGTCTTCACTCGTTCGCTTTGCAGGCTTATTGCTAAGCAGATTCCAGACCGCAAGCCGTGTCGCGTACTCTCTCAGAACCGGCGGCACGTAAGTAAGCGGAAGCAATGACACCCGGCGAACGTACAATCCAAGCTCTGAGTTTGCAGATTCCACAGCAGCGCACAAAAGGGAATCTACCTCAAGCCCCTCATCGTTGTTGCGGTCAAGCAGGTCAGCAAGCGCGTCCGATTTGAACCGTGCCCGCAAGTCAGCAGTTGTGCAGAAAGCAATTTCCATTTCTAAGCGCTCCTAAACAAATCAGCCCGCCCGGTGGAAATCCGAACGGGCCGAGTTGGTGCGGCGTGCGTAAGTGTTCACAACTGTCTGATGATTCCGCGATGAACAAGCATCAGCGGGTGATGCCCAAGGGCAACGATTTCGGACGTTGTAAACACTTTCCCTTCCGGGTAAAGGCGCTGGGTCTCTCGCCTATTGGTTGCAATGAATTGGCGCTCGCTTACCTTGGGGGCTTCAGCGGGGGCCTCTTCGATAACTTCTTCGATGGTTGCTGTGAATTGGCGCTCGCTTACCTTGGGGGCTTCAGCGGGGGCCTCTTCGATAACTTCTTCGATGGTTGCTGTGAATTGGCGCTCGCTTACCTTGGGGGCCTCTTCGATAACTTCTTCGATGGTTGCTGTGAATTGGCGCTCGCTTACCTTGGGGGCCTCAGCGATAACTTCTTCGATGGTTGCTGTGTTCTTCAAGGGAGCCGTAGCCCCCTTGAACTCCTTAGCAGGTCGCCCGCGGTTGGCCATTAGGAAAGCGTCCCGGCAAACAGGAAGCCCGTGTCTTTGTTGCAGATCAACCGGTCAACGTACATGGACCCGGCAACGATGTCGGCGTCCTGATCTTCGGCGCGATAGTGCCGGACGCGAACGCCGTCCTGTTCACCACCACCAAATTTGCCGTTGCCATTCCAAGCGGTATGCAAACCAGTACCGTTGAACTCAAGGGAAGGAGCCTCAACGCGGCAAAGGAACGCAAGCTGGCCCCAGCAAGGAGTAAGCACAGCAACCGCATCCTTCGCGGCCGTGTTGATAAACGCATTCTTCGTCACAAGCACTCGGTCGATTCCCAGCATACCAGCGAGCATGGTTGCCATTACGTCGGTGCTGTTGCCCTGCTGTATCGGACTGAGAGTGTAAATCTGCTTTTCCGTCACTTCGGTCGTGTTAAAAATGGCGCGCAGAACCTGCACGTCAAGGCCGAGGACGTTGGGGGAGACGCCCGTCCGGCTTTCGATCAAGGCAATTGCGGTCTTGATCTGAGCCAGCGGCGTACCCGCAGCCGCGCCCCACTTGGTGCTGGGCGTAAGGGTATACGCACCGCCGGTGTAGGCTGCAACCAGTCCGTCAACAAGGGCTTTTTCACGCTTGAGCGTAAGCAGCTTACCAACGTTAAGGGCACCATTGATGGCAAGTTCCGTTTCGTTTACGGCATTGGCTCGGAACTCATCGGGGATGGGTTGATTAACGCCCCACTTCTTGCAAAAGAAGCTGAGGTCTTTACTGACCTGAACCTCAATTGAGGGATACCTTGCGCCGGGACTTACCTCGGTATCAATCAACCGCAGAAGCTGGCGGTTTGGATCAATGGAGGGGAGGATGCCAGACTGCTGAGCAACCGAGCGGATCGGAAAGATCTGATCGGCAATCAGCGTATATGCACCGTTAGCAAGCGCGGTGCCGGTAAGGAAGCTGTCTGTATGGAACTGTTTCGCGTTAACGGGCATTGTCGTTTTCCTTAGTTAGTGAGTGTTGGGCCGTTTCTTAGGCGGGGACAACGAGGCGGAAATTGGCGACCTTGACCGGAATCAAAACCCCGTCAGCGGTTGCAGGCTCAAGGGCGATTGCGCCAACCCAATTGCCGTCAGCGGCGGCAAGGACGCCAACGCCAGCAGCGCCAGAAGTAAGCGGGCCACCAATGGGGATGTTGGGAGATGCGCCGTCGACCTGGAGGTAAACGATACCATCCATGGTGAAGGAGACTTGGTCGCCAGCTGCGGCGGGATCGTTATAGTCCGCGTTCAATGCGGTGGGAACGACCTGCACACAAACGCCAAGGATGGGAGCGGTTGCGTTAGCGGCGGCTGTGACCTTGAACGAGGCATCAGTGGAGCCAGCGCCGGGGATGATGAAACGGGCGGGAGCGATTACAGCGGTTGCCACGCCGGTGAGAATAGTACCGGGTTTGATTGGAGTCGGCATAATTACTTACCTTCTTTCGCGAGTTGATTGTTGGCCTGATTGATAGCCGTAGCGGGGTCCATTGACGGATTCTTGATACGGATGGCCGCAACACGATCAGTGAGCGCCTTCTCCTTAAACTCAATGCTGTCAGGGTTGGAGCCGGGCTGACGGCCTTCGCTGAAAGCGGCTTGGGTTTCGCCAACGGTGATGGAAGGCCCAGTGGTTACCGCTGCAATGGCGGCAACGTTGCGGGCAAGCTCAAGCATGGCGTCATCAAACGTGTGCTTGGTCTTGTCACTGAACGTCACCACGCCACTCTTGCCGTTGCGGATAGACACCAGCTTACCAACGATGTTGGCCGGAAGATTGAGAGTCTTCACAGACTCAGAGAACATCTTGGACTTCATCTCTGCCATTTCGGCTCGGAGTTGCTCAAGCTGAGCGTCCTTCTCCGCAACGGCGGCAGTGACTTCGGGGGCAACGGCGGCAGTGACTTCGGGGGCAACGGGGGCAGGCTCGGCCATTGTCGCTGCTTCCATTTCTGCAATCTTCGCCTTGAGGGCGGCGATTTCTTCGTCTTTGGTAGCAATCGCTTCCGTATCCATGATGGACCTTTGTGCTGTTGGAGTGTTTAGAGCCCGCACAACGGCGGCCTCAATTTCTAAATTGATGCTAGGAGAGACAGGCTCATCCTCTGAAAAGTTGATGCTTACACCGGCGGCTTCGCTCATGCTGATCAGCGGTAAACCCTTAACTTCCGGCGGTTGAGCGCCAAGGAAAGTAAGCGCTCGCAGGTAGTAGTTGCCGGGAGAGTCTACGCCTTCCGGTGTCTGCCCGCGGTACAGTTCGATGGACCGGTTTTCGTAGGCCCCGCGCTTTACAAGCGGCGCAAATTCAGGGTCAAGAGCCACGTCCGCAAAGAGAAGGTTGCCAGCAACTCGCACAGTGCCTTTAAGCACCTCGCCCCACTTCGGACCTGATTGCGTGTGGTCGATCGTGACAGGCGCAACGTGCTGGCCTGCGTTGTAAGCGTCCGCAAGCGTCTGCAAATCCTTAGACGTATAGACGCCCTTGTCCCCGTAATCACCGGAGCGGAAGATTGCAACATTATGGAGAACCTCGCGTGTGCGCATAAAAGCAAACCCCTCGCACACATTAGGAGCACGAGGGGCAGGGCTTGTAAATTGGCGGGCAAGTAGGTAAAAAGGAAACTACGGGTTAGTACGGTCGCGCGCTCGCTGAATGAATTTGCACAGGTCTGCATCTGAGGCAAACTCGTGGACTTCGGCGTCTTGTAGAGCGCCCCGCATTTGGAAAAGGGTAAACCCTAGCACTGGCCTCATGCACGCAAGCGCCAGCACAATGCGGTCCTTGGCGGTGCGTGCAATCTCTGCTTCAATAGCCTCAGCAACAGCACGATTCATCAGAAGCGCTCCAGTTTGGAAACGTTGCCAGCAAGGCCAGCGGTTTTGACCGGAATAGCGCGGCCCGGAATGCGAAGAACAGGAACCATCAGGCACCGGCAGTTGTAAGAGAACGGCCCCCGGCCTAGCGCCTTCAGTTCGTCAGAGTCCAGCGGGAAGAACGACCCGACGAGAGCGCTGTGGCTTGGCCTTGTCCTGCTGTCGTTTGGATTGCTGTACCGGTATCCAAGAAGGTTGTCCCGGATAATGGGTAAGGCTTCAATCTCTGCACGCTGGGCTTCAAGAGCGTTTGCTTGCTCAGTTCGTGCGATCGTGTCGATGGTATTGCGCGCCACTCCGGGGAGTTTGCCAGCGTCTGCCTCTGCCCTGAGTATGTCTGCCATTTCCCGGGCCGTAGACCCTGCGGCAATGCCCTTGGCCAGTGAGTCTCTGATTGCTCCCACAACGCTGCTGGATACGGCCCCAGCGATTGCGAGCACTCTATCACGGATTGACTGTTCTACCACGCGGGCGGAAGGCACGATGGACGCGGCCAAGGCGGCCATGAATTGGGCAATGATCTTCGACAGCTTACTTTTCGGAACGCCACCACGGGTGGCCATCCACTCCGCGCCGCGCTTCCAGTAGGAGGGCAAATCGCTAGGCTCTGCAAACTCCACTGATTTCGGGGAGTTTAGCTGGCTCTTGAATTGGCGGAAGGAAGAAGCCACGCCCACGAGAGCGGCGGCAATCATAGCATCTTCAATATCGCGACTCGGCTTGTAAACGGTGCCCTTCTTTATCTTGCCGTTGTCCTGTATGGCCTTACCAATCAGCTTGGCAACTTCCCGTTCAAGGGCATCAGCAGTGCCCGCGGTAAGTGCAAACAACTGATCACGGGTTTGTGATTCGATGCGTTCGGAGCGCAGGTCTTCAGAGAACAAGACAAGACCTGTGCCTCGGTCGCTTTCATCGTCAGATGCTGAGTCTCCGCAACAGCCTTCGCGCATGGTCTCGCCCTCTTTACCTGCCGGGCGGATCATCTGATTATCTCGCCACTCACGCAAGGCCACGGGGTTGTAAACGATCCGTGCTCCGGCGCGATAAGCTGCATCGGGAATGAGTCCTGATTTAACGGCCTCGCGAAGCCAGCCCTTTGAACGGCCAACGATCTTGCACGCTTCATCAGCATTGACCGGCAACACGTCCGGAGGGGGAGGGGGAAGCGCAGGCTCTGCGGGAAGCTCTGGCGTGCCCAAGGACGGCCCCAAATCATCCGCGAAGGGTGCAGGTCCACCGCCCATGCCCGGAGCCTGTATGATCACAGCATCATCGTCCGCGGGCGTTTGCATGTCAAAGACTTCGTAAAACTCCGTTCGCGAAACAGGAAGGCCGAGTTTTTCAGCAAGCGCATACCCCGCTTGAATCCACGTCAAATCCGTCGGATCGGTTACGTCCATGTTGAATTTGATCTTGGGGGTCGTATCAGTGCCGCCGCGCCAGTTGAGCGCAACGAACGGATCAACTGCGGATTTGTTGATTGCTTGCTCGATTCGCAAAGCCCAGTTCTTCGCGCGGCGTGAGCCAGTGCTTGCATGGACTTCGGCCTGTGCCCGCGTGCCATACTCGCTTTCCATGAAGCCGAGCGTTGAACCTACGATTACAGTGACTAGCTCTTTGATGGATTTGTCCATGGCGTCAAAGTGCGGCTGTGTACTGGAGCCGATTGCACGATCCTTGAACTCAAGCTCTACCCCGCTTGGAAGCACAAGGCCGCTCGATGTCTCGCTCAGGCTGTTAATGGTTGTTTGCAGTTGAAGCATCATGCGCTGCTGGTCTTGCACAGCGTCTGACTGTTCACCCATGAATCCGCCGGCCATTTTGCAAATGACGATTGGCATACCGTAGCGGCCAAGAAGGTCGTTAATACTGATCCACGCATTTTGCCAAGACTGCCACGGCACAATCAGGGAATTGAGTAAGGACTCACCCGCCGGGAGTGAGTACATGCACGGTGACGTGCAGCGGATGAATTTGTAAGCTGGAAGCCTTGCGCCGGTACGGTAAAGCAGCGGGTGGCCTTGCTCATCGAAACAGAACAGGCCGGGATGCTGGTGCCGGAACTCGGTGATTAGGCAGTTACCGGCGGCGTCGATTTCCCAGATGTTTTCCACCATGGAGAAGCCGTCTTGAGCCGCGCCCATGAACAGTGAGGAGATCAGTTCGTTGATTTTCGGGGAGAGGCAATCTTGCACAAGCTCAAGGAGCGCCTGCGCTTGGGGCGTCGGGTCGGTCTCGTCAAGCCGGAAAGACCAAGCGTTCTGCTGAATTTGATCGGATACGACGGCAAGGGCCGCCTTGATCCACGGGCAAGTTGACGCCATCTCATAATAAAGATCGTAGAGCTGTGGATCGTTGACGTATACATAATTGGCCGCGTTTGTGAGTGATCGCTTGGCACGAATGCCGCCGAGTAGAGTGGCGAAGGGATTATCAACACGGCCAAAGGCTCCGCCCATACCCGAGACGGATTTGAGCACGGAACTGTTGCCAATGCTGAGAGGCAAAGGACGGCGCGAGCGGGCCATCTCAGCTAGCATTTCCTCACCAGTAGGGGAACGATCGTTATCCATTATCAGAACCTAATCCGTCGGGATGTGTTGCCGGGTAGAGCTACCGGACCATTGGAGCGTTGGCCGTTGCTGCTTTGTTGTATAGCTGAGGGGCCGCGTGCGATCAAGCCCCGAATTGCAAACCATGCGGCCATTACTGAGTCAGGGGTTTCACCGGCACGCGGTACACGTTTGCAAGTTTGGAATTGGCCCATTGACTGACGCCATGCAGCGCCAACGTATGGATCCGCTGCCATAGACTCTGGCCACTGGATAAACTCACGCCGAAACAGGGATTCGATGGAAGGCAGGCCAACCTTCGGATCCATCTTGTTCGCGCCTGTGGTGCAGTTTTCAATTAGGTCAACAAGCCATTCCCCACGGCGGCGAAGGGATAAACGGATGTCTTCGATCCATCCCTTTTGCGTCGCGTTGTCTTCGCAGCGGATGCAGAGCGGCGTGATTCCCCGGGCGTGCCCAGAGAGCACAATATCAGCCATGTCCTCAGATGTCATGCGATCCGAGAAGTGCCACTCAACGGGCCGGAAGATGCCGTGCGTATCCAGTGACCACAGCGCCATCACGTTGCCGCCTGATTTGCCGCCCGCGAAGTCGCGCCCCCATACAAACGCAAAGCGGCGGCGCTCAAGCGCGCTGAATACGGGAAGGCCCATTTCCATACTTTGGCAACCGTGAATGTCTGCAACCGTTCCGCCCTTGGCGCGGGTTGCCCAGCTTGCAAACATCCGGTCTTTATCGGATGCGGGCTTGCCCTGAAACTTGCGGGCAAAGTCGGGATCGTTTACTTGCTGCTCAAGAAGTAAGGCAACGTTGTACACTTCCGAGTCTGTTGGAAACGGGATGTTGAAAGTGGTTTCGTCTATACGGGAAACGCCGGGAACGCCTTCGATGATTTCGGCAAGGTCTGGATCGTGATGCACTTCACAAACGAAATGCGTCAAGTCCTCTGAAACGTAAATGAAGACTGTCGTAAAGCGCGGGTCTTTGATTAGCTTGTGAACGATGTCGTCTTCATGCCAGCAGTTTGAAAGCACAGCCATACAGCCGCGGGATTGGTCATCCCATAAACGAGAGGCCCACTTGTTAGTAATCAGGTCATACGTGCGGTTGCGGCTTTCGAGCGTTCGGACGGATTCCGAGTTCTCCACGTCGTCAGCGATCAGGTAGTCGATGCGGCGGTTGAGGGCTTGGCCAGAGAATGCCACGGCCTCAGCACTGGCGTTGGCATCGTCCACAGCGTCAGGGCGGGAAACGAAGAACTTACCAGAGCGCCACGGGGAAACGGATCGCTTCTGACCTTGCGCGGCTAGTTCAATTTCCATCTGCTTTGCGGCTTCGGAGTTGGCGGCTTTGTCCGGTACACAGTCAGGGAAGACCGCGCGAAAGTTTCTGGAAACGATGGTTTTCCCCAGTTTGGAAACCATGCCTTCGGAGACGTTCAGGTCTCGCGACGTGGTTGCCGTGCGAAGCCCAAGATCGTTGCCCAAGGCCCACGCCGGGAGCGATCCGAACACAGCGGACTTGTAGATTCCGAATGGTGCAGATAGCACGATTGACCGGCGGCGCTCAAAGCATAGCTGGGCGGCTTTGCAAAGGACTTCGCCAATGGGTAAGGCAATACGCACGCGGACCTTTTCAGGACCGGCAATAAGCATGAACTTATGGAAGGACTCGCGTGCGGCCTTACGATCAATCAAACTCACACCCTTGCCCATGAGCCCCCACGGGGAACGCTTGGTGGGCTCGAAGGTATCGGTGGTGCCTGTGAGCATTTACAGCACCGGGAGCGGGGTGGGTGCGATTGTAACCGCATACGCGGCAATGACAAGGGCAAGGAGCATCAGGACGGTGCCAAGGCAATCTCTGGTTTGGCGATTCAGGTTGAGCATGGGAATGCTTTCTTTATGTCGGGGGAGTGGTTGTGCCTGCGGTAAGATCCGCAGCGATGGTGTTGTAATTGACCGTCCCCGCGTTATTGTAAGCAACGATTAACATTGTGCCGACTACGTAAATGCAAGCGGACCCTGCGGGGATGTCAGCAGCAACCGGGGACGCGACGGAGGGCAGGATTGTGCGGATGCTGGTGATTGGCCCCGTGTTGGTCGCTAGGCGGCCCGCAAGGGCAAACCATGTGTCCGCAAGCCCTGCGATCTTCGCCGCCTCCTGCGCCGCGTTAGCCTTCGCCGTGTCCTCGTTATCCGCACCAGTGGCAATGGCCACAATGGCGCGTCCAAGTGGGGCCTCGGCTGCCACCATGATCTGGTCGGCGCTCGTTGCCCACTGCTTGTGTGATGGACATTCAACTTCTCCTTTTCTAGGAAGGGGTTGCCCTCAGTGGGGCGGCTGTTGTCAGAACGCCTTGGCTTCATATTGGAGGCCGTAGGCCCACAGGTAGGACCGGTCTCCCACCAAAGCTGTGGGAAGGGTAATCTGGATGAATAGGCTGTCAAATTCTGTGGTCTGCACTGCGTAGGGAGTGAACGTGTTGGTGATCACCTGATTTGCCCCGGTGCCTATCCCGGCCACTGAGTAGAACCCGCGAATAGTGGGCACGGCATCCACCAAAAGCTGGGTAGCGTAGTCGATCCGCACAGTAGCATCCGCATCGAAAATGCCGTGCAGCCGGACTCCGGAAATCACAGTTCCGGGCTTGGAACTCACAGGTATGAAGATGAAATTGGTGAGTCCGTTAGTGCGGACGCCGCGAGGGTTAGAGTGGTAAAAGAACCCGTTGGACGCCGTGCCGTTGAAATTGTAAATGCTGAAGTCCTCCCACCAAGAGGCCACAGGGTCTTTCTTGATGTTGCCGATGCCTATGATGTCACCTGTCACTGAGGCGTTGCCGGCCACTGTCAAAGTGCCCGTGTGGGTCTGGCGGTAGGTAGGAGTCCCGCTCTGGATGGTCACAGCGGAGTTGCCGGTAATCACGCCCATGGTGAGGGCATCACCCGCCGCTACGGAGGTAGTGCGAATGGTGTGGTCCTCCTCCCCGTCACTGAAGAAGGTAAGCCCATCAATGTCCACTATGGGCACAAGCATAGTGTCTTGCTCTGCGAAGAGAGGAGTAGACCGAATGCCAATCAGTCCCTTGCCGCCCAAGGTGACAGCCTCTGTGGAGAACTTGGCGTGAACAGTGTTATTCACGAATTGCGCCCATGTGTTACCAGTCACAGGGGTGAGACTGCCGTTGGCCCCGCCTGAGCCCGCACCCCTGACTTCTGCGACCGCGTGCATGCCCCGATTGAGCCTTTGCGTGTTTACCGCGTCGAAAATAAACGTGTTGTTTTCGATCAGGTAGGTGGGCTTCCCGGTGTCGGACCGGCTCATCAGGTATAGCGGCGTGACCGCGTTTTCCGGTGGGTTTGCGGTGTTTGCAAACGTGGTGCGGAACGTGCAGTTCCGGATAGACAGGTAGCGGTCCTGAGTGGACACACCGGCGTCGTTTGCCCTGTTCCAACTACCATGGTAGATGGCAATTATGGGCAGCGGGGTGTCTTTTGTGCCGAATGATACGTTGTCAAAGTACAAGCTGGTATCTGATCCAATTTGTACGAAAAGTGCGGGTGCCCCACCCAAATTTGGCTCAGTCCAGCCCCCCGTGTAAACAAAAGTGGAGTTGCTCACCCTGAAACTATCCGCAGCAAAGGAGTCTCTGATAGTGAGGATTCCAAAGGAAGACCTGCCAGATGCCATCCTGAAGTAGCACCCGTCAACAATGATGTCCCCCGCAGGGGCAACGGACGACAGGTACAGGCTAAACCTCTGCCCCACGTCCACATAAGCGTTCCGCAGAGACTGGTATCCGGACAGATGGCCATCCCCGGTAGTGACTATGTGGATATTAGAAATTTGCTTTGCCGTTACATAGGTCGGCCCAGTGGAGTAAAGGTCACTAACGGAATCAGAAAGTACCAGAAAGGCGTCCCCACCCTCATAATTTCGTAATCCGCTAATAGATGTTGCCTGAATGAGCGTGTAAGTGCCCTCTAGGGTCAGCCCATCAATAAAAATCTCAGGCCCCGGGGTGCCCCCCATGAGAATAAACGAGGGGGAGCCAGTAGGGGGCGGGGCGAAAGTAATGTCCCGATAGTAGCAAGTCGGCAAAGACCCGTCAGCAGACAGGGTAATGTCACCAGGCGTGTCCCCCCCTTCAATACGGGCGTTGGAAGAGAAGGTGACACCCTGCGCCCCTGCAATTTGGTAGTAAATAGCCGTGTAGCTAGGCAATGTGCCAGTTGCCGTGATGTGCGCTCCGTAACCCCTAATGAAGGTGGGGCGGGAGACGTCAAAAACATCAGCACTGGTGATCAGGCAACTGTACAGCCCCGGCGCAAGTTCCAGAACGAAGCCGCCCGCAGGCCGGGAGTTGATCAGAGCGATCGCATCATTGATCGTAGGCCCCACAGGGTCAAGCTCGGTGCCAATGCCCGTAGAGAGCCCCCAAGGCGCTGCGTGGATAACGTCAGCATTGGCAATGAACGCAGCCTGCTTGGCTTCTATCGCTGCCCGAGTTGCTTCCAACGATGTCACGTCGGTCTGCAATGCCGTTACGTCAACTTCCAACGATGTCACGTCCGCCTGCACAGCCACGTCAAGGCCGTTGCGCCGTATCGTTTGCAGGTCCACTCCCGTCGCGCCGTTAATACTCTCGCCAGCGGTGTTGTAGCCTTTGACCGTGGTTGCAATGCTCATTGGTAAACGCTCCTGTTAGATAAAGCTGCGGTCAATCCGCACGGTGAATGTGTACACACTTGCGGTTGCAGCGGTCACCACTTCGCACACCACAACATCACCAGCGGCAAGGGTAGGCGACACGCCGTCAAAGTTCACATACCGGGTTTCGCCCACGGCGTTAAGGCCAGTAAGCGGAGCCGTTGCGGAAAGGATGGCACCATCGGAAAGACGCTTAAACCGGACTGAGGCAACGCCCGTCACAGTAGCCGCTCCAGTCATTGTCAGCAGTGCGCCGCGAAGGTAAACGCCATTTGTCGGGGCAGTATAGACCGCAGTATTTGCGACCGTTGTGCCTGTGATCGTAACCGCGCCAACGAGTGATTGCATGATTGCCGGTGGCCTCAGTAGGATTGAGCGGAGTTTGTAAAGCTGCGTATTGTCGAGAGCAGCGGCGGCGGGGTCGAGAGAAGTCGGGGCCCAGATGGTGAAGAAGAGCATGGCCCAGATGTCAGACAGGCCAGCGGGGGAAGTAAGCACGAGTTCCGCATAGGCTCTGGTTGCGCCCTGAATCAGCGCGCTTTGTGCGCCGGTTAGAATCGCTGTTACGCTGCCTTGTCCGCTGGTTGCTTGATCAAGCACAACGACGGGGATGGTCGTAAGCGTTCCTTCCGTGGCCGGTGGCGCGCTGCGATCCTCCGGGATGGACCGCAGGACTAACGGCGCGGCTGTGTAGCCTGAGAGGTCGCAGGGCACGGCATCGGCGTCGGGCGTCGATCGTTGCCAAAAGTCCAGTTGAAGGACGAACGGAAGGCCTGGATGGATTGCAACGGTGATGGGTGCGACAAGATCAGGCATAAGATACTCCGGCGCTGTGCGCTCTGGAGAAAATGATGCCAGACTGTGGGGGATTGCAAGGGGAAAGTGAGGAAGGGCATCATAACGGTGGGGTCACCGGTATGATGCCCGGAGGGTTAGAATGGCAATTCGTCGCTGTCGAGCGGCTCGGGGTCAGGTGCTGCTTGCTTATCCGGGGTGCGGGCGATTGGCGTTGCGGACCGGGCTTGCTGTTCTTGCTGGTGGTCGCTTGCTTGCCCTTTGCCACTCAGCATCTGGATTGAGAACGCAGTTACTGCCAGCTTGGCTCCTTGCGTGCCGTCGCGCTTTTCGTACGTCTGAAGGTTGACCGCGCCCTCAACGTAAACAAGCGTGCCCTTAACCAGATACTCGCCCATGGTTTCGGCAAGGCGATTCCAGCAAGTGACTTCAAACCATTCAGTCTTCTTTTGATCACCGCGCCCATTGTCTACCGCAACGGAGAAATTGCAGACCGGCTTTCCTTCCTTGGTGGTGCGATTTTCCGGGTCTTTGCCGACGCGCCCGATGATGTGTAGATTGTTGATGTTGCTCACTTGGTGGCCTCGAATAGGTCTGGGGAGATGGTGGCGGGGTGCGGCATTGAAACTTTGCGAGGTTCGTGGTCACTCATTCACTCTGTCCCCCTGATGATCCGCAGGCACTCTGCGACCCGGTTTTCTACACCGTCGGTTTGCAGTTGGTGAACGTTATTTTGCGCGTTCGTGGGGCCCAAGCGGTGCAGGAAGGGGATGATGTCAGCATCCGGCGTCTGAAGCCGGAACCCGTCGTCTTGGCGTTGCTCTGGCGCGGGCAAGATAAACAGGTGAGTGTATCCCCTGCATCGGTTAAACGCCATGTTGCGAGCGTGATAGAGAGCGCCAGCTTCCATTTGCTCATGGTAGAAGAGATAATCAAGAGTGGCCCGATCAGAAACGAAGTATACAGAAGCGTTCTCCCGTTCGATCTGCGTTGCCAGTGCTCCGATTTGCAGCGCCAGCCGGGTATCTTTTGACAGCTTCCGAATCTGGGAAAGTATCATGTTGTTAGCTATGACGCGGATGGATTCCGGGATTAGCGGAAGGCCCAATTCCTCAGCGAGGGCTTTCGCCAGCGTGGTCTTGCCCGCGCCTGCCGGGCCTGAGATTGCGATTCGGTAGGTGTTCATTGGATTGCTTTCCTGTGAGTTTGGCGGATCATGTAAACGGAGTAGATGATAACCGAAATGGCGACGGTTGCTGAAAACAGCAGGATGCAATCAATCATTGTATACTCCCTTATCCCCCTGCCGTCAAGGGCGAAATGGCGGTGCTGAGGATTTGCGCTTGGACATTGTGGGGGCTTCCTTTGTGGGGTCAGTGCTCACGATTTACCTTCAAACATGTCCGTGGGGATGGTGGCCAGGCGACGCTCCGCGCCAGCGTAAACCCCGGCGTCCATTTCAACGCCGATGAACTCCCGGCCCAAGCGAAGAGCGGCCTCGCCCGTGGATCCCGACCCCATGAATGGGTCAAGCACGTTCCCCCCCGGTGGGCAGTGCAGGCCAATGAAATGCGCGGCAAGCTGCCAAGGCTTCTCTGTCGGGTGCTGATGCGCACGCGGGATGATTTTCTTTGCCCCGTAGTCACCGGGCCGCAGGATGTTCTCGATGTTCTTGGCCGTGGAGAACCAGTTGCATTTCGCACCCTTGTGGGCAACCAGAACGGTTTCGTAGGAGCGCCGGTAATGCCAGCCCATGCCGATCTTGCCCTTGTCCCAGATGATCATCTGTTTAAAGTTGAGCACTTCAGCAAGCCACAAAGACCACCGTGCGAATTGAGGGTCAGGGCCGCCGCCGCCGCAACAACAGCAGACCACCCCGCCCTTCCTCAGTAAACGCGGCAACTCCCCAAAGAATGCGCGCACGAGGTCGTTGGCTTCCACCCCGTCGCTCGCAATCGGACGGCCTTCCCGCAATGGTCCCTTCCCGAGCGCAACCTCCCACCTACGGATAAGGTCACCGTCGTCGTTGTTTTTGTGCCCATACGGTGGGTCAGCGAAAACCATATCAACGCTGGCGTCGGGCATGGCGCGCATAATCTCTAAGGCGTCCCCGTGGTGCAAGGTGTAGGTGCTCAAGTGTTCCCTTCCTGTGGTCCTAAGATTGTCCATGCGAGCGCTGCCACTGCCGGAACTTGCCCGTTTCCAACGGAGCGGAGTCGGTCCACCCTATCGGCCAGGCCATGGCATCCTCCGCCATCGTCGGGAACCACCAGTGCGGAATATCGGCCTCGTGCCAGACGTATGTGATCTTCTCGGTTGGTGGAGTTTTCCCACTGAGTTTCCGTTTTTGACGGGAGTCTACTATATGTTTTTCCATCCCGTGCCATATCCCGTCGCTCGCACAATTCGCCGGCAACCAACCACAATCGGTCACGTTTACAAAATCCGCCGGTGTGGCGAGTTCCCAAGACACCCCACCTCGCATCATACCCCAGCGAGGTCAGGTCTCCAAGAACAACTCCAAGTCCCCGAGAAGTGAGTATTGGGCTGTTCTCCACGAACGCGAATCGAGGTCGAACCTCGCCAATGATGCGCGCCATGTCTCTCCACAGGCCGGACCGTTCGCCGTCGATCCCCGCTCCCCTTCCGCTGATGCTGATGTCCTGGCATGGAAACCCGCCAGAAACGACGTCAACAATGCCTCGCCATGGTTTGCCGTCGAAGGTTCGCACGTCGTCCCAGATGGGGAAGGGCTCAAGGGAACCGTCGTTTTGCCGGGCCATGAGAACGCTTCGGGCGTATTTGTCAAACTCGACGGCACAGATGGTTCTCCATCCAAGGAGAGTTCCCCCGAGTATGCCGCCACCAGCGCCTGCGAAAAGTGCCAACTCATTCACTGTTCATCCTCTGAAATCTTGTACCAGGTAGCGAGGGCAACGGCGTCAGTCATTGGCGCGCTCCCTTGCTTTCCTGTCGTTAGTACGCTTGCACTCTGCTTTGTATCGTTCCACTGATGCCTTGTGTGCGGCCTTTGCTCGTTTGAGCTTTTGGCTGGCATCGTGAACGTCGCAGGACTTTTCAGTCATGTCGAAGAAAGCCTCCAGCAGTTCACCTTCCATCGCGATTACCGTGTCCTCGCTCATCGTTTCGCTCCCTTGTTCCCCTGCCGGTCAAGCTCGTCGGGATTCTCCTTGTTCGCAAGGGATCGGTTCATCTCCCGGGTGAGTCTTTCTGGCTCGTCCCAAGTCTCCTGCTCCTGCGCGCGGTAGGCGTTGAGACTTGCCAGCAATTCTTCGGCGGCGGCGGAGCTTTCAGGGTCTCCGATTTCGCGGCCAATCTCGATGGCATACGCAAGCATCATCCTGATGACCCCAACCGGCGCGCCCGCCCCGGGCTCGCGCATTTGTCCAAGCGCAGTGACAAACATCACCAGCGCGGCTTCGTTTAGGGCGAGCGCAACTCGCTTGTCGTCCTCGCTGCCTGATGCGTAGCGCTTGGCCACGACGTCCCGTGTGTGCATGGCATCCGCGGCAAGCTGCTGGGTCTTTTCGTACTCACTCATTTGGTGGCTCGTGTGGTGTGGTGTAGCCGGTCAATCTTCGCGTGCGGCCTCTTCGGCCTCTTCCAAGTACTTAGGCAGTAACTTCCGGAAATCCCCGAGCCGGTCCAGAATCACGGGCTCGGAATCAGAGTCCACCGGGTCGTCTATCAACCGCCGAAGGATGGCTTCCTCCGTGCGCGACAGGGCCAAATTGACCATGGTGGCAATCCTGATGTCAATCACAGCCTGAACTTTTTTTGGTGCGGCCAATCCGTAGATGGATTCTAGCCTTTTGGCCACATCAAGCAAGACTCGTGCGGAACCGTTTATTGAGTTGCAGACCGCGGCGGTTACGCTGTTGTCATGCTCAGCATCCAGACGGGATCGAAGATGAGCGATCATCTCATCGGCGGTGTCGGCTGCCTTTTGCAGGTGCCGGAGGGTCTTGGTGAGCTCTGACGTGGCCGTGGTGGCTACCTCTGCAACGGCGGCCTTGCGGGTGAGCATTAGGTCTAGGCGCACCATGCCCGCGGGGATTCCCAAGGCTTCCCCGATTTCCTGCGAGGTAGCGCTTGGGTGCTTCCCGCGGTACTTGTTCACCTCAATTCTGCGCTTTGCAACCTCGATGTTCTTGGGTGTCTTTTTGTTTTTGGTCATTGTTTGGGTGTCTTTTCGTTGATTATTGGGCACTTAAGTGGTGCGTGCTGGTGGTTGGTGCATCCTGCGGGCCTGATTATTCCGGCGGTTGCGATTTCTGGCGTGAGCCGCGGGGTGAAAATCGTCCCGATTCCAAGGATTATAAGTAAGTAGGATATTTACTTACGTACACCTATTAGTAAATAAACATCCGACTTACTTAATGCCTGCCCTGCTTATTTCTTCGATGCCTACTGTGTTTCCTTCTTTTGCCTGCCTGCTGTTTCTGTCATTTCGGGGCTGATTGGCAAGCCTTGCGGAGCGTGGGAACAAAAGCGTGGGAACAACCCCCTATAGGTATGTTTTTAAAAAAGATAGATATATATATAACTTTGATTCTATTGAACTTAGCTTTTTACCCCCCCTCGCAATACATACGAACGGGGCTTTTTTGTTCCCACGCTCATTTTGCCAACGCAGAGCACTGAGAACACTTGCTTTGCCTCAGTTAGTAAACAGTGCCCACGCTGTTCCCACGGTGTTCCCATGCCCCCCGTTTCGGCCAGCGTGGGAACAGCGTGGGAACGGCATGGGAACAAAAGCAGGGGGCGCATCAGGAACCCTTCGTGGGGTTAGGTCGGTACTCAATCATCTCGAACTGGTTCTGTCTAGCGTTTTTTCTGTCCTCAATCAGCCAGTGCTTGTCTACGAGCACTTCCAAAGCCGCCCTGATGCGATCAGTGCCCCGCCGTTTAAAGGAGTTGTGGAAATCCCGGTAGGAGTAAACGGGCTTTGCCTTGGCTTCTACGAAGGCCAGGATGTCCTTGGCGTCCTTGATGGCATCGGAGCTTTCCGCGCCCATGAGTGCGTATGCCCGTTGTGCGTGGTGCAAGGCATACTTGCCAAGCTCGATGGCTTCCTCTACTGTGTCCGCGGTAATGTATTTAGTCCAAAAGGTCTGGCTTGGATACTTGGCCGCGTGAAGAAGAACAGACAAACGGGCCACAAGGCCAAGGTACTTAGAAGCCCAGTCAACGATTGATGCCAGATCGCCTTTGGACTTTTCAAGGCGAGGCTCGATCTGCTTCTCCAGGTGCTGGAAGCGATCAGTGGCCGCGCGGTCGTAGCGAACCTTAAACGGCCTGTTGCCAATGCCGTCGCGTGTGTCAAAGGGGGTGTTGAATATCTTGAGCATCAGGGTGAAGTAAGCATCCGCAACCTCAGAATCAACGGAGAGTTCCCGGGTAGATTTGCGGGTGCCGACTTTCGGAGCCGGGAAGGAGTAGAAGAACCGGGCAAGAAGTCCGCGGCCTTTGAAGCCTTCACCCTTGCCGAACTTTTCGATCACTGAAGGCTGAGGCGAGACAAGGATTGTGAGGGCTGGTTCATCAATCGCTAGGGCTTCGCGAGTGATTCGTTGCTCACGGTGCGGGTCTCCTGAGTGGGCCTTTAGGTATATTTCCACGTTTGGGGAGCCCTTGCTGTACTGTCCGCCCATGATGTCAAAGATACCGCCTTCGGTTGCGATGATGGCAAAGCGGCCCCCGTTGTCTGCCATGATTACGGCAAGGGCTTCGGACGTGGTGTTGTCAGTGAATATCTGCGGGGTTGGTCGTTCACAAACGGCGTCGATTTCCTCGGCAAGGCGAAGGGCTTCGGCTTCGGCTGATGGATCTTGTTCTCTGGCAAAGTGAGCGAGCGCTTTCTTCTGCTGTTCTTTCAGCATCTTGCGCCTTGGTTCCCGCTGTTGCTCCTCTTGCCGGTGGGAGGCCCTTAGCGACGCTTCGTAGCTGAGCATGGGCTTGATGACGCGCTTGAGCGTGCTTGATTTGCGCTCTCCTACGTCAAGGACTATGGCGCAGTAAAGGTTCGATGGCTCTGTAAAGCCTTCGTATGGACTCACTTCCACCTTGGAAGCGAGGGCGGTTGATAGCATGCCAAGCGATGCCATGCCCACGAGGTCTTCCGGCACTTGCAAGGCGTTTGCTTGCTGCGTGATGTAATCGCGTAGCCACGGCCCGAAGACCTTCGTGGGGAACGGCATGGGGGTAGAAATGGATGAGACAAGAGGGAGCGGCGCGGGATGTTCGGCGTTGGCGGTAGGTAACGGTTCACCTTTTCCTGTGTAAACGGCGGCAAACTCAATCACGTTGCGCACAGCGCCGGGGCCTTCTTCTTTCAGGAGGTCGTTCAGGTCGTAGCCTTTGGGGCGAGCTGGCCCCCACTGAACGATTCGGACGGTACGAACGCCAGCGGCAATAAGCGCTTGCGCGGTGGTGATGCTGTTCTTGCGCCCGGCGTGATCAGCGTCAAAGGAAATGACCACTTCCTCAGGCTTGGCTTCGGCAATGAGTTTGCACAGCTCGGGCTTCGGGGCTTTTTCCCCGTCGGAAGAGCAGATGGCTGCAAACTCTGGCCCGGCCTTTTTGGCAGCAAGGACTTTCTCTTCCCCGCCCGCAAGTACAAGGGTCATGCCTGAGCAGGCAAATAAGTCCTTACCAATTAGGCCGGAACCGATCCCGCCGGGGCGGTGGCGAGAGTCGCGCTTGCCCTGATTTGGGCCGTCGGCGAAGCGGTAAAGGGATTTGACCTTATCAACCTTTGCACCATCGGCGCGGTGGCATGGGTAAACGATCCACTCGCCTTCTGTGCGGAAGTTCTCACTTGCGAAGTCTTCTGCTTTGAGGCCGTAGCCTTTGGCCAGATCGCTGATGCTAAGGCTTGGGCCCTTGGCTCCGGCCTGTTTCTGCACTGCGGGCGATTTGCGGGGCTCTGGCGCATGTGGTGCCCCGTTTGTCAGGCTGAGCATTTCAGCGCAAACCTTGAGCACTTGGGCGAATTGCGTGCGTGGGTCCAGACCTTTGCACTTGGCAAGGAGGGTGAAGATGTCACCGCCTTGCGCCGCGGGGTCATCGTAGTAAGTGAGCTTCTTTGTATCCCAGCGAAGTGAGGGTTTGTTGTCGGCGCGGTATGGGGCGAAGAACAGAATCTCGTGAGCGCTCCCGCCGCCTTGCGGTTCTCCGCACAGGAGGTGGGCAAGTTCCGTGGAGCGTTCCTTTACAAGCTGCTTAAGGTTGTCGATCATGTGGTGGTGGCCTTTGCGGATTCAGCCTGCTTCGGGTGAAGGTTCGGATGCACCAGATAATCTGGCCTCTTCGGGCGGCCACGTTGGCGCGGCCCTTCTTCTACTCCGGTTTCCATCAGGTAACCGTGTTCCACCAGTTCGCCCAGTGCTTCGGCAAACCCGTCGGCGGACTCGAAGCCCCTGCCCTCGAAGCCCCTGCCCTTCAAGGACTGCCATGCCTCCTGGAAGGTGAAGCCTTTGCGGGGGTTCCTTTCGAGCCAGCGCAACAGGCGACGGGCGCCCTCCGTGCGAAGCTCCTCATGTGCAGGTGCAGGCTGAGGCTCAACCTTTGCGGAGTAGCTCCAGAGCTTGGTTTCCTTATCGTACACCAGCTCAATTGGTGATAATACACGGTCTTCTTTTTTGTGCCAAGAGCCGTAGCGATCCTTAAACTTCATCCCGACCCATGCGGGTTTCCTATTGTTAGTAAACCCTTCCCAGACTAGCTGAGCGAAGTATTGCTGGCGTTGAAGCCCGATCTTGCGCTCCATGGCGTCAAGGTCAAGAATCTTCATTTCCGCAGTGTCTATCGGCACTTCTAGCTGTTCACCGATGTCGTTCTCGTCCTTAAGCAGAGCGCCACAGTGAGGGCATACGGGAGGATAGTTTGGAAGTACTTCTTTGCAGTGTTTGCAAACGATAACCTTCTTGGGGCGGTCCTTCTTCTTCGGTGCGTCCTCAAGTGACCACTCACGCGCCATGGTGATTGGCCCGTGGCGGAAGGCTAGGCCCCAGAAATCAAGGAAGATACAGACTTCGCCGGGCTGTGCAATCCCGTTTTTGGGCCTCAGTCCGCGGCCAACCATTTGTATGTAAAGAACGGTTGACTTTGTAGGCCGGTCCAGAATGACGCAACCGCACTCCGGCATGTCGAAGCCTTCGGTGAAAACGCCGACAGACACAAGGACCATATTGATCCCGGCGGCTGTGTCCTCAATCGCTTTCTTGCGAAGTACAGGGTCGGATTTGGCGTCAATGTGTATGGCGCTGATGCCAGCGGCGCGGAACATTTCCACGATGTGTAAGGAAGACTTTACTGTGCGGGCGAAGATAACCGTGGGCAATCCCTTGGCGTGCTCAATCCATTTGCCAACGATGTCGGTAACGTGCGTTGCCGTATCCCACTTGGCGTCAACTTCTGACATAACGTAGTCACCATCTGCGCCGGTCTTGATGCCTGTGAGGTCTGGGTTGTCGATATACTTCCATTCCGGGCGGACAAGGAATCCCTCGTTCATTAACTGCTTGACATTGGAAACGTTAACGATGCGTTGATAAATGCAACCAAGCCCTTTCCCGTCCATGCGCAGGGGCGTGGCCGTCATACCGATTCGGACGGGATGGTCTCCCCAGTGGTTTGCAATCACTCCATAACCGT
>Ga0306872_100244_pt1 | contig 22924 bp, 16 predicted proteins | sample AntRauMeHopE1498_FD_190455 | JGI IMG/M metagenome (GOLD analysis project Ga0306872, IMG submission 190455) | Saline lake microbial communities from Rauer Islands, Antarctica - Metagenome Hop E1 #498 (v2) (version 2) | ecosystem: Environmental > Aquatic > Non-marine Saline and Alkaline > Saline ...
TCCCTCCTGTGTGCCGACAAGGGCGAGGTCGCTGCTGCTACCGCTGCCGGACACCCCCTGGGGGGCATACGGGTCGTTGTAACCGCCACTGGCGCGGCTACGGTATCCCTCCTGTGTGCCGACAAGGGCGAGGTCGCTGCTGCTACCGCTGCCGGACACCCCCTGGGAGGCAAACGGGTCGTTGTAAGCGCTCCATTTTTTGTTCCTCTCGACCAAGACGGGCCGCCCCCTGCGCTCGGGGTCGCGCCAGAACACAAGGTTGTCCTCGACCCAGCGGTTCGCAGCGCTGACCCCCTCGTGCAAGTCGTTAGCGGCGTCTGCGATCATGGACCGCACCGACGGCCCGCGGCTGTAAGACATGGGTTTCGGCATCTGGTTGCCGCGCTCGGCTGTGACGTACCGCAGGTGGGCGTCGCCCATGGCGCCGCGGCGTCCCACCGAGTCGTGGGCAGCCTGCCCGGTGCGCGTGTCGTGCTGGATCATGCCGGAATACGACGTCGCGCTCGCGGGCACGGAACGCGAGGACGGCGGCGGACGCGTGCGCACCGCGTGCGACGCCGTCCGGTCGAACATCGTGTCTGAAGACTCTTGGCCGCGGCGTGACATGTCTGCGTGCGGCGGTGTATGTGGCGCCTCTTTTTTCCCGGCGCGAGCGACAAAAAGTCGGCGCAGGCTACCGCACGCCGGCCAGCAGGTGCCGGTCGCCGGGCCCTAGCTGCTGTGGCACCAGCGTGTCGTTTTGCATGAGGTAGCCGTAGCGGGCCGGGGCGCGGGCCACCTGCGACGCTAGCTCGCGCGCGTACGCCAGGCCGCGCCCGGCGACCGTAGAGGTGGGGATCGCAACGCGCACTCCCCCGAATGCGGGCAGAAACTGCCACGCGCCGCTGTTGACCGCCGCCACCTGCGTGTACGGTATGTACCGGCCGAACCCGGTGGCGACCATGTCCGGCGCGACGTACGCCGAGCTGCTTTCGGACATGCCGGACTGCACCACCGGCATTTCGACGCGGGCGCGCATCGCGGTGGCGTTGGCGCCGCACGACGGCTGCGGCGCGGGCCCCAGCTGCGACGGCTGCTGTGTCTCGTTCACGGCGAAGGGGCTCGCGTAGAGGCTCTCGGTGAGGCCGCACGCTCGGCACGAGCTCGCGGCCAGCGCGCGCGCGTCGCGCTGGTCTTCGGCGTTTTCGCGGTCCAGGTCGCTGCCCAGAAAGTATGACGACATGGCGGCGGCTCCGGTATTGCGCGCGGCACGGTGTTCGCGGCAAAAATTGTGCCGCGCGCCCGCCGCCTACGCCGCCTGCGCGGCCGCCGCGCTGGAAGGGCCTACCGCCGCCTGCACGGCGGCCGCCGCGCTGGAAGGGCCTACAGCCGCCTGCACGGCGGCCGCCGCGCTGGAAGGGCCTACAGCCGCAGCGCCTGCATGGTGACCGCCGCGTTGGACGTCGTGTACAGGAACCCGCGCACCATCGCATCCGCGCCCTCCGCCTGCGGGTCGAACCTCCCCCCGGTCTCGCGCCGCACCGCCGACAGCACCGCGTCGCCCACCACGTGCACGCTGCTCGGGTCGCCGGTGGGCGCCGGCCCCGCCGCGGCGTCCTTGCGCGCGCGCGTGAGCACGTAGTGCGACACGTTGCGCAGGAACTCGTCGCACCGCTCCGCCGTGGCCCTGTACTGCGGGAACAGCGCTAGGAAGCTGTCGCGCTTCTCCGGGGGCATCAGGATCGCGCGCACGGCGTTGTACGTGTGGCGGCTGCCGAACGACGTGCAGCTCTCCTCGTAGTCCTCGATGCGCGGCTTCTGGTACATGAACGCGCGCACCGCCGCCAGCAGCGGAGACTCGATTATTACGTCCGAGTTCTCGCGCGTCAGCGTCACGTCCCGCGAGCGCAGCACGTAGCCGTACTCGAACGGCTTGCGCATAGTCTTGAGCTCTTCGCCGTACTCCTCGGACATGGAGTCCGCGACCTTTATTACCAGTTCGGCCTCCTCCTTAGCGGTCTCCAGCATCATGCGCAGGTCGCTGATGCGCAGCGGGCGGTCGCCCGTGGGGTTCGCGACGCCCCGGCTTCGCACGACGGTCTCCAGCTCGTCCAGCGTGTACGTCGTCTGCGGCCTGAAGCCCATTATTCCGCCGCACGGCTGCAGCCTGCCGCTGCCCGGCTCCCAGCCCGGCAGCTGCGACCTGTACTCCGCCGCTTCGGCCGTCAGCGGCACCGACTGCACCGACCACACGTCCTCGGGGTCGTGCAGCAGCGGGTGCAGGTCGTGGTTGCGGAAGCTGACCGTGTGGCAGAACCGCGGACCCGAGACCCGGCCGTCGCCCAGCGCCAGGCGCTCGACGCCGCGGAAGTCCCTCACCAGCCGCGCGCGGAACACGTCGGCGAGGGAGGCGCGGTCCTCCTGCGCCAGGAAGCTCGGCGCGGGGTCGTTGACGCGCTGCATGGTTTCCAGCAGCACCGCCGACCAGCTTTTGTCGCTGAACAGGCACTGTATGCCCGACACGTCGTAGCCGCGCCCGGTAGAAATGCACAACGTGCTCCCGAACTCCGGCTCCTCCAGCGGGTTATCCCAGCGGTACAGCGTGCACAGGGTGCCGTCCTCGGCGCGCGCGATGACGTAGTCGTCGCTCACCGTCAGGTCGCGCGGTGAGTGGTCAGAAAACGTGCGCGGCGCCACCGACAGCACCTCCCACGACAGCGCGTCGAACACCACGCAGCTGTGGTGCACCAGTTCGGTGCGCGGCACGTGCGTGGCCACCCGTGTGCCGTGGCGGCACACCATGACGCGCAGCGCCACCGACGTGCGGCCGCCGCAGTACAGGTGCAGCGGGTCCGCGCCGCCGTCCGCCGGGCGGGCGTGCAGGGGGACCGGCACGCCGCGCCCCCGGCGCTTTTTCTTAGACGTCTGCGGCGCGGACGCCGCGGCCTCGTGCGGCGTCGGGCCTTCCGCCGCTTCGGGGGCCTCCGGCGGCTGCTCTGCGGGCTGCTCTGCGGGCTGCTCTGGCTCCTGCGGACCGGACGCCACCACGCGCGCCACGAGGCGCGCCTGCTGGCCGGCGCTTAGTCCGCCCAGGCCGACGTTTTCTGTGACGACCTTGAGCTGCGGGCCCACGGCCGCGTGCAGAAACGATATTATGCTCAGCTGGGTGTCGCCGGCCCGCCGGCGCGCGGTCAGCGCGTCTGCGAGCTGGTCCAGTGTGGGGATGTCGACGCGGTCGTGCTGCGCGTGTCCGCGCGAACGGCCGTGGCCGCGGTGGGGGGCGCCGCCTGCGCGTCTGCCGGCATACATAGTTAAGTGCTGTAGAGTCCGGGGGCGGGTATCAAATCCCGCGCGCGTTAGCACCTGGCGGCTTTTGTTCAGTTGAACACCTTTCGCGCACGTATAGAGTTGCGGGACGAGCGCGCTGCAACGCGGCGACGATGCATCTCCACCGAAGGCCGGGCCGCGCAGACGCCGCCGTGGGCGGCGACGCTGCGCCCCCGGAAGGCGACACCAAGCTCATACGCGTCGTGAGCTCCGGCCGCAAGGCCGCCGACATCATGAGCCTCACCCCCGCCAAGCTGCTGAGCCTGGTGGGCGACCTCGCGGACGCGGGCGTGCCGGGCGTGGACCGCAGGTCGCTGCTGGCGTTCTCGGCGCTCGCGGAACGCGTGCGCGCCGACGAGGGGGCGCGCGCCGCCCCCGGCGCCGTGCCCATCCTCGCCAACCGGCAGCTGCTGTACGACGGCGCCGTCGTGCCGGTGGGCCGCAACCTCAGCGCCGACGGCGGCGGCGGCGCGTCCGACGACGAGAACGCGCGCGCGCCCCGCAGGCGCCCGCTGTGGGACCCCGCGCCCGGCAAGGGCAGCCGCGGCGTGCCGTACGCCGCGTGGGCGCGCGGGGCCGCCCCCGAGGACCGGCTGTACGCAGGCGGGTTCGCCGTGCTGCTGTCGGCGCTGGGGCGCGGACGCACGCAGCTCGCGACCGACCCGCGCGCCCGGGTCGGCCTGCTCGACGCGCTGTCCGCGTTCGAGGCCGGCGGCGAGGCGCTGTCCGGCGCGTGGGGACCCGAGCTGCTCGTGTTCGCCGCCGCGCTTGCCGCCGCCGCCGGGGAGGGCGCCGCCGCGCCCGTCGACCGGTCCGCCGCCCGCGCCCGCGCCCGCGTCGTGGGACTCCCCGCGCGTGCCGGCGCGCGCGGCGCGCTCGCTAGCCTGGCGGACGCCGCCGCCGCGTTCCTCCCGGCGGGGCCCGCCTCCGCCGAGCTGTTCCCCGGCACCGCCGGAACGCCGGGCGCCGGGGACGCCCCCGCCGCCGAAGACGCCGCCGCCCTCTCGCTGGCGCTCAACACGCTCTACGACTTCGCGGCGTCGTCCGCGGGGGTCGCGCTCGTGAGCTTCCTGCGGGGGTTCGCGCGCGCCGAGGAAGAGCTGGCGCCGATCGGCGCGCTGCTGGGGCAGGACGGCGCGCTGCTGGCGCCGGACCCCCTGGAGGCCGGCGTCGTCGCCCTGCGGCCGCCCGGACCCGAAGCCGCCGAGGCCGCGGGCGTGTACGGCGGCGCGGTCGTGTGGCTGCTCGCCGAGGTGGAGCGGGTGGCCGGCGCGCCGTACCACCGGCCGCAGCGCCCGATGGCGGCGGTCACGTCGCTGCTCGCCGCCGGCATGCTCGACACCCTGCACGACATGCTGCGCGCCGCGCGCGCGGCCCCGGCGCGCAAACGCGCGCAGGCGTTCGCGGGCGCCGCCGCCCCGTCCGTGCGGCGGCTGGCCGAGCGCCGCGAAGCCGCCCGCTCGCGGCTGGACGCGCGGCGCCGCGAGCAGGAGGAGGTCGTGCGCGCCCGGCAGCTGCTCATCATCATCGAACGGCGGCTGGGCGGCGCGCGGCACGACGCCGTGATGAAGTTCGTCGCGTCCGACCCCATCCGGTACGACGGCGACAACCCGGAGACCATCCTGCTCGCTGTGGCGCGCACCGCGCCCGGCGATGGCAAGGTGGCCGCGCGCGACCGCGAGGTGGTCGAGACCGAGTACGAGAACCTGCGCCGCAGCTGGGAGCTCGAGGCGCAGAACGACTGCGCGCACGTCGCGGCCGTGCGGAGGCTGCGCGCGGCGACGTCGGTGCAGGACGAGAAGCGCGCCCTCGCCGCTGTCGAGGCCCTCGCCGACGCGCGGGACGCCGCCGCGCGGGACAGCTTCGTGCGGTGCGCCAACTGCAGGTTCCCGCTCGTGTGCCCGCACGTCCTCGAGGCGTACCGACTGCGGTTTCGCGGCGTGCCCTACGAGCAGATGCGGGTGGCCCTCGACGGGTTCGTCAACCGCGTGCCCTACGCCGGGAGCGCCGACACGAAGGTGCACGGGTTCGCGTACTACTGCAAGATCTGCAGCGAGGAGCTCTACATGCGCACCGAGAGCGGCGTGGGGGGCATAAGCGCCGACGACTCCGGCGCGGGATACGCGGGGCGCTACGACGACTTCGGCGGCGGCCTGCGCAAGTTTCTGTGGGTGCAGACCGTGCGCACGCTCGAGCCGCAGGACCCGCGGGGGGGGCGCAGGTCCGCGCGCCCGCTGCTGCGGTTCTCGCAGCCGGTGCAGCCGCGCAGGTTCGCCGAGGAGGCCGCCGCCGTGTGCCTGCCCGAGGCGCTGCGCGCCGGCCTCGCCGCCGGGCTCTCCGCCGGCCTCGCCGAGGTCGACGGCACGCGCGAGGGGGAGTCCGCCGAGGCCTCCGCGTTCCGCCTGCACGCCGTCGTGGTGCTGTACGCGTACTTCTTCGTGCTCGTCGTGGGGCCGCGCGGCGACGCCACGCGCGTCGGCGTCGAGGGCGTGCGCGACGGCGCCGCGCCCGACGCGTACGCCCGCGCGCTGCTCACGCACCTCGTGCAGACGCACAGCCTGCTCGTCTCCCGCATGCGCGGCGTCACCCACGAGCAGATCGGAAACCAGTTCCAGCTCGCGTACCGCGGGCTGCTCGACGCGCACGGGCGCGTGCTGCTGCACACGCAGGACAGCTCCAGGGTCCTCGCCACGTCCCTCACCGCGCACAACCCGTACTTCGGCGCGCTGCGGACCGCCGTCTCCGTGCGCGGGCCCGGCGGGGACAAGGCCGCGTTCCCGCCGCGCGCAGGACGGGACACCACGCCCAAACAGGCCGCCGACGTCTTCCGCCACATCATGGGGGAGACGCTGCCCGAGATCGTGTCGTGGGTGCCGCCCGACGGGCTCGGCCCGTTCGTGCGCGCGTCCCTCGCGCGGCGCGGGTCGTTCGACCTGCCCGAGGGCGCGCCCCCCGGCTGGGCCCACCTGCTGCCCGCCATCGCCATGTTCCGCGCGTCGTGGGGAAGCGACGGCGACGGCGCGTCCGCACGCGGCGCCGCCGCGCGGTACTGGCGCAAGCCGCCCGGCGCCGTCGCAGACGGCGCAGGGTTCTTCGACGGGCTGTTCCTGCTGGTGCGGTACAGCACCGCCGTGTACGACGACGCGACGCTCGCCGCGTACGGGGACGTGCTCGCCGCCGCCGCCGCGCGGTCGCGGGTGCGCGGCCTCGTGCAGGACCTGCGCCGCGTGCCCGCCGTCGGCGCGCTCGCGCCCGGGCCGCCGCGCGGCGCCGCGCCCGCCGCCGCCGTCACGCGGCTGTACGACGAGGACGGCGCGCCGCACCGGTGGGACGTGTACCTGTGGGGAGACGAAGGAGGCGAGCCGCGCGCGCTGCGCCGCGGCGAGTTCTCCGCCGCGTTCGCCGCCGGCGAGCTCGCCGGCCTGCGCTTCGTCGACTGGAAGTGCTCCGTGTGCGGCGTGCGGTGGAGCCGCACCGACTCGCTGGACGCCGCCGCCGCGCTCGCGCGCGTGCGCGCGCGCACGCAGGTCGAGGACTTCTTCCGCTACTTCGAGTCGCGGTGCCCGGAGGGCGGGCTGCACAGCTTCGGCGACGCCGGCGGGAAGACCGCGTGCCGCAAGTGCGGCGTGCCCACCGCGCTGCTGCTCCCCGCCGGGCGCCGCGACGAGCCGCGCCGCGCGCTCGAGTACTACGAGGCGCACGCCGGCGCGTTTCGGGACGCCGCCGAACTGGGGGCCGGGGACGCGCTGCCGGACGCGCCCGCGCCCGCGCCGGCGCCCGCGCCGACGCCCGACGTGCCCGGGCGCGACTACGCGCGCGTCGCCGCGCTCGTGGCGCTGATGCAGGCCGCGGGGCTCGGCGTCACCGCCGCCGAGGTGGAGTCCCTCGGCGCGCACGAGGGGCGCTCCGCCGAAGACGTGCGCGCCGGCGCTGACGCGCCCGCGCCGCCCGAGAAGGCCGAAGACCCGCGCCTGTACGCCGCCGACGCCGCCGTCGGCGACCTCGTGACCCGCTACTACGTGCTGGCGCGCGCCCTGCGCGTCGCGCCCACCGCCAAGCAGCTCGCGCAAAACCCGTGGCTGCGGCCGCTCATGGCGCGCGAAGACTTCGGCGGCGTCGCCGGGTCCGCTTCTCCCGGCGACGCCCTAGACCTGCGCCGCCGGTATTCCGCGCCGCGGGAGATGTACATGGACGCCGCCCTCGCACCCGGAAGCGCCGAGAGACGCGCCGAGTGGGCACGCGCCGTCCTCGCGTTCAGCATCGAGACGCTGTGCGTGCTCGCCGTCGAGATCGCCGCCGTTTCTCCCCTGATGGAGGATTTCGTCGTGGGGGCCATGCGCGACCTGTTCCTGTCCGAGTCGCGCATGACCGTCGCCGGGCAGTTCGAGTGGTCCATACTGTTCGGCGAGCGCGACTCCCGCGGACACGCCAACCTTTCCGACCTCGTGGTGAGCATGAGCGCCGACGACTCCACCAACGACGACGTGCGCGGGTACGGGCCCGCCGGGTCCGAATCCGAAGACGCCCTCGCGCGCGGCGAACGCGGCCGAAGCGATGAGGACGGCACGTTCAGCTACGACGCGCTGGACGTCGACCGGGAGACCATCGAGTCCAACATGTAACGCGGGGAGTTTTTTGCGCGCAAAAAAATGCCGGCGCCCGCTACAGGAACTCGTCCAGCGCGCTCGAGAGCTCGGTGTCGGTGTACTGCGGCGCTGCCTTAGCTACGGGCGCTGCTTGAGCTACGGGCGCGGCGTGCGCTGCTTGAGCTACGGGCGCTACGTGCGCGGCGTCCGCGCCCTCGCAGCCGGTCTTCCAGTTGAGCATGCGCAGTATGGACACCGACTTCTGCCCGAGCCGTATAGTGCGGCTTTTCTGCTTGACGCGCACCTCCGCCAGGTCTGCGGCGCGCATCCCGACGAGCGTCCGCATCTTGCCTCCCTGGCCCGCGTAGGCGTCGGGCACCGCCTCGAAGATCTGCACCGCGGTCGCGTGGCTCAGGCCGGGCACGCCGGACAGCACCTTGAGGCCGGTCCCTTCGTCCCCGTCCAGCAGCGCCTGCAGCGAGGCGCGCGCCTTTTTTACCAGGCTGCGGTTGGAGGGCGTCTTGATGTCCTGCGGCGACGGCCCTTCGCCGCACACGTACTCGCGCACCGAGCACAGGCCCACCAGTATTTTCGCGGTCGTGACCGACACCCCGGCGAGCTTGGACCACACCTCGATGCACAGCGAGTCCGGGTCCTTCTCGTACACGCCGGTCACCATGTCCGGCACCATCGTCCCGGCCTTGGTCTGCACCGCCGAGCAGGGCGCCGCGCCCCCGTCGCCCAGCGGGTACAGGTACGGCTCGCACGCCTGGTTCATCTCTAGCACGAAGTCCCGCAGCCGTTCGGCGGTGTTCTGCGTGTCTTTCGTCTGCAGCACGTGTATGCCGCTGTGCAGCGGCATCGTCGTCATCGCTGTGATGATGGTCTTGTATTTCATGCCGCGCCCCACCTGCCACTCGGGGCTCGCGAACGCGCGCCCCTCGATTATGTAGTACAGCTGGCAGCCGGTGCTTTCGCGCAGCTCGAGCATCTTGCCGCGGTTCTCCATGCGCCCGTCGCCCACCGAGCTGACGAAGTCTTTGATGCTCTTGCGCTCGAAGCACGCGATGACCTGCACGCCCGGCTGCCCGGCGTTCTTGCGGCACAGCAGGTAGTCGCCGGTGTGTATCGTTTCTTCTATCAGGCCCGGCGCGCCGGCCGCCGCCCGTCGGCACGCCTCGCTCTTGAACGCGCCCTGCTGCAGCAGCGGGCGCAGGTGCGGGAGCACCTCGCGCTCGCGGCGGTCGGCCACAAGAAAAGCGTAAGACATGTCGCTGGTTAGCCGCGCGCGGTGTATTTAATTCCCGGCAAAACGTGCGCAGCGCTCGTCGGTTGGACTCCGACCACGAAGCGTTGCATGATAGTCCCGTGTTGTTGTCGATGGTCGTCGCCAATGCCAGCGTGTCTCCCGGGTGCAGCTCTACACCCTAGGCATTAAACGCGCGGCGTCGGTTTTGCTTGCACACGCCGACACTAGCACAGTGCCTCCCAACACGACGATGTCGCTGGTCGGTCCGCCCATCGTAGATTCCGTCGCAACTAGCACCGACGTGTCTAGGTACTTGACCGGGACCCATTTCGGCATTTCTGCGTCGAACTCGGGGTTGGGAACTACCTCAATAGTATATAGGTCTACCGCAACCGTGTCCACCCCCAAGATTATCTCGTCGATAACCGCCTTTGCCGTGCCCCGGCTGCCGTTCGTAAATTCTAGGTTGCGGAGGAGCATCAGCGCGCGGCGGCTGCCGTTGGCGACGATCTGCAGCTGCGAGGACGCCGAGAACCTCGAGACGTTGGGAGCCGCATCGCCGCGCGCCGCGACGGCCCACGAGGCCACCGACCGGCGCGCTCATCGACACGACGTTGTCCGTCGCTATGAACGCGCGCGCCTGCGGGATGTACAGCGCCGGGGACGTCGCGGGTGCACCGGCACGAACTCCCCCGTCTGCGGGTTTTGCACCGAGAACACCGCAGTGCCCGGCTCCGCGTATTCGATCTGGTACATGTTCTGCGCATGCGGGTCTATCTTCATCGCAGAATGGCCGGACCCGTCCAGCTTGTCTAGGTTCCAGCTGCTCTGCGGCACCCAGCCGTCCTCCCGAAACGCGAACCCGCTCTGGCGTACGAAATCGTCGACAGAGACGTTTGCGGCCATGCCTCCGAACACGTACTCCAACGCACGGTCTCCCGGCGTTTTGGCTGTGAAACGCACGCGTGTGCCCGACGCGTCCGCGACCTCTGCGTACCAGTCTCCCGCTATGTTGTCTGGATCCCACGATGTACTACGACAGTTCCACCACTTTCAGGCCCTACACAGTTCGGGCGCCAGACGAGTTGGCGCCAGAAATATGCGTGCGCCGCGCAGATACATAGGGGCACAAAAATGCCGGCGCCTGCCGGTAAATGAGCCTCACATGTTCCGGCTGTAGGTGACCAGGACGCTCAGCTTTCCCTCACCCACCACCGGTCCATCCACCACGGTAGGGTCGAGGCTGGTAGTTACTCTGAACGTCATAACGTCGTTGACGCCCAGTAAACGGATGTCGTAGATGTTCTTTTCGGTGGTGTTTGCCCTTACCTGTACGGTAAACATGGGTATATAAGCGAACGGAAGTACTTCGTAATTCGCAAGCGAATTACCGCCGTATACATGAACGTACAGGGTTTCCGCGGTGTCCATGTTAGTAATGGTCAACGCATGTAGAACTATACGAAAGTTGTTGTCATCCAACGGAGAGAATATAGCTTCTCCTATCTGTATTTTTACGCCATCCGACACCATGTATTGGTAATCGTAAATGTTGGTAGTTCTTGTCAGTAACGCATCGTTTTCCATGCCTATTTCTCGGTACTCCCGTCGAGCTTTATCTTCTTCGTAGTTGTTCTTTCTGTCGTACCCACGTAGTACATTGAAAACGTCTCCAAATTGGGAGCCATTTATTTCAGAAATAGCGGTAGCTATTTTTTGTGCAGACACAAACTGCGAATCTTCGATGAGTCCGACACTTACAGATAGCGAGTATTGCGTTCCTTCTGGGTCTTGCACAGGAGGAGTATGGTTATTGGTGTAAAGACCCTGTTGCGCGAAAATTCGCATAAACTTTCCCGTGATGCGATGACGTACACTGCGATGAAATGCCGATGTCTCGTCATTAAGCCTGGTTAGGTTGATGTTGTAAAACCCAGTCATATTTGTAAAGTTAGCAAACGCTGGCGAATCTGCTACTTCGTCTTCGAAAACATAAATGCTCGCAATTGGTGCGTCCACTACGCTATACGTCACCAGCATAGACAGTTCTCGGTAAGCGGACACGTCTAGAACGGGTGCCAATGCAAACAGGTCTACGCCTGCATCCCGCGGTGCCAGCGCCAACTGGTAGTCCGGGGGGTAAAACACCGGGGCTGGTCCAGACTGGATGCTGCCCGCCGCGTTCACCATCACCCTGTTGAAGTCCTCGTCCGCGTCTGTGCCGGGGGCCGCTGCCCCTGTTATGCCCACCGTTCTGGACGTGGGGGGGTCCGTGAGACACACCACGCTTGCGCGCAGAACCGGCGCTACGCCCGCCGCGTCCGCGGTCTGCAGCCGCAGCCGCAGAGTGTCGCACGTCACACGGTGCCGCACCGTCGCGGGCTTCCCCGCGGGTATGTTGTAGCGCCCCCCGAAGTCCCACGTCGTGCCGCCGTCGACGGACTCCCGGACGTCCAAAGTCATGCTGCCCCCCGCGCCTGTGAAGAACACGTTCGCGGTTAGCTCTGTGAAACCCGCGGAGCTTACGTCCGCCGAAGCCGCGAACAGGTCTCCGACCACGTCCAGGTCCACATTTTCCTCGTTGAGCTGGTAGTCCGCCGGCCTGAACGTGCTCCGTACCGCCATCGCGGCGCTGTATATTGCGCCGCAAAAACGGCGCGCCCTTTACGTGCGCGCCGTGGACACGTACACCGTCGCCACCGGCGGGCCGCCGGCCGCGCCCGTACCCGCGTGGCTCGACGCCCGCAGCGCGTAGCCGTCCGTCACCGTTATGTCCAGCTGCGCCGTCGCCGACCCTGCCGGCGGCACGAACAGCGCCGCTACCGGGGGCGTTATCTCCGTAGGCAGATCCGCCGCCGACGCGTCGTACACCTTCACGTAGTAGCCCACGGTGTTGCTCGTGTTGTACGCGCTCACGTAGCGCACGACCGCCTCTCCGTCCGCCCCGACCGGCATCGCTATGTCGTCGAGGTTCTCGATGTGGTACGGCGTGTACACCTGCGGGGTGACCACCGCTTCCCCGCCAGCGCCCCAGCCGGCGCGGTCTGTGAGCCGCGCCGCCCCCGCCGCGATGTCGACCTGCGCGTCCGCCGCCGCCGCGTTTTGCGCGAACCGCACGCGCAAGGCCCCGGTCAGCGCTGGCGTGTAGGACACCAGCGCCACGCGGTAGTACGCTCCCACCACCGGGGAGCTCTCCATAGACACGCCCGGCTCGGCGTCGAACCCGCGCAGCCCGTAGTCGCGCGTCTCGCGGTGGTACATGCGCTGCCCCTGGCTCCCGTAGCCGCTCGCCGTCGCGGACTGCAGCGTGTGCCGCACTCCGAACTGGCCGTCCCCCACGATTATCTGCGTAAGCGCGTGGGCACTGTCGTCCGCCCACGCGAACTGCGACACCCAGCCGCCGGTGATAACCAGCGTAACCACCTCGTTCGGGTTGAGGTTGAGATAGCCCGCCAGCGCCGCTCGACGGCCCTCGTACGAAGATATCTCGGCTACGTACCCCAGCTGGTACGCGTTGCCGCTAGGCACTCCCACCACCTCGACCTGCATGCCGCGGTACGTGTTTCTGTAGATGGTGTTCACCGCGCCGGGCAGCGCGTGGTTGCCCGCAAACGGACCGTCCACGTGCAGCGGATTTATAAGCTCCAGCTCGCCATCGGTTAACATGCGCGCGTCCACGCGCTCGCCGTACACCGCGACCCTGTCGCCCTCTGCCGGCCCCTCCCCGGGCGTCCAGTGCGGCTCCACCGTCACGATGAGGGTAGCCGCGTCGTACGCCGACGCCACGAACGTCTGCTCCGCGAGCGCCCCGGTGAGGAACCTGATGTTCGTGCCCGTGATGGTGTCCCGGTCCGAGCCTTTGAGGGTGGCGGGCAGCACGAACTGGTTGGCCGGCTCTGGAGGACCAGGCACCACGGTGTCCGCCAGCAGCAGGGCGCCGCGCCCTATCACGAGCATTATCCACTCCTCGCCGGCTGCTATGTCCGGGACCGGGTCCAGCGGCTCGACGAACGTGTACGTGTGTTCGTCGGGGTTGTCGGTGTTGCCGTTGTAGGTCGCTATCACCCGGTCCTGCGCATCCTCCAGTGTGCCGAACTCGAAGCTGTCCTTGGGGGCTACGCGCATGTGCAGGCCCACCGGGTCGCCGAACGTCTCCTCGCCGCCCACCGCGGTCACAAAGTTTGCGCCTGCATCCACCACGTAGTTGCGCTCCCCGGGGAACCCCCGCGCGTTCAGGGAGGTGTTGGATGGCGCCGCGGGGTCCCCGCGCCCCGCACCTCGTGTTCCTGACATCGTTCGACCCGCGTTCGAGGTGTATAGGTGCATATGTTGCGCGCCGCCGCATTTGAGAACTACAGCCTCCAGTATACGCCCGCGCCATGCGCACCTGGCTCTCCGCGGCCGTGCTCGCGGTCATCGTCGTGCTCGTCGTTTTGGCGGCCGCCGGCTTCCCCCACTTTGGCGAGCCGCGCAGGCACATCGCCGGCTTCTGGGCCGGCGACCCCGCGTTTCTGCGCGAGGCCGGCCTCGTGGACATGTTCCTCATGCTACACGAGCCCGCGCGCGCCGGGTTCGGCAGCGCTTCGTGCGACGGGTACCTGTTCATGTCCACCGCCGACGGCGTCGTGTGCAACCAGGCCGTGAGTATGCGTTTCGGCGGGCTCGGGGCCGTGCGGCGGAAACACGTGTACGAGGGGCGCGCGGTGCTCACGCCGCACGACCACGAGGCGTGCCCGCTCGGCACGGAATACGACGCCGTGCGGGACGGCTACGCGGCCTCCATGGAGTACTCCCTGTCGCCCTGCGCGGGGTCTCTCGCGCTAAAGCAGGACGGCGAGCTGCGCGCGTTTCTGTTCAAGGACTGCGGCGCCTCCACCGCTGCGCTCGCGTCGGCGGACGACGCCGACTAGCGCCCATTTGCAGCCGCGCGCTTTTTGTGCAGCTGCTGCAGGGCGGGACGGTGGCACGTATGCCGCCGACGCCCGCGGTCTGGCCGCCCGCAGCCCCGAAGGGGGTGTGCGGCAGCTCACTAGTAGCCTTCGGGCCCGCCCCGTCCGGACGGTGGCCGCCCCGGCGGGGCCGTCTCGCGCGCGCGTACCCGCGACGCCGCCTGACCCCTATTTTGCCGCCTGCCCGTATTTTGCCGCCAAAACGCCCCGCCTGGCCGTATTTGCCGCCAAAAACGCCCGCCTGGCCGTGTATTTTGCAGCCAAAACGCCCGCCTGGACTTATTTTGCCGCCAAAAAACATGCACCGCCGCAAGGGCGCACCGACGTCAAAGGACGTCCCACACGCGCACGGTGTTGTCTTGCGACCCCGAGGCCAGCCGCCTCCCGTCCGGCGCCCACGCCACCGCAACACGACCCCGCAGCGCGAGGCAACATGGACATTGGTTATTAAAAATTGCGCCACGGCGCTTATTTAATGAGTGTAGCAAGGGACGTCCCACGCACGCACGGTTTCGTCGTGCGAGGCCGAGGCGAGCCGCCTCCCGTCTGGCACCCACTCCACCGACATGACACCACCATCATGACCCACTATGATGTGGAGGAGCTGGCCCGTCAACGCGTCCCACACGCGCACGGTGTGGTCGTACGACGCCGAGGCCAGCCGCGTCCCGTCCGGCGTCCACGCCACCGACCGAACCGACTCATCGTGTCCCAGCAGTGTGTGGAGGAGCTGGCCGGCTGCCGCGTCCCACACGCGCACGGTTTGGTCGTACGACGCCGAGGCCAGCCGTGCCCCGTCCGGCGCCCACGCCACCGACATGATGGAACTGGTGTGACCCCGCAGCGTGTGGAGGAGCTGGCCCGTCAACGCGTCCCACACGCGCATGGTTTCGTCGTCCGACGCCGAGGCCAGCCGCCTGCCGTCCGGCTCCCACGCCACAGACACAACCCAATTATCATGACCCCGCAGCGTACGGAGGAGCTGGCCCGTCAACGCGTCCCACACGCACACGGTTGTGTCTTGCGACCCCGAGGCCAGCCGTACTCCGTCTGGCGCCCATGCCACCGACCGAACCCAATTACCATGACCCCGCAGCGTGCGGAGGAGCTGGCCCGTCGCCGCGTCCCACACGTGCACGATTATATCGGCCAGGGACGCCGAGGCCAGCAGTTCCCCGTCCGGCGCCCACGTCACCGACCGAACCAAACCATCATGATCCCGCAGCGTATGTATGAGCTGGCCCGTCACTGCCTCCCACACCCGTATGGTTTTGTCACCCGACGCCGAGGCCAGCCGCGTCCCGTCCGTCGCCCACGCCAACATGACCCCGCAGCGCGAGGCAACATGAACATGGGTTATTAAAAATAGCGCCACGGCGCTTATTTAATGAGTACAGCAAGGGACGTCCCACACACTCATGGTTCCGTCGTACGACGCCGAGGCCAGCCGCGTCCCGTCCGGCGCCCACGCCACCGACATGACCCACATGTCCCAATGACCATGACTCCGCAGTGTGTGGAGGAGCTGGCCGGCTGCCGCGTCCCACACGCGCACGGTTTGGTCGACCGAACCCGAGGCCAGCCGTACTCCGTCCGGCGCCCACGCCACCGACATGACGGACTTATCATGACCCCGCAGCGTTTGGAGGAGCTGGCCCGTCAACGCGTCCCACACGCGCGCGGTGCTGTCGTCCGACGCCGAGGCCAGCCGCGTCCCGTCCGGCGCCCACGCCACAGACACAACCCAATTATCATGACCCCGCAGCGTACGGAGGAGCTGGCCCGTCACGGCGTCCCACACACACACGGTTGTATCGGCCGACGCTGACGCCAGCCGTACTCCGTCTGGAGCCCATGCCACCGACCGAACCCAATTACCATGACCCACAAGAGTGCGGAGGAGCTGACCGGCCGCCGCGTCCCACACGCGCACGATTATATCGTCCGAGGTCGAGGCCAGCCGCGCCCCGTCCGGCGCCCACGCCACCGACCGAACCATCATGACCCCGCAGCGTATGTATGAGCTGGCCCGTCACTGCCTCCCACACCCGTATGGTTTTGTCGCCCGACGCCGAGGCCAGCCGCGTCCCGTCCGGCTCCCACGCCACCGACATGACGTAACCGTGACCCCCCAGCGTATGGATCAGCTGGCCCGTCACCACGTCCCACACATGCGTTACGTCTTTCGAGGCCGAGGCCAGCCGTGCCCCGTCCTGCGCCCATGCCACCGACCAGCCGTTACCATCATGACCCCTGAGAGTGCGCATGAGGCACGGGCGGCCGCAATAGATCGGCCCGTGCGTCCCGAGCGACACGTGCCGGCCAGGCGGGCGGCGTCCCGTCGCGAGAGATGCCGAACAACACGCCGCAGCGCTACGAGCGGCAGGGGCAACATGGCGATATACATAGTGACATAGACCTTTAAATATGTGCATCATCAAGTAATACGGAGCAATACGGAGCAATGCGGATCAAAAACGTTCCCAATCGGGGCGCCTAAGTCCGGCGCCAACATGACCCCGCAGCGCGAGGCAACATGGACACGGGTTATTAAAAATTGCGCCATGGCGCTTATTTAATGAGTACAGCAAGGGACGTCCCACACACGCACGGTTCCGTCGGCGGACGCCGAGGCCAGCCGCGTCCCGTCCGGCGCCCACGCCACCGACTCGACCCAATCATCGTGTCCCCGCAGCGTGTGGAGGAGCTGGCCCGTTGCCGCGTCCAACACGCGCGCGGTTCTGTCGGCGGACGCCGAGGCCAGCCGCGTCCCGTCCAGCGCCCACGCCACCGACAAGACCCAATTATTGTGTCCCAGCAGCGTGTGGAGGAGCTGGCCGGTCGCCGCGTCCCACACGCGTACGGTTTTGTCGTCCGCTACCGAGGCCAGCCGTGCCCCGTCCGGCGCCCATGCCACCGACCGAACCCAATACACATGACCCACAAGGGTGTGGATGAGCTGGCCCGTCGCGGCGTCCCACACGCGCGCGGTTCTGTCGGCGGACGCCGAGGCCAGCAGTGCCCCGTCCGGCGCCCACGCCACCGACATGACATTATCCTCGTGTCCCCGCAGCGTGTGGAGGAGCTGGCCCGTCAACGCGTCCCACACCCGTATGGTTGTGTCGCCCGACGCCGAGGCCAGCCGCGTCCCGTCCGGCGCCCACGCCACAGACGTGACCGCATTATCGTGACCCCGCAGCGTAAGGATCAGCTGGCCGGTCGCCGCGTCCCACACTTGCATGGTTTTGTCGTCCGCTGCCGAGGCCAGCCGTGCCCCGTCCGGCGCCCACGCCACAGACCGAACCAAGTCACCATGACCCCGCAGCGTGTGGAGGAGCTGGCCGGTCACCGCGTCCCACACGCGCACGGTTCGGTCCCACGACGCCGAGACCAGCCGCGTCCCGTCCGGCGCCCACGCCACCGCCCAGACCTTATTACTATGCCCCCGCAGCACGCGCATCAGGCACGGGCGGCCGCAATACATCAACACATCAGCCCGTGCATTCCACAGCGCGCGACACGTGCCGGCCAGGCGTGCGGCGTCCCGTCGCGAGAGATGCCGAACAACACGCCGCAGCGCGACTAGCGGCAAAAGGGGCAACATGGCTATAGACAGTGCCGTGGACATTCAAATATGTGTGTATCATTGCTCCGCAACGCGGAGCAATACGTAGCAACGCGGAGCAAAAAACGCCCCACAAGCCGCGGCGCCCACGCCACTGACAAGCCGCGGCGCCCCGCCACCGCAACATGCCCCGCAGCGCGAGGCAACATGAACACGGGTTATTAAAAATTGCGCCACGGCGCTTTATTTATGAGTACATCAAGGGACGTCCCACACGCGCACGGTTGCGTCGTACGACGCCGAGGCCAGCCGCGCCCCTTCCGGCGCCCACGCCACCGACAAGATACAATCATCGTGTCCCCGCAGCGTGTGGAGGAGCTGGCCGGCCGCCGCGTCCCACACGCGCAGGGTTGCGTCGTGCGAGGCCGAGGCCAGCCGCGTTCCGTCCGGCGCCCACGCCACCGACCGAACCAAACCAACATGACCCCGCAGCGTGTGGATGAGCTGGCAGGTAGCGGCGTCCCACACGCGCATGGTTCTGTCGTGCGACGCCGAGGCCAGCCGCGCCCCGTCCGGCGCCCACGCCACTGACACGACCGTATGGTCGCGGCCCCGCAGCGTGTGGAGGAGCTGACCGGTCGCGGCGTCCCACACGCGCATGGTTTGGTCGACCGAACCCGACGCCAGCCGTACTCCGTCTGGCGCCCATGCCACCGACCGAACCCAATCATTGTGACCCCGCAGCGTGAAGAGGAGCTGGCCGGTCGCCGCGTCCCACACGCGCACGGTGTGGTCGACAGACCCCGAGACCAGACGCGCCCCGTCCGGCGCCCACGCCACCGACCAAACCAAGTTACCATGCCCCCGCAGCGTGTGGAGGAGCTGGCCGGTCAACGCGTCCCACACGCGCACGGTTGTGTCGCCCGACGCCGAGGCCAGCCGCGTCCCGTCCGGCGCCCACGCCACCGACATGACGGAACCGGTGTGACCCCTTAGCATGTGGATGGGCTGGCCGGTTGCCGCGTCCCACACGCGCGCGGTTCGGTCGTCCGAGGCCGAGGCCAGCCGCGTCCCATCCGGCGACCACGCCACCGACCAAACCCGGCCATAATGCCCCCGCAGCGTGCGCCTAAGGCACGGGCTGCCGCAATACAACAACACATCAGCCCGTGCATGCCACAGCTCGCGACACGTGCCGACCAGGCGGGCGGCGTCCCGTCGCGAGAGATGCCGTACAACACGCCGCAGCGCGACTAGCGGCAAAAGGGGCAACATGGCGATAGACAGTGCCGTGGACATTCAAATATGTGTGTATCATTGCTCCTCGTTGCGGAGCAATACGTAGCAACGCGGAGCAAAAAACGTCCCACAAGCCGCGGCGCCCACGCCACTGACAAGCCGCGGCGCCCCGCCACCGCAACATGCCCCAGCAGCGCTAGGCAACATGAACACGGGTTATTAAAAATTGCGCCACGGCGCTTTATTTATGAGTACAGCAAGGGACGTCCCACACTAGCACAGTTTGGTCGCGTGCCGCCGAGGCCAGCCGCCTGCCGTCCGGCGCCCACGCCACAGACAGAACCCAATGCATATGACCCCGCAGCGTGTGGAGGAGCTGGCCCGTCAACGCGTCCCACACGCGTGCGGTTTCATCGTTCGACGCCGAGGCCAGCCGCGCCCCGTCTGGCGCCCACGACACCGAGCAAACCCAACGCGTATGACCTGCAAGAGTGTGGAGGAGCTGGCCCGTCGCCGCGTCCCACATGCGCACGGTTGTATCGGCTGACGCCAGCCGTGTCCCGTCCGACGCCCACGCCACCGACGACACCATCATATCGTGACCCGCCAGGGTGAGAATGAGCCGGCCGGTCACCACGTCCCACACGCGCACGGATGTGTCGCCCGACGCCGAGGCCAGCCGCGTCCCGTCCGGCGCCCACGCCACCGACTCGACGGAATTATAATTATAATGATCCCGCAGCATGTGAAGCAGATGACCGGTCGCTGCGTCCCACACACACACATGTTTCGGAGGGCAGACGCCGAGGCCAGTCGCATCCCGTCTGGCGACCACGCCACAAACCGGACAGGACCATCGTGACCAAGGGTAAGGAGGCGCTGGCCCGTCGCCGCGTCCCACACGCGCACGGTTATGTCGTGTGACGCCGAAGCCAGACGTGTCCCGTCCGGCGCCCATGCCACCGACCGAACACAATCACTGTGACTCCGCAGCGTGTGGAGGAGCTGGCCCGTCAACGCGTCCCACACGCGCACTTTTTTGTCGTACGACGCCGAGGCGAGCCGCGTCCCACACGCGCACTTTTTTGTCGTACGACGCCGAGGCGAGCCGCGTCCCGTCCGGCGCCCACGCCACCGACACGACATTATCCTCGTGTCCCCGCAGCGTGTAGATTATCTGGCCGGTGGTAGAGTCACACACACGCACGGTTTTGTCGTTCGACCCCGAGGCCAGCCGTGCCCCGTCCGGCGACCACGCCACAGACCAAACCGGCTTATCGTGTCCCAGCAGTGTGTGGAGGAGCTGGCCCGTCAACGCGTCCCACACGCGTACGGTTGTGTCGTCCGACGCCGAGGCCAGCCGCCTCCCGTACGGCGCCCACGCCACCGACATGACGCAATCAGTGTGTCCCCGCAGCGTGTGGAGGAGCTGGCCGGTCGCCGCGTCCCACACGCGCACGGTGTTGTCGCCCGACGCCGAGGCCAGCCGCCTCCCGTCCGGCTCCCACACCACCGACAAGACACAATCAGTATGCCCCCGCAGCGTGCGGAGGAGCTGGCCCGTCGCCGTGTCCCACACGTGCGCGGTGTGGTCGTACGAGACCGAGGCCAGCCGCCTCCCGTCCGGCGCCCACGCCACCGACATGACGTAACCGTGACCCCCCAGCGTATGGATCAGCTGGCCCGTCACCACGTCCCACACGCGCGCGGTTCGGTCGTCCGCTGCCGAGACCAGCCGCGTCCCGTCCGGCGCCCATGCCACCGACCGAATCCAATCAGTGTGACCCCGCAACATGTGGATGAGCTGGCCCGTCAACGCGTCCCACACGCGCGCGGTGTGGTCGTACGACGACGAGGCCAGCCGCGTCCCGTCCGGCGCCCACGCCACAGACACAACCCAATCATCATGACCCAGCGTACGGACGAGCTGGCCTGTCGCTGCGTCCCACACTTGCATGTTTTTGTCGCCCAACACCGAGGCCAGCCGCCTCCCGTCTGGCGCCCACGCCACCGAACAGGCGTAATGAGTAGTAGGCACCCGCAGCGTGTGCATCAGGCACGGGCGGCCGCAATACATCAACAACTCGGCCCGTGCATCCCACAGTGCGAGACACGTGCCGGCCAGGCGGGCGGCGTCCCGTCGCGAGAGATGCCGAACAACACGCCGCAGCGCGACTAGAGGCAAAAGGGGCAACATGGCAATATACAAAGCGCCGTGGATATTCAAATATGTGTGTATCATTGCTCCGTATTGCGGAGCAACCACCGCGGGCTATTAGAGCCCGCGGTCTGGCTGCCCGCAGCCCCGAGCGGGGTGTGCGGCAGGAGTAGCCTTCGGGCCCGCCCCGTCCGGACGGTGGCCGCCCCGGCGGGGCCGTCTCGCGCGCGCGTACCGCGACGCCGCCGACCCCTATTTTGCCTCCAAAAACGCCCGCCCGCCTAGCCCTCTATGGCCGCCAGGCACCTGTCCCGGTTTCGCACCAGCATTGCCTTCAGGTTGCCGCGCCGGCACGCGGCGTACACCTCTTCGCGGCTGTATATCTGCTGCAGGATCTCCGCGTAGCTCTCCAGCGTGTGGTTGCCCGGCTCGAACGGCTGCCTCACTTGCAGAAGGTCCAGCGTGCGTTTCACCATAGGGGGCGCCACCGAGTCCAGGGTCACCATCTCCCAACCCGAGCTGCTCGCCTCCCCCGCCTCCCCCAGGCCGCGGTACACCATCACGCCGTTCTTGTGCGCGTCCGGGATGAACGCCGTTAGGTTCTGGGGGTGGTCGTGGTCGCTGAATATCAGCGCCGCCGCGTTGTCGAACAGCGTGTCCGCGCCGTGCAGTGTCGCCTCGTCGAACAGCGCGCGGATGCGGTCCGTCGTTATGTGCTCGGTGCTCTCCGAGCCGAACACGTTAAGCGTAACGTTGAACGTGTTGAAGGTGTAGGTGTTTTGGGGGGCGGGCTTGCCTTCCAGGCACAGCGACGCCAGGTGCTGTTCTATCTGCGTCAGGCGGTTTTCTACCGGCGCCGCGCGCATCGCGCAGCTGTGCGCGCAGTGCCGCGACAGGCCCGGGGCCGTCGTGAACCTCCTCGCGCACGCCGCGCATTCGTGGGACTTGCGCTGCGCCGGCTCGCGCGGAAGCACCGGGTCGCACGGGGTCGCCCTGCGCTGGTGCCGCGACAGCCCCGACGGGTACGCGAACTCGCGGCTGCACCGCTTGCATGTGCGGTCTGGCCGCATCCCTCGCGCGTGTGCACGCCGCTTTGCTGCTCGGTTTGGTCGGTTCGCTTTGTCTTATTTCGGGCTGCCTCAGCGCTGGCCGCTTTGCGGCATATTGTTCCCCGACAAAAATGCCGGCCTCCGGCGTGTACCGCACAACGGATGTCGCCTGGACCCTTGTGGTGTAGGGTGCACGTTGCGCGCCACACTCTAGCGTAGTCCTCTAGTGCCGGTGCCGTTAGTTTTGGTATTTGTTTTACCGATCGTTCGCACATGCGGCAACTCTTAGCCTAAACTGAAGTAGTTTGTAAATAGTGGACGGTCTGATAGAACAATTTGTGTTGTAGAAATTACATGCCGTACAAGTTTTTTACCTAGCGCTTTCGCAAAGTTTGGTACACGTCCGAATGTATGTGCTGTTACATGACATACACTCAGGTATTGCTCATGCCATATAAGTTGTAATAGCGTTAGCCTATGTGCTCCTGGGTACGTTACCTTGAGTTCTGTCAAGTCGCCTCTTCTGCGTTGGGATCGTTTTAGCAATAACGGTTACACTGCGTATGGTGCTTGACAAAAATGTTAACTGTTAACCTTTTTGTCAAGGATTTCCAAAAGCTCCATCCATCGTCTCAGAACTTTTTGGAGGGGTCTCAACTTTTTTTCGGAGGGCGATGGATGGAGCTTTCCGAAATCCTTGACAAAAAGGTTAACAGTTAACATTTTTGTCAAGCACCATACGCAGGGTAACCGTTATTGCTAAAACGATCCCAACGCAGAAGAGGCGACTTGACAAAACTCAGGGAAGGCATATGAGTTTGCG
>Ga0306872_100247_pt1 | contig 22815 bp, 19 predicted proteins | sample AntRauMeHopE1498_FD_190455 | JGI IMG/M metagenome (GOLD analysis project Ga0306872, IMG submission 190455) | Saline lake microbial communities from Rauer Islands, Antarctica - Metagenome Hop E1 #498 (v2) (version 2) | ecosystem: Environmental > Aquatic > Non-marine Saline and Alkaline > Saline ...
AATAAAAGAGTATTGGTATCACCTACGTAAGTCCTTAAACTGTTTGACGACAAGCCTTCAATTCTAGCGAACAAGCGCATTTTAGTACTTGAAAATGACGGCGCGGTCGCCACAGCGTTAGTTACCCTAATGGCTATGGCTTATGAGAACAACATGCAGTATTTACCCAAACCTATTAAACAAGCGGCTTTGAAGCGTTTATTGCAAAGAATTGCAAACAAGTAATTATAAATCGACAATAACTTTTAGTACTTTAAGGCACTATTTTGTGATTACTTTGAGCTATTGTGTTGCGCTGTCCAATTATCTAAGTTGAAACGAACGTGATGAACGTTAGCCCTGTTGCATAGACCAAGATAGTGGTTTATTCTTCTTTAACCCTTTCGTCATGATTTTTACATTATATTATGTTGAAACTACCAAAGCTTAAAGTCCTTAGCGTTTTCTTTTTCTTGTTGATTCTTCCTCTTGGCTGTAGCAAAGATAAGGAAGATGAAGAGTTCACAATTACCCTACGATTAAGCCACGTTTTTAATGTAAATGAAGAGTTAGCAAAGTCCATTGAGTTAGTCGCTGAGCGCATTAACAATAAAACCAACGGGGCCGTTCGGGTGCTCACTTATCCTGGCGCACAAATAGCAGCTTATAAAGACGGCGTTGAAATGGTAATGCGCGGCGCGCATTTCATTTCAGTCGAAGACCCTTCTTACATTGGCGACTATGTCCCTGAATTCACTGCCTTAGTGGGTCCAATGCTGTACAACAATTTTGATGAATATATGGAAATTATCAAGACGCCTTTAGTGCAAGGCTGGGTGAAGAAGCTCGAAGACAAGGGCATTAAAGTACTTTCTCTGCAGTATATATTTGGCTTTCGAAACTTAATCACCGATAGGGTAATTATCACACCCGAAGACCTTGAGGGTGTAAAGCTCAGAACGCCCGGGAGCAAGCTCTTCATTCAAACTATCAATGCAATGGGCGCTAACGCAACCCCTTTGCCTTGGGGAGAGACGTTCAGCGCTCTACAACAAGGAGTGGTTGATGGGCTTGAAGGCTCTGAATTTACTAACTTAGGCGCGAAGGTGTATGAAACGGGTAAAAAAAATGTGGCATTTACCAATCATTTTTTAGGTACCTGCGGCGTTTACATCTCTACTGAAGTGTGGGCAAAAATACCGGAGAAATACCAGCTCATCATTGCGCACGAATTTGAATACGAAGCGCTGCAAATGATTAACAAGCTTAAGAGCCAACATGCCCAAGTCATTAAAGATTTACAAGCTAAAGGGGTCCAGTTTAATGAGGTAGACCGCGAAGCATTTGAAGCTAGAACCATTCATTTATTCGACGGAAAACTGCCTGGCGTAACCGTTGAAATGTACGACCAAATTCAAGCCGAACTTAAAAAGATTCGAGCAAGGTCCTCGCAATGACCTCAGGGCTAAAATTCTTCTTTACATATTTCGAAGAAATTCTGTGCAGTATCTTTTTAATCATCATGATTAGCTTAGTTATCATCAATGTATTTTTACGCTATCTCTTGGGATATTCAATATTTTGGGCGGAAGAAGTCGCCACGATCTGCTTTGTGTGGTGCGTGTTTGTGGGTGCAAGTGCTACTTATAAACATAAGATGGATTTGGGAATAGACTTTCTTATTACCAAAATGCCACCTCAAATAGAAAAGATTGTTCGCTTTTTAACGGGTTTGATTCTACTAGCCATTAATGGCTACATTTTTTATATGGCCATTGTGTTTACTAAAATTGCTTGGGCAAAACCTACCGCGGTCTTAGGCATTAGCTCAGCGGTGTTTAATTCAGCGCTAGTTGTGGGTTTTGGTCTTATCACCTTTTACGCCATTAGGTTTTTATATCACGATATCGCCGCGTATATTAGCCAAAGGCGAGCTTTATGATTTACTTGCCTATTTTACTCGTTTTCGTACTCTACTTTGTAGGCATACCTATCGCCTACGCATTATTTGGCTCTGCCATCTTTTACTTCACCTTTTTTGACGCCGGTATGCCCGCTGACCTAGTATTGCAAAAGTTTATTACTTCTGCAGCCTCCTTTCCATTACTCGCCATCCCATTTTTTGTGATGGCCGGTTCGGTTATGAACTATTCTGGGATAAGTAGAAAGCTCATGCAAATGGCCGAAGTCTTAACGGGCCACCTTATTGGCGGCTTGGCGCAAGTCAACGTGGTAATGAGCACCTTTATGGGCGGTGTATCAGGTTCGGCAAATGCAGACGCCGCTATGCAAAGTAAAATACTCGTGCCGCAAATGGAAAAGCGCGGCTATAGCCGCTCGTTTTCTGCTGCCATTACCGCAGCTTCTTCTGCAATTTCTCCGGTTATACCTCCGGGTATTGTGATGATCATCTATGCGCTGATTGCGCAGGTTTCGGTAGCTGAATTATTTGTGGCTGGCTATGTGCCAGGTATAATTATGGCAGGTGCGCTGATGTTCACCGTCACGCTTATTGCTCGCAAGCGTAAATACAAACCGTCACGAGATAAGCGCGCTAGCCTTCGCGAGATAGGAGCACAATTTACAGATTCAATTTGGTCGCTGTCACTGCCCTTTGGCGTGATTCTAGGATTACGATTTGGCCTGTTCACACCTACCGAGGCTGGCGCAATAGCGGTGCTCGCCTCAATTCTCATTGGTGTATTTGTATACAAAGAACTTAAATTTAATCATATCAAACATATTTTGTTAGATACGATTTATGGCACTGGCACAGTCGTACTGATTATTGTTGCCGCTTCGGTGTTTGGTTACTATTTAACCTGGGAGCGTATTCCACAAGAATTTACCGCTATGCTGCTAGAATTCACCTCTAACAAGTATATGATGCTTGCGGTTATTAACGTATTTTTGTTACTCATTGGCATGTTTTTAGAAGGCGGCGCAGCCCTAATCATCCTTGCACCACTTTTAGTGCCCGTTGCAGTTGCCTTAGGCATCGACCCTATCCACTTTGGAATGATCATGATTGTGAACATAATGATTGGCGGCGTCACACCTCCATTTGGCTCTATGATGTTTACGACTTGCTCTGTCACACAGGTGCCGGTAGGCGATTTCATGCGCGAGATTTGGCCCTTCATCATCGCGCTCATACTTGCGTTAATTGTGGTGACCTATGCCCCTGCTTTGGTCCTGTTTTTGCCCAGTCTGATGTAACGCTACCTTAATACGACAAATGCTGCATAGACTAAACGTGTGTTTTAATTGGTCTTCGAAAAGGAGAAGGAAAAGGACACGTTTAGCACCTTTTGCAGCGCTCATAAATTAGCAGCTAACGGCTGCTTTGATCCTTACTACTTCATCGTTAATCCAAGCGCATGTTTTGGTTGAATATAACGCCTGCCTGCGTACGATTGTATACGCCTAGCTTTTTCAAAACAGCTGAGGCATGTTGCTTCACAGTTGATTCTGAAATGTTTAGCTCATAGGCAATTTGTTTGTTGAGCAGACCCTGTGCGATGAAGCTTAGCACCTTGAGTTGATGCGGCGTGAGCTGTTCTAGCTGTTGGAAAAATAGCTTTTCAGTAGGTGCCTGCTGCGTTAACTGATAGCCCTTAGGTAGCCATTGATTGCCGTCTAACACGTGGCTAACCGCTTCACAAATTTCACTCATATCTACCGATTTTGGAATGTAGGCACTGGCGCCTAATTTTACGCATTTAGTAATGGTGTGCTCTTGCTCGTCGGCCGAGACCACAATAATTAAGGTGTTGGGGAACTGAGCGCGAATAGCCGAAATGCCGGCAAGGCCTTCGTTTCCAGGCATATTTAAATCTAGAAATAGTAAATCGATGTCTATATCATCGCTTAACTTTTCAATCGTGCTGGATAAGTCCTGTGATTCTTGCACTTCAATTAGCATTGGATGCATTATTAACACTTGTTTAAGGGCGTTTCTGAACAAAGGATGATCATCAGCAATGAGTGCTTTAAACATAAGGTTGCCTTAAGAGAAAATAACGAAGGTGTCTGTGTAAACGCATCATGTTAAAAGTAACACTTCTGCCAAAAAAAAGCGCTAGGTAAGCTATGTTGCCCAGCGCTTGTCAAGGTTTTTTATGGAAACTTGCTAAAACATGCTTTGCATTAAAGCGTGATTGTATTCAATCACTCGTTTAGAATCTATAACCAACGGTTAAGTGAACCGTTCTGGGGTCACCATAATAGCCAATGAGCGTAACGTCACCGCCTAAACCAGGGGTTAAATTACCAGACCCGTCAAGCCCACCCACAAAGTCATATCCACCCACTAGGTATTCCTCATCAGTTAAGTTCTTAGCGTGCAGGCTTGCATACCAATCGCCTTCAAGACTTTCCCACATAACGCTAACATTAACCATACCGTAACCGTCTTGAGCAAGCAACTCAGAGGTTTCAAACAGCAGATAGTCGTCGCGGTAGTAGTAATTCGCGTTGAATACAAAGTTACCCAGCTCGGTTTCCAACAAGTAATTGGCCGCAAAGTTAGCCGTATTTTCAGGTGTGCTAGACAAGCCAATAAGTGGCGGTATGCTGTCGTTGCGCACAATCGCAAAGTTCAAATGGCCAAATGCGGCATTGAAGGTTAAATTATCAGAAGCCACATATGTCACTTCAGCTTCAAAACCGCTACCGCTTGTTTCAGCCGCGTTTTGCAAGGTTTGGTTAAGCTGAGTGCCGTCGCCTGCATCGCCCACCCCAATGTATTGGCGGTCTTTGTGATCGTAGCTAAAGAGCGTCACGTTAGTTCTTAACTGTTCGGTCCAATCTCTTTTAAAGCCTATCTCAACTGAATCTACAATTTCAGGATCCACTCCCGCTTCGTTCCCACTCGCGCGCGGGTTAAAGGTACCCGACTTGAAGCCTTGTCCATAAGAGGCATAAATCATGGTGTCGCGATCCATTTGATATTCAAGCCCTACGCGAGGACTAAACTGGTTCCAAGTCTTAGACTTAGGGCTGTCTAATACGCCGTCGCCATCGCTGTCGGTGCCTAACACGGTAGGCACTAATTGGCCTTCGGGTCTTACATAACCAGGCACCCAGCCGGTGCTTGGATAAACAGGAGCAAACACTAAACCATTGTTAACAATAGCGGTTTTTTCTTCGGTGGTGTATCTGGCGCCTAAAGTTAACGACAGTTTATCGCTCAAATCAAATGAACCTTGGGTATAAAGTGCATAGCTTTGGGAGTTGTTGCAACCGGCCACTTCTCGGGTTAAGCCAGCCGCACCGAGGGATCTTCCTAACACATTTAAAATGGCGTTAAAGTTACCACACGACTCGCCATCGTAATAATAAAGGCCGCCTACTAGGCTATATCCGTCTTGTAGATAAGTAGCCTGAAGTTCATGTGTTTGGTTTTCGTCTCGGTATTCAGCCGGTACGTCGAAAATATCAAGCGCGGTGTTATCAAAGTCGATATTGGTTGGCGAATAACTGTCGCGATCAGAAGCCACGTATTTCAATTCAAGATCGTCTGTTGCATTGTAGCGTACAGTTAAGCTTACACCTTCAATTTGCACCTCGTTAGTGGTGGGTAGGCTGGTGTAGGAATCGAATTTATTCGCTGGCACTGGCGCATTAGTTAGCAACGAAGGTAGAAGTCTGTAACCGCCTTTGGCGTTTGAGTCGTCTTGTGTTTTATCCCATGCGAGTCTAAAAGATAAGTCGTCGGTAGGTCTGTATTCAAGATTCAAGCGGGCAGCCCACAAGTCTCTATTATAGTTTTCTAGATCTTGACCCGGCAGCGCCGACTGTAAATAGGTGCCAAAACCATCGCGACTCAAATCAGCATAGCCAGCACCTATATATAGTTTATCTTCAATAATCGGCAACTGACCGGTAAGTTTTATGTCTTGCTGTCCATAGCTTCCTACGGTAGCGCTAGCGGTAAATGCGGCGTCTCCGCGCATCTCTTTAGTCACGTATTTAACCGCGCCGCCAATCGTGTTTTTACCATATAGCGTGCCTTGAGGGCCACGCAATACTTCAATACGCTGCACGTCTAGAATATCAAGTACCGCGCCTTGGGGACGCGCAATATACACGTCGTCAATATAAATACCCACACCTGGTTCATAGCCCCACAAAGGATCTTGCTGACCAATTCCGCGAATAAAAGCGGTCAGCGTACTGTTGGTACCTCTGCTAGTTTGCAAGGTGGTGTTAGGCGAAAACTGCTGTAATTCGGTGAGCACAGATATGCCATTGCTAAGCAACTCTTCTTCCCCAATTGAGGTGAGTGCCACTGGCACCGACTGCAGCGTTTCTACGGTGCGTCTTGCAGTTACGTTGATGACCTCAAGTTTACCGGCCTCTTTTTCTGCAGTAGCATTGTCTTGAACCGCCATTGTGGGCATAGCAAGTAAGCCGCAAGCTAGTGCAACTGACGTAGCTATTAGGCTTTTGACTAAGCCTTGGCGTAAGTTTAATTTACTAGTGTGTGTCACACCAGCGCAAACATCTGTGCTGTAAACAGTGTGCTTTTGTTTAATGGTTTTCATCATTCTTCCCTATTATTAAATGCGGTAAACATAATGTAAATGTCGTTAAAGGCTAAACATGGGGTGTGCGGTCTGATGTAAATATAATGTAAATAAATGCAGAAAGAACTAGTACCATCGTACTATGGGCATTCGAGTAGAAATAGCGCATGATTTTGCAATCCTGGCGGTCTGCGGTCACAGACTAGGCCATGTGCAATGACGCGCACGGCATTTGCTTAGGATTTGATTTATGTTGAGTTTAATTGGACTAGTTGGTGGCCTTGGCCTACTGATTTATCTAACGATAAGGGGGGTAAATTTATTTATTGCCGCTCCGTTTTGCGCTTTACTTGTTGCACTTAGCAACCACATGCTGGTATTTACCGGCGATGCAAACTTTGTTGTCACCTACATGGATGGCTTTTCGGGCTTTGTCGCCTCATGGTTTTTTATGTTTTTACTCGGCGCTATTTTTGGTAAATTTATGGAAGACACCGGCGCCGCAGACTCCCTCGCGCGCGCTATCGTTAGAAAATTAGGCTATAAACAAGCGCTATTTGCCGTAGTTGCCGCCTGCGCGGTATTAACCTACGGCGGCGTGTCGGTTTTTGTAGTGGCATTTTCTGTTTATCCCATGGCCTTGAGCCTGTTTAAAGATGCTAATTTACCGCGCCGCTTTATTCCCGCTACCATGGCCTTTGGGTCAGTCACCTTTACCATGACCTCAGCCGGATCCCCTGAAATTCAAAACTGGATCCCCATAAAATTCTTAGGCACGTCTCCTTTTGCTGCGTGGGAAGTGAGTTTAGTCGTTGCCGTCTTTATGGCCACATTTGGCTACTGGTGGCTGAAAAAAATGGTCACCAAAGCGGTCAATAACGGTGAGTCATTTATAACTAGGCCCCAAGATCCCAATATAGAAGCGCGCGAATACCCGCACCCAGCGTCTGGCTTAGTACCTCTAATGGTGGTGCTGTCTATCTCGTTCTTTCTGCATGAAGCTTATGCTCAGTATGCCTTAATTGCCGCGTTGGGCGGCGGTGTAATTGCCCTGATAATTGTCAATTATAAGTACTTCATTAACATGGGTGAAGCGGTAAACCAAGGCACTACCGGCGCTCTTATTGCCATTGGCAATACTGCCGCGGTGGTGGGTTTTGGTTCAGTTGCTAAAACAACTGAAGCGTTTCAAAACACGGTATACTTAATGACTCACCTTCCGGGCAACGAACTGGTGGGCGCCGCCATTGCCGTCAGTGTTATTGCGGGTTTAACCGGCAGTGCATCAGGTGGCCAAGCCATTGCTTTGCCAGAAGTTGCACCGCATTATTTAGCCCAAGGGGTCGACCCAAGCGAGCTTCATAGGGTGGTATCAATATCGTCAGGCGCGCTTGACTCACTGCCGCATAATGGCTATGTAGTCACGACTATTCGCGCAATTTGCAATGAAACCCACAAAGCCGCTTACGGCCCTATGGCCTGCTTAACGGTGATTGTCCCGCTCATTGGTTTGTGTATGGCGATTGCGCTTTTCATTATGTTTTAAATAAGGAAGGTAAATAAATGTTCAGTATAAGATCCATTAACCATTGTTGTTTATCCAAAGGGCTAGTATGTTGTTTATCCTCATTAATAAGCATAGCGCTGCTTGTATCTGCCTTTGTAAGCACGCCATTACACGCCAAGGAAAATCAAAGCCCAATGATAGTAACAAAACAAACGCATAGCATAGACACCTTCACGACCTTTGGTGGCCAAACAATTGAAAATGTAAAGGTAGGGTGGGAGAGTTATGGCGAACTTAATGAGGACAAGTCTAACGCTATATTAATTACCCATTACTTCACCGGTAATTCTCACGCAGCAGGAAAGTATCACATAGATGATGCAGAACCGGGCTATTGGGACGCCATTATAGGCCCAAACAAGGCGATAGACACCAATCGGTTTTTTGTGATTAGCGTTGACTCGTTAGTCAATATTGGTGCTTTTGATGAAAACGTGATAACCACCGGCCCTGCCTCTATCAACCCTAAGACACAAAAGCCTTATGGACTCACATTCCCCGTGGTAACCATGCGCGATTTTGTCAATACCCAAAAATCAGTCTTGGAAAGTTTGGGTATCCAAAAACTCTACGCGGTGGCCGGCCCCTCAATGGGCTCAATGCAGGCAATTGAGTGGGCCAGCGCGTATCCGCAGTGGGTAGAACGATTAATTTCAGTAATCGGATCGGGCAGCGCCGATGCGTGGACAAGTGCGTATTTAGAGCAATGGACCGTACCTATTACCATGGATACTAACTTTAACGGCGGCGATTATTATAGTCAGCCAAAAGAGCAGTGGCCTACTTTAGGCTTAACCCATGCCTTAGCCATGATCACTCAGTCGGCCTTACACCCAAACTTTTTCATTCAGATAGGCGAACAAATTGGCTATACGCCGCTTGAGGAGGATGCTTTGCAAAGCATTTACGCTAAGCCCAGCATTGTGAACTGGCTTATGGGCCGCGCAGCCGAGCGAGCGCATCTAATGGATGCCAATCATTTGCTATATTTGGTGCGCGCAAACCAGCTTTTTGTTACCGGCATGCAGGGCACGCTGGAAGAGGGATTAAAGCGTATTACCGCTAAGGTGCTGCTAATACCCGCCACTACCGACCAATTGCTGATGCCCTATCACGCTGAAAAAATAGACGCTTTACTACGCGCGAACGAGCAAAGCTCACAGTTAGAATACTTAAGCGGTGATCTTGGGCACCTCGAGGGCGTTGCCGGTATTGTAAAACATGCAGATACTATACGCGCATTTCTAAATGACGAAGCACCTAACGCTGTAAGCAGTGATAAGGAATGATACTCTCACGCGATAAGCGCACGATTTTTGCGTTTTTACTGTCCGTATTAGCCTCATGCGCCATATATAGTGGCACTGCACTGGCAAGCGAAAAAGCTAAAAATGTTGTGCTTGATACATCAAACATTACCCTGTCAGGCTTGTCATCAGGCGGCTACATGGCAACTCAATTTCATTTTTCTCACCCTGAGTTGGTAGCGGGTGTGGGGGTGTTTGCGGCAGGCCCATATGGCTGCGCGCAAAACTCAATTATGACGGCACTGGCGCAGTGTATTGATAAAGCGCCTGAAACCTATGCAGACAAAATAAGCGACATTTCTACGACGCTAGGCCCTTCAATTAGCCAGATTAAAAACGATAAGGTGTGGTTGTTTCACGGCGCCTTAGACACAAAAATTTCATCTAAAGTGGCAAGTGCATTACAAGCGCAATACGCCCAGCTTGTTGCCCCTAGCAATCTTGCTGTGGTAAACAACAAGCCAGTAGCGCATCTGTTTCCTACTTTAGAAAATGGCGTAGACTGCGAAGAATCGGCTTCCCCTTATATTGGCAAATGTAATTTCGACGGCGCAGGAGAAATGCTCTCCTTTATATTAGGACCGCTACAAAACCCAGTAGATAAAAATACAGCTATGCAAGCGGGCGAGCTTATTACCTTTGAGCAAAATGCATTAGCCAACATCGACAACACCGGCATGAATGAACAAAGCTTTGTTTATTTACCCAATAGTTGCCTAGACGGAAAGTCCTGCAAGGTGCATATAAGCTTTCATGGTTGTAACCAGTCTATAGACAATGTGGGCCAGCAGTATGCCACCAGCACGGGGTTAAATGAATGGGCCGCTAGTAATCGTTTGGTTATTCTATATCCGCAAATTGCAAAATCTAGCTTTATGCCAATGAACCCTCAGGCCTGCTGGGACTGGTGGGGATATACCGGCAGCGACTACTTGAATAAAGACGGTAAACAAATTGCGGCTGTGCACAAAATACTATTGTCACTAGAGGCTTATTTGAATCGCTAATATTGTTGGCGCAGCGTGGGCGTAAACTTTCCTTTCATAGATGAGCGTGCCTTGTATAGACTGATATAAACTGCCCTATTGTTGTTTTAAGCTTGAGCATTATCAGGTTTAGATCAACTATTTATTAAAAGTAGACCAAAGTCCTTTAATCATTATCATTTATATGTATTATGAAAATTGCCATAGACGTTATATCGATACCGGCTGCTGTCATGTAGAAATGATATTCGAGATTTTAACGTGATGCTTTTTCATGAACGTATAATAAGGATGCAAATATGACAATAGTAGCTTTAGAAACCGGCGATACCAGAGGGATTGGCGAAGCAATTTGTATAAAGTTGCACGATAAAGGTTATAAGGTAGTTGCCAACTATGGTGGCAACGATCAAAAAGCAGCAGATTTTACAGAACGCACTGGTATTGCGACTAAAAAATTCGACGTGTCTGATTTTGAAGCAATAGCAGCGGGCATTGCAGACATCGAAAAAGAATTCGTTCCGGTAGACGTATCAGTAAACAATGCCGATATAACGCGCGACGGCACTATGCACAGAAGGGACTTTGTTCGGTGGGATGCGGTTATTCAAACCATCCTAGCCTCTTGCTTTGACACCCGCCGTGCAGTAATTTAAGGGTACGCACTCGTCAATTTGGTCGTATCATCAATGTGGGTTCGGTGAATGGTCAAGCCAGTCAGTATAGTCAGGTTTTTATAAATACATAAGGAACAGTAATATGAGCGAGTCAGTTGTAATTGTTGCAGCAAAACGTACCCCTATGGGCGGATTTATGGGCGCATTATCAGCGGTTCCCTCACCTGTTTTAGGCGCAACTGCGATAAAAGCAGTTATCGCCGGCATTCCAGCAGACGCTATTGACGAAGTCATTATGGGCTGCGTGTTACCCGCAGGACTTGGCCAAGCACCCGCTCGCCAAGCTACGCTGGGAGCCGACCTTCCTTTGAGCGTAGGCGCTACCACCATCAACAAAGTATGCGGCTCGGGCATGAAAGCGATTATGCTAGCGAATGACCTAATTAAAGCAGGCAGCGCCTCTGCGATTGTAGCAGGCGGCATGGAAAATATGTCAGGGGCACCTTATTTATTGCCAAAGGCACGTGCTGGTTACCGTATGGGTCATGGCCAAACCTTTGACCATATGATGATGGACGGCCTAGAAAACGCATACGACGGCAAAGCAATGGGCTGTTTTGCACAAGCCACCGCCGACAGCGAAGGCATTACCCGTGAGCAAATGGATGAATTTGCCATAAGCTCACTCACCAAAGCACAAAGCGCCATTAAAGACGGCACTTTTAAAGACGAAATTATTGCCGTTACTATCCCCACTCGCAAAGGTGACGTAACGGTAGACACCGACGAAGGCCCCAGCAATGCACGCATTGACAAAATTCCTGGGTTGCGCCCTGCTTTCACCAAAGACGGCACGGTAACCGCGGCTAACTCAAGTTCAATTTCTGATGGCGCAGCGGCCTTGTTAGTTATGTCAGAATCTAAAGCAAAAGAACTTGGCTTAATGCCGCTTGCTAAAATAGTGGCTCACGCCACTAACGCCATTAAACCAGAAGACTTTACAGTCGCGCCGGTAGGCGCAATTGAAAAAGTGCTTAGCAAAGCAGGTTGGAGTACCAACGATGTTGACTTGTTTGAAATAAATGAGGCCTTCGCGATGGTCACTATGTTGAGCATTAACAAGCTTGGACTCGACAGCAGCAAAGTTAACATTAAAGGTGGCGCTTGCGCACTTGGTCACCCAATTGGCGCGTCGGGCGCTCGCGTTGTGGTGACTTTACTGCATGCCTTGCATCAAAAAGACCTGAAAAAAGGCGTTGCTGCTTTGTGTATTGGCGGCGGTGAAGCTACTGCGCTAGCTGTAGAAATGCTGTAGTAATTAAGTTGCTTTAAAAAACGAAGCTATTGCCTCGTTTTTTAAAACCTGCTACTTTATTAAGGCAATCAGATCATGGATTGTTTTTACGGGCATCACTTTAGCTCCTAAACCTTCCATCGACTTATGATAGTTCCTGTGCGGAATATAAATTTCAGTAAAGCCATGCTGCGCCGCCTCTTTCACACGCGGTACGCCACTATCAATAGGACGCACGTCACCATTTAGGCTAAGCTCGCCCATAATGCAACTGGTACGTGGAATAACGAAGTCGTTCAAACTGCTTAACAAAGCGGCCACCAACGCAAGATCGATACACGTCTCCAACTCATCAATTTTCAAACCGCCTACAATATTAAAAAAAGTATCGTGAAATATTTTCGTTTTAGTGTGCTTACGCAATATACCTGTGAGCATTTTAATACGGTTCATATTCAAACCCACACACACCCGCTGGGGATATTCAGCCTCATTTTCTGTGGTTAAGCATTGTATCTCGAGTAAAATATTACGGTTTCCCTTACGAATGCAGGTAATGGTAGAGCCGGGAGAGTTAGTGCTTGAGCCTGATAAAAATATCTCACTTGGGTTGTCGACGCTAAGCATGCCGCGTTCACACATCCTAAATATGCCCACGGTGTCAACATCACCAAAACGGTTTTTGTTCGCTCGCAGCGTGCGAATCTGGCCATCGTTGGTGTCTATATGCAGCAGCGCATCGACTATATGTACAAGAGTTTGCGGGCCAGCGATTTCGTTATTCTTATTAACGTGGGCAATAATAAACATGGTCACGTTGTTTTGTTTGCAATACTGCGTCAGTATTTGCGCCGCTGTTTTAACCTGCGAAGGCGAGCCAGGGCTGCCATTTGCTGACTGCGTTACCACCGCTTGAATAGAGTCTATTACGGCAAATTTAATTTGCTGCGCGTCAAGTTCGTCAATGATATTTTCTACGCTGGTTTCGCTGAGCAAAAACAAATTGTCGTTGTTATATTCAAGCTTCAGCCGGTCTACCCTGTTTTTAAATTGCGATAGCGACTCCTCGGCGGTACAGTATAACGAGGGCATGCGCAAAGACATCCTAGCCACTAAGTCACTTAACAAGGTCGTTTTGCCTGCGCCTGGATCGCCCGACACAATGTTTACTGAGCCTTTGGTAACGCCGCCGCTTAGCACTCGATCAAGCTCGCCTATGCCGGTGAGGCTTTTTTGCGCGTCAGCAGACTGCACATCGTCTATCTTTTTAGCACCACCGCCTTGGCTGCCCGCATAGCCTAGCGCGCTGCTCGAGGGACCTGACTTTGCGCGCTGACTGGGTGCATCAGCACTTACCCGCATTTCAGTCATGGTATTCCAACTGCCGCAAATACATTGCCCTTGCCAACGCGGAGTGCTGTGCCCGCAGTCGGTGCACACAAATTGAGTTTTAGGGGCCTTTGCCATTACTTGTTGTTTCCTTTTGTGGGCGTTTGGTGATGATACTACATGGTGGGCAGACGTAAGAAGGAAATTTAAATTTCTCTTTATTTATTGCCCAATCTTCCGATAAGCTAACAGTATGCACAATAAACAACTTCTACAAGGGCAAGCGCTAACGGGTAGAGACCTAACCAGCGGCCCAGATTTGTCACCCTATCGACAAATCATTCAAGGTTTAGCCCCTTGGTCAACAAGCCCAATTTCAATAAAAAATTTGAACGGCGCACTAAAGCGGATTCGTCAAACCTACGGCTTTTAGTAAAACTGAAAGTTAAACATTTGACCAAGCCCTGTATTCACTCAATAGATCTGCGCACGGTAAGTTAATGAACAATGCAGAAAAACTTTATTTGCTATGGCTGCAAGCAGTACAGCAAGCCTTCAAAGCCACAGTAAACGATGTTTGCATCGGCGCCAGCTTGGACCGTAGGCTTGGCTTTGTAAGCGACACCTAAGGCTGCGGCGCTCATCATCAGTAGGTCGTTGGCGCCGTCGCCGATGCCGATAGACTGCTGGGGGTCTATGCTATAATAATTCAGGGTATCAATAAGTATCTGTTTTTTCATCTCCCCGTTCACAATATCGCCTTCAACTTTGCCAGTTAAGCAGCCTTGTTCTATGCCTAGAATGTTACTAGTGGCTTGGGTCAGCTCAAAGCTGTCTTTTATGTAGTTGGCGAAATAGGTAAAGCCGCCAGAGGCGATGCAAGTTATCCAGCCGTGCTTTTGTAAGATTGCTATGGTATGCGCAAAGCCTGGGGTAATGGGGAGTCTGTTTTTTAACTTTTCGAGTTCTGTAACGTATATACCCTGCAAACAGGCAACACGCGCGTTTAAGCTTTGATTGAAGTCGAGTTCTCCGAGCATTGCTCGCTCGGTAAGCTCGCGAACCTTATCTCCTGCGCCTGCTAAGATCGCTATTTCATCTATGCACTCCATATCTATAATTGTTGAGTCCATATCCATGACTAACAATCCCGGCCTCGACAATGACACGGATGAGACTTGAAAAGCATCCACACAATAATCTTTTGCTAAGGTAAGCAGTACGCTTGCTTTAAGAAGGCTATGCTGCTTCACTTGCAATTCACTGCTGTCACCTGTCGCTGCGGCACTGTGTTGCTGGGAGGCATCTGGTTTATGCACAAGAAGCACGTTATTCGCGGCTACCGTATTATGATACAAAGTTAGTTCAATAGCCTGTTGCGCAAATTCACTGTGCAGGTAATGTTGCTGAATAACAAGGTGCTGAGCCTGGCAAAAATACTGGCAAATAATGTGAGTAAGCAGATCTATATTAATAGCTTGGCCCACTATTACGCACTTTTCATTTGGCGCAGCATGAAGACTATGCTGCGTGCAGTAATCGCTAAAATGCGACTTGTCAACTGTTTCAAACTGAAGGTGCTGGGGAAGAAGAACCTCAGATGAAGAATGTTGTGCTAAGGCTAAGCCTAAATAATTACCTTCGTTTAATTGAGTGTGTAAGTGCGCAATAGACAAGCGTGCGTTGCTCGGTAAGCCGTGTTTGTATGATGCGATATTTTCGGTCACTAATTGAGCTTCCTATAAATCAGTATTTCAGTGCTAAAGCCATCTGCTAATTAATATGCAATGATAAAATAGTCAAAGACAGCGCTTGGATAAGCAAATAATACGTGAAGCCCACACATTTATACAGTCAATTTGAGCACCTCGCGCATGCGCTCCTGCAACCTCTCTATCAACAGGTCAGGCTGAGACTTTGAAACAAAACGTTTATAGCCCACTTTTTTCACCATAGCCTCTTTAAAAACTGTTCTAAAACAACGTTAACCATAACAGGTTTCGGCTGCTTTTAACGAAACACCACTGCAAGCTTAGCAAACGTCTCAGGTAAAACCTCATCCTTAACAGAAGTTCTCAAAAAAACAAATCTTGGCAATTAATGCATTTTCAACTAAGGTCGTTATAACTGTATAAAAGCAAAGATTAAGCGCCATGAACATCCATCGTAAAAGCCACAATTATTCAATATTCAAACGTATATCTAGCCTTATTTTGCTTATACTCTGCGTGATCATTGGCGTTAATTTATATTACATGCATTCACAAAACGCCGCCAAGTGGTATCAAGTTGAGTCTGAACAACTTGGGCGCAGCCTCACCCTGCAGGCCGCTAAGCTTATTGCCGCGCCCTTAGCTAAAGATGACGAAGAAATGCTGATGCAGTATGTGGCGGTTATTAAACAAGGCATGTTTGTAAAAGGCGCCGTTTTATTTGACGAACTAGGCGTGCGCTACGCTCAGGACGAAGATAATTTTTCGGTGGTAGACATGGTCAAAGAAAATTCAGTAAAGCCTCTTGTATTTGTCGAAGACATTGTGTTTGAAGGCAACCTTATTGGCTACATTAAGCTGCTATTAGACAAGCAGGCCATTACCGAGCATCATCGAATTTTTAACAAAAACCAGCTTTCACAGAGTATACTTATGATTGTATTGAGCATTGTGGCAGCTGCGTTAGCCACAAGGTTGTTTTATAAAACCCGTCAAAGCTATCGCAAAGCGGCAACCGAAGACAATTTGGTGTAGTGACCCTTGATTGCTGTGGTTTTAGCTGGTTTGGTAATCTATGTAAATATACGGTGATAGTTAGCAGTGCTTTGCTGCACTACCTCGTTTACTGATATACCCTTTAATTGTGCTAAAGCTTGCGCAATTAAAGGTAGTCTCTCGGGCGTATTAGGCTCACCTTGAAAACCATATACTGGCATGTCAGGCGCGTCGGTTTCTAACACAATATGCGCCATATCAACTGCCTTAATTGTGCGCCTTGTTTTAACGGCCCGCTCATACGTTATAGTACCGCCTACGCCAAGGGCCAAACCTAAGGCTATATAAGTCTGCGCTGTTTGATAGCTGCCGCTAAAGGCATGCACCACACCACCACCGTCAAACTTCTCTTGTTTAAGTATGCGAATAAGCTCGTTGTGCGACTGCCTATGGTGCAGTATTAGTGGTTTTTTAATCACTTTTGCAATGCGTATTTGCTCCCGCAGCACTTTTTCTTGATATTCCATGGGTATGCTTAGTGAGCCGTCTACCCCGCATTCACCAATGGCAACTATTGTCATTTTATGCTGGCTAGCCAAATCGGCCATGCGCATCATTTGCCTTTTTAATTCAGGTTCTGACAAAACGCTTAAAAAACACGGGTGACAGCCTAAAGCGATATCGATAAGCGGATACCGATGTTTTAACTCTAAAAGGGTTGCAAACTGGTCAAGACTTAAGCCCGGCACTAACAGCTTTTTAAGGCCCAGTTGCAGGGCCTTGTTCAGTATTTGCTTGCGCTTATTCTCAAATACCGCGAGGTCAAAATGGCAGTGGCTGTCAATCATGCCTATGGCATTAATCGAGTACTGTCCCACTCGCCATTTTCTGCTTTATTATATTCGAATCGATCGTGCAGGCGGTGTTCACCGCCCTGCCAGAACTCTATTTGGCTGGGTTTTACCAAGTAGCCGCCCCAAAAATCTGGCAGTGGAATTTCGCCTTTTGCGAACTTTTCTTTTACTTGCATGAACTGAGTGACTAACAACTGACGAGTCGATATGGGCGTACTTTGCTGGCTTGCCCACGCGCCTAGTTGGCTCGATTTGGGGCGTGAGAAAAAGTATTTCGCCACAGTGGTGCGAGGCAAAGGTTGTGCTATGCCGCACACACGCACTTGGCGCTCTAAAAAGTACCATGGGAAGTGCAGACTTATTTTATCGTTGTGCTTTAACTCTTTGGCTTTGCGACTGCCTAAGTTGGTGTAAAACACGAAGCCTTCGTCGCTCACGTCTTTGAGCAATACTATACGCTGGCTAGGCTGGCCGCTTGCGTCAACCGTGGCTACAGTCATTGCGTTTGGGTCGGGCAGTTCTGCCGCAATGGCGTCTTGTAGCCATTTGTTAAATAAATCCATAGGGTTTTTAGTAAGCACGTTAGTGTCGAGCGTGCCCTTGGTATATTCTTTTCGAAAATCTTGTAATGGTTTCATCGATTCATCTCGCTTATAAATAGCGCTACTTTAACAACCGTTAATTGTTGATTGGTTTGTTTACCTGCAAGTTTTCGCACTTGCATCTTAGCGGCCAACTAAAAAATTAGAACTTGGCACTTTTTGCACAGCCACTTAGGGACGATAATCATCGTCATAGCCTAATGAACGCAGTGCTCGGTCATCGTCAGCCCAGCCCGATTTTACTTTCACCCATAGTTCTAAAAACACCTTATTGTCGAACAAGACTTCCATGTCTTTTCGCGCTTCAGCGCCCATGGTTTTTAAATGCGACCCTTGCTTGCCTATAATCATAGGCTTTTGCGAGGCGCGATCAACCAATATAAGGCCGTGAATATGGTAAACACCTTTAGGGGTTAACGAAAACTGCTCAATTTCTACCGTTACCGCGTAAGGCAGTTCATCGCCAGTGAAACGCATTAGCTTTTCACGAATAATTTCAGCAGCCATGAATCGGCTTGAGCGATCGGTTACGTAGTCTTGGGGGTAATAAAACTCACTTAAAGGCAGTTGCTCAAAAATTAACTTGCGCAGGTTATCTATTTGTTTGCCCTGCTTTGCAGACACTGGCAAGAGGTGGGTAAAATCATGTTTTTTATTCAATTCTTTTAGGGTGTCAAGCAGTCTGGCGTGCTCTGGCACCATATCTATCTTATTCACGACTAACCAACAGGGTAAACCCGACTGCTTAATTTTGTTCAACACAAGTTCGTCATCATCGGTCCAACGAGTGCCTTCTATTACGAATAACACCATCGACACCTCGCTTAAGGAGCTTGACGCAGCCTTGTTCATCAATTTGTTTATCGCTTTTTTCTCATCGGCGTGAAGGCCTGGGGTGTCTACGTAAATAGCCTGCCTATTATCGAGGGTGTCTATGCCCATAATACGGTGACGAGTGGTTTGGGGCTTGCGCGAGGTTATACTCACTTTTTGCCCTAAAATACGGTTCAATATCGTTGACTTACCCACATTGGGGCGGCCAACAATGGCAATCATTCCACAGTACGTTTCAGTCATAAGGGTAAGGCCTCTAAAATTTGTTTGGCTGCTTCTTGCTCGGCAATACGGCGGCTCTTGCCAGCGCCCGTTTTATAGATTTTTAAGGCATGTACATTGCATTTGACAGTAAACATTTGCGCATGATCCTTGCCCTTTATGTCTGTCACTTTATAGTCGGGCAAATCTAACTGGCGGCTCTGCAGGTATTCTTGCAGCTGCGTTTTGTTGTCTTTTATCTGCTCGTCTGGGTCGAGCGCTTTAATTCTTTTTTCAAACAGCTTGTTTATGGTAAGCGCTACAGCGTCTATTCCAGACTCAACATAAATGGCGCCAAGAATGGCCTCTACCGCATCGGCTAAAATTGAATCTCGTCTGCGACCGCCGCTTTTCATTTCGCCAGGCCCTAGCTTCATAAGCTCACCTAAAGACAGTTCTCTGGCGACTTTGGCTAGGGTTTCGCCCTTAACCAGATTTGAGCGCATGCGAGTGAGCTTACCCTCCGGCAGATTTGGAAATTTTTCATACACCCGCTGGGCAATCACAAGGCCTAACACGGCGTCGCCTAAAAACTCTAGTCGCTCGTTATGCTTGCGCGCAGCGCTACGATGCGTAAGGGCTTGCTGCAGTAGCGATACATCACTAAAGGTGTAATGAAGCTGTGTTAGCAACTTAATATAGGGATCTACCACGACTTATTTCACCTATCCAATTGGGCTTAACAAACTCAACATATCCATGTTAATTAATACCGCCAATTCGGCTGAAGCGCACACCGGTTGGCACAAATGTAGGTAAAAAGTCATCTTCGCTGCGTTCAAACTCAAAACTGACCCATATGAAAACGGCTTTGCCGACAATATTCTCTTGCGGCACAAACCCCCAGCGGCGACTGTCGGCCGAGTTGTCGCGGTTATCACCCATCACAAAATAGTGATCTTTTGGAATAATGTGTGTACTGGCGGGGCTCATAACCCTAGGGTTTCGTAAAATTTGATGCTTCACATCGCCAATCGTTTCAGTAAACATGGATAGAACATCACCGTGCTCTTGCACGTTGCTTAAGCCCTGCGATCTTAATGATGCTGGCACTTGCGGCAAGCACACCTGCCCTTTTTCACACACCGGTTCAATAAACACCTGCTTACCACGATAGTGAACAGTTTCCCCCGGCAGCCCAATTACGCGCTTAATGTAGTCTATTCGTTCGTCTAGAGGATATTTAAACACGATGACGTCGCCGCGCTTTACCTCACCTGTTTTAATAATTTCCTTGCGCGCTACGGGGTCCCTTAGGCTATATGCAAATTTTTCAACCAGCAAAAAATCACCCACCAGCAAAGTTGGAAACATAGAGCCTGACGGTATTTGAAAAGGTTCGTAAATAAAAGAACGAAAAATCATGACGCCAAAAAATATGGGAAACATTTGCTTACAAAAATCAACCACCGCAGGCATTTCGCCACTTCCGCTTGCTGCATTAGCAATGTCTGCATTGCCAACGGCAACTTTTTTGGGGGCGAAGGCTAGCGCGTATACTAGCCATACCAAGCCGGTTATAAGGCTGGCGCCAACTAAAAGAATGGAGAAGTAAGTGGCCATTAATTATCTACCTTAAGAATTGCTAAGAATGCATCTTGCGGCAGCTCTACATTACCCACCTGCTTCATGCGCTTTTTGCCGTCTTTTTGTTTCTGTAAAAGTTTCTTCTTACGGCTAATATCACCGCCGTAACATTTTGCGATTACGTTTTTACGCAACTGTTTAACTGTACTGCGCGCAATAATATGGTTACCAATAGCAGCCTGAATGGCAATATCAAACATTTGCCTTGGAATAAGCTCGCGTAGTTTTTCAACCAACAAGCGTCCGCGATAGGGGGCATTGTTTTTGTGCGTGATAATGGCTAAAGCGTCTACGCGCTCGCCGTTAATTAAGATATCTAAACGACACATATCAGCTTCTTGAAAGCGAGTAAAGTTGTAGTCAAGTGACGCGAAGCCGCGGCTAGTCGACTTTAGCCTATCGAAAAAGTCCAGCACCACTTCGGCCATGGGTAAGTCGTAGGTAAGCGCTACCTGTTTACCGTGATAGACCATGGCAGTTTGCATGCCACGTTTTTCTATGCACAAGGTAATAACATTGCCTAAGTATTCTTGCGGCACTAATATATGGGCAGTAACGATGGGTTCGCGAATTTCCTCTATGTCGTTAACTGAGGGCAGTTTTGACGGGCTGTCTACTTTATAAACCTCGCCCTGCGTGGTTTTTACTTCATACACTACCGTTGGCGCGGTAGTAATTAGATCAAGATCGTATTCACGCTCCAAACGTTGCTGAATAATTTCCATGTGCAACATGCCTAAAAAGCCGATACGAAAACCAAAGCCTAAGGCTGTTGAGCTTTCTGGCTCATAAAATAATGACGAATCGTTTAAGCTTAGCTTAGCGAGCGCGTCACGAAAGTCTTCATAGTCGTCGGAGCTTACCGGGAATAAACCGGCATATACCTGTGGCTTTATCTTTTTAAAACCCGGCAGTGCTTTTTCACACGGATTTCTGGCTAAGGTGATGGTGTCGCCCACGGGAGCTCCGTTAATTTCTTTTATACCGGCAATAACGAAACCAACTTCACCAGTTCTTAATATAGTCGTTTCGGTTTGTTTAGGGGTGAACACACCAATTTTATCTGCCTGATGCACAACACCGGTCGACATAATTTTAATTTTATCTTTAGCGCTTAATTCGCCATTAACAATACGCACAAGTGATACAACGCCTTGGTAATTGTCAAACCACGAATCTACAATGAGAGCCTCAAGCGGTGCGTCTTTATTGCCCACCGGCGGCGGTATTTTGTTTATAATAACTTCGAGTACGTCAATAATGCCCTCGCCGGTTTTTGCCGAGCATCGAACAGCATCTATGGCGTCTATACCGACTATATCTTCTATTTCTTCGGCGACGCGGTCGGGTTCGGCTTGGGGCAAATCTATTTTATTTAAAATAGGCACCACTTCCACATTCAGGTCGAGCGCGGTGTAACAGTTAGCTAGCGTTTGCGCTTCGACGCCTTGCCCGGCGTCAACCACCAATAAAGCACCTTCGCAGGCGGCTAATGAGCGCGATACTTCGTAGCTAAAATCCACGTGACCAGGAGTGTCAATAAAATTGAGCTGATATTTTTCGCCGTCTTTGGCGTTGTAAAACAAGGTAACGCTTTGCGCTTTTATGGTAATGCCGCGTTCGCGCTCAATGTCCATTGAGTCGAGTACCTGTCCTTTCATTTCGCGACTAGTAAGGCCGCCACATTCTTGTATAAGACGATCAGACAGCGTCGATTTTCCGTGGTCAATATGCGCGATAATACTGAAGTTACGAATATTTTTGAGTTGCATATAAAAAATGTTACCTACTATGTTCTATATCCCGGGGCGGTGAAGCTTTGCAGCGGAACAAAGTTAACGAAATACTGACGCGTTAGTAAGTGCGTTGTTTGAATAGCTTACTAACCATTTAACGACCTTTAATTATGCGAAACATCAGCGCATAATGAAGGACACAGATAATACCGTTTTGCGAGACTAATTGCGACAAATCAAGCGCAATATCGGTATTTTGATATAATTTGCATGTGAATGTACAATCTAGCCCCCAGCAGCAGCCTCAGCGCTTATGCTGTGAGCTGGCTAGGCGAATAAAGCAGCCATGCACTCACATGCAAAACCCCTTCACTGCTCAATTTTATGTACGGGAATTTCATGTTTATGTGTGACGACGGGAGAAAGCGTTGCGCCTAAGAATATTGGCGTAAAATGATGCTTATTGCTAGGGCGTTTAGAAAATGCCGACGCCCCCCAGAAACCGCCTAGCGCAGCAGTACAGGCAAACCCTAACGCTAGTAGCTCATGTGCTTGCGGAAAAACAGTCATAAAAATAGTCGCGCTGAGCATTAGCAGCAGCAAAGGCACTACATACACCATAAG
>Ga0306872_100252_pt1 | contig 22536 bp, 18 predicted proteins | sample AntRauMeHopE1498_FD_190455 | JGI IMG/M metagenome (GOLD analysis project Ga0306872, IMG submission 190455) | Saline lake microbial communities from Rauer Islands, Antarctica - Metagenome Hop E1 #498 (v2) (version 2) | ecosystem: Environmental > Aquatic > Non-marine Saline and Alkaline > Saline ...
TTAAACACCTAGATTGATATATTTGCGAGTGCTGAAACTCAAGAAATAGATGTTAACTATACATCTATTTCTTGTTTACACATCGTTTACACACATGGCGAAAACTTAATGTGTATTAAAATAATAATTCAGCATAATGGTCGATAATCTTCCACACATAAAGAGTTTGGCCATTAACAAACCTCAACACAGAATACCAAATAGGTGTAAACGGCTTGCCGCTGCTTGCGCTTAAACGGTTAGGTAAACACACAACAATTGCGGTTATGTAGTCTTAAATAAGGCGGTGATCGTACACTAAAAAATAGGTTATTTATTGTGAAAAAGCAAAGACCAGTCAATCTAGATTTAACCACAATCGAGTTACCCGCTGCCGGTAAAGCGTCTATCTTGCATCGAGTTACTGGCGTCGCCATGTTCTTCGCGCTCGTTTTCGTCATCTGGGCATGGGCAACATCTTTGGGTTCTGAAGCTGATTTTCAGATGGTAAAAGACGTACTAAACGGACCATTTGGATACCTTGTTGCATTAGGTACATTGTCTGCACTTTCGTTCCATTTAATTGGTGGCATTCGCCACGTTATTATGGACATGGGGTATTGGGAAGAACTACATTCTGGAAACCTTAGTGCTAATATTGCTATTGGCGGGTGGGTTGTACTAACCGTCGTTTTAGGAGTGATATTATGGTAACTAATCAAGCGTCAATGAAACGCAACGGCATACAAGACTACGTGACGCTTAGAGCGTCCGCAGCAGTAATATCGGCGTTCACTATTTTTATGGTGTACTTTTTTATTGCCACTCCCGAAATCACCTATACTGTATGGCAGGGTTTATTTGCCTCAATATATATGAAAGCATTTACCTTGATTACTTTGCTGGCTATTTTGATGCATGTTCGTATTGGTCTTTGGCAAGTGCTAACTGACTATGTTAAACCGCACAATTTGCGCATGGGTTTGCAATTTGTACTTAATTTAATGGCCTTCGCTTACGTAGCGGTTGGTCTGTTTGTTTTATGGGGTGTTTAGAATGAGTTTACCTGTTCATGAATTTGATACAGTAGTTATAGGTGCTGGTGGCGCAGGCATGCGTGCAGCACTGCAGATAACAGAGTCTGGGCGTTCGTGCGCACTCCTGTCAAAAGTATTTCCAACCCGGTCTCATACAGTTTCGGCACAAGGCGGCATTACCGTTGCGCTTGGTAATTCTCATGAAGACAATTGGGAATGGCATATGTATGACACTGTTAAAGGTTCTGACTTCATTGGCGATCAAGAGGCCATTGAATATATGTGTAAAACCGGACCTGAAGCCATTATTGAAATGGAGAACATGGGCTTACCATTTTCACGCACCGAAGAGGGAAAAGTATATCAGCGTCCATTCGGCGGTCAATCCAGAAACTTTGGGGGCGAGCAAGCCGCCAGAACAGCTGCTGCTGCAGATAGAACTGGCCATGCTTTACTGCATTTGTTATATCAGCAAAACATTAAAAATAAGACAAACATATTTTCTGAATGGTATGCATTAGACCTAGTAAAAAATCAACAAGGTCAAGTAGTTGGCTGCACCGCAATTGACATTGAAACAGGCGAAGTTGTTTATTTCAAATCTAAAGCCGTCGTATTAGCTACCGGCGGTGCGGGTCGTATATATGCATCTACTACTAATGCGCACATTAATACGGGTGATGGCGTGGGCATGGCTGTTCGTGCCGGTGTTCCGCTGCAAGACATGGAAATGTGGCAGTTTCATCCTACTGGTATAGCCGGTGCAGGAACGTTGGTAACCGAAGGTTGCCGTGGTGAAGGTGGCTATTTGTTAAATAAAGACGGCGAGCGCTTCATGGAGCGCTACGCGCCAAATGCAAAAGACTTAGCAGGACGTGATGTTGTGGCTCGTTCAATGATGACCGAAATCCGTGAAGGACGTGGCTGTGATGGTCCATGGGGCCCTCACCTGAAACTCAAGCTAGATCATTTGGGTAAAGATGTATTAGAGTCGCGTTTGCCGGGTATCTTAGAACTTTCTAGAACCTTTGCCCACGTCGATCCAGTGAAAGAGCCTATTCCCGTTATACCCACGTGCCACTATATGATGGGTGGCATTCCAACTAACGTTGATGGGCAAGTAATTAATATTGACAGAAATGGTAAAGAAACGCCTATGGACGGTTTATTTGCCTGCGGCGAAATAGCCTGTGTATCTGTTCACGGAGCAAACCGTTTAGGCGGAAACTCCTTACTCGATTTAGTTGTGTTTGGCCGCGCTACAGGCCTGCATTTAGGCAAGAGCATCGACGATATTCAAATTAAGTCAGAAGCTTCTACCTCAGATATTGATGCCGCCATGGCAAGATTCAACAGATGGGAATCTTCTGAAAAAGGCAAGGGTGAAAGCCCAGCGCAAATCAAGAAAGATATGCAGCAGTGCATGCAGCTCAATTTCTCTGTTTTTAGGGAAGGAGACGCAATGGCTGAAGGCCTTAAAGAGTTATCAGAAATACGTGAGCGTTTGCAAAATGCTAGTCTGAATGATAAAAGCGCTGATTTTAACACCGCCCGTATTGAATGTTTAGAGCTAGACAACCTAATGGAAACTGCTTACAGCACCGCTGTTGCAGCAAACTTTAGAACAGAAAGTCGCGGTGCACACAGTCGCTTCGATTTCCCTGACCGCGACGATGAAAATTGGTTGTGCCACTCAGTTTATGTGCCAGATGGCGATACCATGCTGAAACGTGAAGTGAACATGGCGCCCAAGCTTAGAGAGGCATTTCCTCCTAAAGCCCGTACATATTAATAGGAGTATTAATGATGGAATTAAAATTTTCGATTTATCGCTATAATCCAGAAGTGGATGATGCGCCTAAAATGGTCGACTATGCTCTTGCGGTAGAAGAAGGCCAAGATATGATGGTGCTTGACGCACTTATCGCTCTTAAAGAGAAAGACGCTACCTTGTCATTTCGTCGCTCATGCAGAGAAGGCGTTTGTGGTTCTGACGGCATGAACATGAACGGTAAGAACGGTTTAGCGTGTATTACGCCCGTTTCTTCTTTAGGCAAAGGTAAAATAATTGTGCGTCCATTGCCAGGTTTGCCGGTAGTAAGAGACTTAGTTGTAGACTTGACTCAGTTTTATACACAATATGAAAAGATTAAACCTTTTCTTATAAATGACGATAAACAACCACCATCGCGTGAATTCATTCAAATGCCTGAAGAGCGCGCGAAACTGGATGGTTTATATGAGTGTATTTTGTGTGCATGTTGTTCTTCATCATGCCCGTCGTTTTGGTGGAACCCGGATAAGTTTATTGGCCCGGCCGGCTTGCTTCACGCATATCGCTTTCTAATTGATAGCCGTGACACAGCCACCGAAGAGCGCTTGAGTGACTTAGATGACGCTTTTAGTGTTTTTAGATGCCACGGCATTATGAACTGTGTTAGTGTTTGTCCCAAGGGTTTAAACCCTACTAAAGCTATTGGACAAATAAAATCGATGTTATTACAACGTGCTGTTTAATGGGCAAGTAAATTGCCCCGCAACGTTTGTTTAATATAGACAATACTCAAATAGCTATCCAGCGATGGATAGCTATTTTTTTTGTAAATAAAGTGAAAAACACTAAGACTTTGGTTATATAAGATTTATTTTAGATACTACTTAGAATACAATACCAACAATTATTTAAATCAAGGCTAAATGATGCACAATAGCGTGATGAAGGCATGGTGGGACTCCTCGCATATGGCAGGTTCCAACGCTGCTTATGTTGAAGAATTATATGAAACCTATCTTGAAAACCCCCTTAATGTCTCAGACAGTTGGAAAGCAATCTTTGACGAACTGCCTAAATTGGAAGGTGTGACAGTTGAAGCCAACCATACAAGTATTCGCGACAGCTTTAGAAAGATGGCGGCGCTTGGTCCTTCTGCCCGTATGGGTGCACCACCACCAAGCGCTGGCGACTCTTCGGGCGATGTTAAGCAGGTTAAAGTGCTTCAGCTTATCAATGCTTACCGTTTCAGGGGCCACCAGCACGCTAATTTGGACCCACTTGGACTTTGGAAGCAAGAACGTGTAAGAGATTTAGAGCTTTCCTTTCACAACTTATCAGAAGCTGACTTCGACGTTATTTATAGTCTAGGCTCTTATGCTGTTGGCAAAGAAAAAATGCCACTGGGCGAACTATTCAAATCACTTAACCACACTTACTGTGGTTCAATTGGTTCTGAATATATGCACATTACCGACACTGAGCAAAAACGCTGGATTCAGCACTACCTTGAATCAGTTGAAGCAAAGCCAACCTTTGACCGCAATGCAAAATTAAAAATATTGAAAGGACTTGTTGCCGCAGACGGAATGGAAAAGTACTTAGGCAATAAATTTACCGGTGCTAAGCGTTTCAGCCTCGAAGGCGGCGATGCGCTTGTGCCAATGTTGAAAGGACTTATTTGTGCGGCAGGAGAGTCGGGCGCAAAAGAAGTTGTGTTGGGTATGGCTCACCGAGGTCGCTTGAATGTTTTAGTGAACGTACTGGGCAAAAATCCATCGGTGTTGTTTGATGAGTTTGCCGGTAAACACGACGGTACTTTAGGCGCTGGCGATGTTAAATACCATGCGGGTTTCTCTTCAGATTTTGCTACCGACGGCGGCAATGTGCATTTAGCATTGGCGTTTAACCCCTCTCATTTAGAAATTGTGAATCCGGTGGTAATGGGCTCTGTTAGGGCCAGGCAAGCACGACGCAACTGCGTTAACGGTTCAGCCGTAGTGCCTATCACCATTCACGGTGACGCGGCTATTGTTGGTCAAGGCGTGGTGCAGGAAACGTTCAATATGTCCCAAACTAGAGGGTTCTCTGTAGGCGGCACGGTACGTATCGTTATTAATAACCAAGTAGGCTTTACCACCTCAAAAATAGAAGATGCAAGATCAACCCAATATTGCACTGATATTGCAAAAATGGTGCAGGCGCCAATCTTTCACGTTAATGCCGACGATCCAGAAGCCGTTTCGTTTGTGACAAAACTAGCTCTAGATTATAGAAATACATTCAAGCGTGATGTGGTGATTGATTTAGTTTGTTACCGTCGCCACGGTCACAATGAAGCTGATGAGCCAAGCGCAACCCAACCGCTCATGTATAAAAAGATTAAGAAGCATCCAGTAGCCAGACAAATATACGCTGATCAACTTATTGCTCAAGGCATTATAGAGAAGTATGAAGTAGAAAAAATGATTTCGGATTACCGAGCAGCTCTCGACCACGGAGCATGTGTGGTTGAAGAATGGCGTCCAATGACAGCGCATTCTGTAGATTGGTCTCCATATCTGGGCCATGATTGGGATGTTGATTACGATGGTAGTGTTAGCAAGGAGCGGCTAGTAGAGCTAGGGCAATCTATCACCAGCTTTCCAGAAAGTCATATACTACATTCAAGAATAAATAAACTATATAAAGATCGCGTCTCGATGATAAATGGTGAGCGTATGATCGACTGGGGCATGGCAGAAAACCTAGCCTATGCAACTATTCTCGATTATGGCAGCGATATACGTTTTACTGGGCAAGATTCTGGAAGAGGCACTTTCTTCCATCGCCATTCTGTTTTACACAATCAAACTGATGCGTCTAGCTACATTCCTTTGCAGCATTTGCGTGCTGGGCAAGGTGAAATAGAAATATACGATTCAGTCTTGTCTGAAGCTGCGGTAATGGCATTTGAATATGGGTTTGCGACTGCAGAACCAGGCACATTAACTATTTGGGAAGCTCAGTTTGGCGATTTTGCAAACGGTGCTCAGGTGGTGTTTGACCAATTCTTAAGTTCAGGAGAAGCTAAGTGGGGCCGTTTATGTGGTCTAACGGTTTTATTACCGCACGGTTACGAAGGCCAAGGCCCTGAACACAGTTCAGCGCGCTTAGAAAGGTTCTTGCAGCTTTGTGCAGATCATAACTGGCAGGTGTGTGTGCCTTCTACGCCCGCACAAGTTTATAATATGCTGCGTAGACAAGCGGTACGCCCAATGCGTAAACCGCTTATTGTAATGTCACCAAAATCTTTACTGCGCCATCCTCTTGCAGTGTCTAGTATAGACGACTTAAGCACCGGTATTTTCTACAATGTCATTGACGAAATAGACGAACTTAATCTTGAAAAAGTAAGCCGAGTGGTGATGTGTTCTGGAAAGGTTTATTATGACCTGTTAGAACAACGGCGCGAAAATGAATTAAACAATGTTGCTATCGTAAGAATAGAGCAGTTATACCCGTTCCCAAGCAAAGAGTTGGAAGCAGTTGCGACTAAGTATGCACATGTGAGTGACTGGGTTTGGTGTCAAGAAGAGCCGCAAAATCAAGGCGCTTGGTATAGCAGTCAGCATCATTTTAGAAATACGATCCCGCAAGGCGCAACACTCGCATATGCTGGGCGTGAGGCATCAGCTTCGCCTGCGGTAGGTTACATAACTGTTCACAATCAGCAGCAAAAAGCACTGGTTGAAAACGCACTTATCATTAAACAAGGAACCTAAGATGGCACATGAAATAAAAGTTCCCGTATTACCGGAATCAGTTGCTGATGCAAGCATTGCAACTTGGCATGTTAAAGCTGGCGATACGGTAACGCGAGATCAAAATCTGGTAGATATTGAAACAGATAAAGTGGTTTTAGAAGTGGTTTCACCAGCTGACGGTGTACTTGGCGAAATTCTCTGCCCTGAAGGCGAAACTGTATTAGGTGAGCAATTACTGGCAACCGTGTCTGAAGGCGCAGTATCAAATACGGGTAATACAGCGTCTGCACCCGCCGCACCTGCGGCGCCTGTTTCAAGCGCACCATCTGGTAAAGTGCAAGATATTAATGTTCCGGTGTTGCCCGAGTCTGTCGCTGACGCTAGCATTGCCACTTGGCACGTGCAGCCCGGTGAAGCAGTTAAGCGCGACCAGAATTTAGTTGACATTGAAACCGACAAAGTGGTGCTTGAAGTAGTGGCGCCTGATGACGGCTCAATTAGTGAAATTATTGCCCAGGAAGGCGCGACGGTAACCGCAGAGCAGCTTATTGCTAAGTTTGTAAGCGGCGCAAGTAGCGACGCAAAAAGTGCAGCTTCTGCAAGTTCTGAAACACAAGAAGCCGAAACAGATACCGACACAGATATCGATGCCCTAAGTCCGTCTGTTCGTCGTCTATTGGCCGAAAAAGATATCGAACCTAGCAGCGTTAAAGGCACAGGCAAAGGTGGACGCGTAACAAAAGAAGACGTAGAGCACCATGTAAAAGCAGCGCCGGCTAAGACTAGTAATGCACCAAACACGAGTGCTTCGCCAGCGGCAGAGCCAAGCCTTGCACAAGGCGAAAGGTCTGAAAAACGTGTACCGATGACACGTCTACGCAAAACAATCGCAAAACGTTTATTACAAGCCAAGAATGACACCGCTATGTTGACCACGTTTAACGAAGTTAACATGAAACCTATCATGGACTTGCGCAAGCAATATCAAGATAGCTTTGAAAAGCGTCACGGTATACGTTTAGGCTTTATGTCATTTTATGTAAAAGCGGTCACCGAGGCGCTTAAACGCTTCCCAGAAGTTAACGCGTCAATTGACGGTGATGACATTGTTTATCATAACTATTTTGACATATCCATCGCGGTGTCAACGCCACGTGGACTTGTCACGCCTATACTAAAAGATACCGACACACTGGGTATGGCTGCCATAGAAAAAGGCATTAGAGAACTAGCGCTCAAAGGCCGTGATGGCAAACTTGCGCTAAGTGAGCTCCAAGGCGGTAACTTTACGATCACCAACGGTGGTGTGTTTGGTTCACTGTTATCTACGCCTATCATTAATCCTCCACAAAGTGCGATATTGGGCATGCATAAAATCCAAGACCGTCCTATGGCCGTGAACGGCAAAGTAGAAATACTGCCTATGATGTATTTAGCCTTGTCTTACGACCACAGAATAGTAGACGGTAAAGAATCAGTTGGCTTCTTAGTCACGATCAAAGAAATGTTAGAAGATCCAACGCGTTTATTGCTAGACGTGTAAAAATAGCCACAAGCAAAAAATTCTGCAGTTTAGCTATCTTTTAGCGTAAAAATCTGCAGCACACGGCTTGTATGGCCAATAAGAACGCCGAATAAGTTATTGCTTTTGTGATATCCTTCGGCGCTGTTTTAAGCGGGTATGTTCACGCATTCTCAATCAATCAAGACAATCGGATAAATAACCATGAATTTGCATGAATATCAGGGTAAGCAGTTATTCAAGGAGTACGGTTTACCCGTTTCTGATGGATACGCTGTAGATACACCACAGGCAGCTGTTGAAGCAGCAGGTCGCATTGGCGGCAGCGAGTGGGTAGTGAAGTGTCAAGTACACGCAGGCGGACGCGGCAAAGCGGGCGGCGTTAAGCTAGTTAAGACCAAAGAAGAAATCAGAGCATTTGCTGAACTTTGGCTTGGCAAAAACCTAGTGACTTATCAAACTGACGAAAAAGGCCAGCCGGTTAGCCGTATTTTAGTAGAGTCATGTACAGACATCGCACAAGAGCTTTATTTAGGTGCGGTTGTTGATCGTACTTCACGTAAAATTGTGTTTATGGCGTCAACAGAAGGCGGCGTAGAAATTGAAACGGTTGCTGAACACACGCCAGAAAAAATTCTTAAAGCTGAAATTGATCCACTGGTAGGCGCTCAGCCTTTCCAAGCCCGTCAAATTGCATTTAAACTTGGTCTTAAAGGTGTTCAGGTTAAGCAGTTTACACAGATATTCATTGGCCTAGCCAAAATGTTTGAAGATTTAGACTTAGCGCTAATCGAAGTTAATCCATTGGTGATTAAAAAAGATGGTAACTTGCATTGCTTAGACGCTAAATTAGCGGTAGACAGTAACGCAATGTATCGTCAGCCTAAAGTACGCGACATGCACGATCCTTCACAAGAAGATGCGCGTGAAGCACAAGCGGCTCAGTGGGAACTAAACTATGTTGCACTAGATGGCAATATTGGCTGTATGGTAAATGGCGCAGGCCTAGCCATGGGTACAATGGACATTGTTAAGTTACACGGCGGCAACCCAGCTAACTTCCTAGACGTTGGCGGCGGTGCTACTAAAGAGCGGGTAACCGAAGCATTCAAAATTATCTTGTCTGACAGTAACGTAAAAGCGGTACTGGTTAACATTTTTGGCGGCATTGTACGCTGTGACATGATTGCCGAAGGTATTATAGGCGCGGTCGAAGAAGTAGGCGTGAATGTACCCGTCGTAGTAAGACTAGAGGGCAACAACGCCGAGTTAGGCACTCAAAAACTAAAAGAGTGTGGATTAAATATTATTGCCGCGACTAGTTTGAGCGATGCTGCTCAAAGAGTAGTTGATGCTGCCGGAGGTGCACAGTGAGCGTCTTAATTAATAAAGATACAAAGGTTATCTGCCAAGGATTCACTGGCGGACAAGGTACGTTCCATTCACAGCAAGCTATAGAGTATGGTACAAAAATGGTCGGCGGCGTCACACCTGGTAAAGGCGGTACAACCCACCTAGGTTTGCCAGTATTTGATACCGTGGCTGACGCAGTTAAAGAAACAGGCGCAACGGCTTCTGTGATTTACGTACCGGCACCATTTTGTAAAGATTCAATTATTGAAGCAGCCGACGCGGGAATTGAGCTGATTGTATGCATTACAGAAGGTATTCCAACTATCGACATGTTATATGTGAAAGAATACATTTCGCGTAAAGGCGTGACCATGATAGGACCAAACTGCCCAGGCGTAATTACCCCTGGAGAATGCAAGATTGGTATCATGCCTGGTCACATTCACATGCCTGGCAAGGTAGGCATTGTTTCACGCTCGGGTACACTTACCTATGAAGCCGTTAAGCAAACTACCGATGAAGGCTTTGGTCAATCTACTTGTGTAGGTATTGGCGGCGACCCCATTCCGGGTGCTAGCTTTATTGACATTCTAGCGCTGTTTGAAAAAGATCCTGCTACACAAGCCATCGTGATGATTGGTGAAATCGGCGGTAACGCTGAGGAAGAAGCGGCGCAATATATCAAAGAGCATGTCACTAAACCTGTCGTTTCTTACATTGCTGGTGTAACTGCGCCAGCTGGTAAGCGTATGGGCCATGCCGGCGCAATTATTGCGGGCGGTAAAGGTACAGCCGATGAAAAATTCAAGGCTTTAGAAGCGGCTGGTGTTAAAACGGTTCGCTCTCTTGCTGAGATTGGCAAAGGTTTACGCGAAATTACTGGTTGGTAATCAGGCGTTTATTTTGCTAAATAAAAATCCGTCTTATGGCGGATTTTTTGTGGGTGACAGACAGGATAAATAGCCTAGGCTGAACGGATTAACCTACCATTTTATGCTCAGGATTTAAAATGCGCACCTCTCTTTGCGGGAAGGGTATTTCAATATTGTGTATACGCAAGGTTTCAAAAATAATCAGCATTAAATCACCGCCTACACGATTTTTCCCATCGTCTATGCCGATCATCCAAAACTCAACAAACATATTGATGCCCGAGTCTCCAAAGCTTTCAATCTCGCAGTCTGGGCGCTCCTCTAACGCTACTTCATCTCCGCTTAGGACCTGCGGATGCTCAGCTACGGCTTCTTTAATATATTCCACCATGGCTCGAACATCGGTAGAGTAAGGCACGGAAAATTCGACTTTGTAGCGCTGCTTTGGATCTTTATGCGACCAGTTAACCAATAAATCTGATATAAACATTTCGTTGGGCACAAGTAAGTCTTTACCGTCATACGTCTCTAACACGGTATAACGCATTCTAAACTCGCGCACAAAGCCGGTTTGACCATTATCAAGCTCAACATAGTCTCCAATGGTGAGCGACTTATCTAATAATATAATAATACCCGACACAAAGTTTGAAGCAATAGACTGCAGACCCAAACCAATGCCTACCCCCAGTGCGCCGCCAAAAACAGCCAGCGTAGTCAGGTTTATGCCCATTACATTGAGTAGCAACAACACAATGATACAAAACAGCGAGACTTCAAATAATTTGGTGAATACCTCGCGCGTGGGGACATCCAAAGCAAGCTGTTTTTTGATAATTGCCTTGCCAAAATTATTCGATACTCTACCTAACCAAAATAGCAGTAGGCCAAATATTAATACCCGTAAAAATCCATACGCAGATATATTGACATTACCTGCTTCTATTGAAATATCTTTTAATATCAAAATAAGCGGGTTGAGTAGCTCAACAACATGCAAAAATAGAATGGGTAAACCAATCCACTTAAATAGGTGAGCAGCAAAAGGGCTGGTTACAAAAGTAGTAATGGCAGAATAGAAGAATAATAAAACGGCTACGGCTAATATAAAGCGAATAAACCATGAGTCGTATCCTAAGGTCATTACCACTTGGTAAGCTATTTTTATGAAAAACAGACCCAGTAGGGGCGCTAAAATAATGCCGATGTTAAAGGCTAATTTTCGTAAAGGGTGTGAATTCTCGTCGGATTTTAAATGTAAGGCGCTTATGTTTCGTTTAATATATAAAGCAATTACATAGGCAAGAGAATATAGTGACGCTACCACTACAAACTGAATATAGGTTTGCGGTTCATTTAAGGCGGTCACAATAATGCGACTGAGCTCATTGAAGGTTTCAGATAAGTGATTCATGCGGTAATATCAGTGTCGTTATATTTTTTATCCTTATAAGGTACTAAAAATTCACACTAAGGCATAATGATTTCTGATGGTCTTTGTTAATTATTAAACTAGCGTAGATTTCATACACCTAAACCGACGTGATTTAACACTTAGCTCACATCAGACCGCCCCCTAACGTTAACTATAGATTTATCCCTTATATGATCCCCTTGCCAATTGAAACTATTACACCTGAGTTACTAAGCCTTATACCAGAGAATGACTGTATTTTATCGGCTCCACCGGGCGCGGGAAAGTCAACTTACCTGCCGCTTCAGTTATTGTCCTTGGCCTATTTTTCGAATAAGAAGATTTTGCTGCTACAACCTCGACAAGTCGCAGTGCGATCTATTGCCAATTTTTTAGCTTTGAGTTTAGGTGAAAAGGTGGGCCGCAGCATTGGCTATCAAATGCGGGGAGAATCGGCACTAAGTGATAAAACGCGTCTGTGCGTGATCACCGAAGGCTTGTTAGTTGCAAAGATGCAAAGCGATCCTGAACTGAATGACGTTGGCTTAATTATATTTGATGAATTTCATGAGCGTAGCGTGCAGTCTGATATAGCGCTTGGCCTTTGTTTAGAAGTACAAAGTGCGCTGCGACCTGATCTTAGGCTGTTAGTAATGTCGGCCACCCTAAATGTAGCCGACCTTAGCACGTTAATGCCAAATGCCCGTCAGCTTTCATCAAGCGGCAGAACCTATCCGATAGACTATATTTATAAGCCTATATCGGCTTTTAGCAAGCTGCAGCGCTCACACAATAAGCCCAATAATCAATTGATAAACGCAGTGGTAAATACAGTTGCGCAAGCTCATCACGATCATAGTGGCAACATATTAGTGTTTTTACCGGGCGCGGCAATAATAAATAAAGTACAAAGTGCGCTTGACAGACTTAGCTTAAGCGATACTTTAATTGCCCCATTATATGGCGCTTTGACGACAACGCAGCAAAAACAGGCCATTGATATACCGCCAGGTAACAAGCGCAAAATCGTACTGGCAACTAACATTGCTGAAACGAGTTTAACTATAAACGGCGTGAACATTGTGATTGATAGCGGGCGCGAAAAAGCACAGCGATTTATAGTGTCCAGAAAATTGCACCAGCTATCTGAGCAAATGATATCAAAAGCGTCGAGTATTCAGCGAGCAGGGCGTGCGGGTAGACAGCAAGCGGGTGTTTGCTATCGATTATGGTCGCAAGAACAGCAGCAGTTTTTGCAAGAAAACGCACCTGCACAAATTACTCAGGTTGATATTAGTCAAACCTTACTTACCTTGCTCCAATGGGGTACCGATTTTACCCAATTGCCGCTCATTGATAAACCCAGTGAGGCGCAAGTAGATTACGCTTTTAGTTTATTAAAGCAGCTTGGTTTCTTGAATCAAGCTGGTCACATTAGCGCAAGCACAAAGCTTGCGTGTCAATTTAATACGCATCCAAGATTAGCGCGCATGTTGGTGATTGCAAGCACCCAAAACTGCGAATATCAAAAAATACTAAGTGCAGTCTTAGTCGCGTTAATAGAGGGTAAACCCTTAGGCCAAATGCTAGGTAGCAACGATATTGTTTTTCAATGTCGCTATGTGCTAACACAGCTAAATAATAAAACGTTACATAAGGGGATGTTTGAGTTAAACAAAGATATAAGTCGAATTGCAAAACAACTTGGGATCAAACATGTAAACAATGCCCTGTTAGAAAGCTTATTAAAAGGTCCGGATTTAGCGCAAGAAATTGCCAACATTTTATTGGCTGCGTATCCAGATAAAATCGGGCGTAAACGAGACAAAGCAGGCTTTACTATTGCCGATGGCACCGGTGCAGAGCTCATGCAAAATGATGAAGACATTCAGGCGCATTGGATCATCTGCACGCAAACCCAGATTACGCATAAAACAAATGCCATGGTGCGTCAGTATTGCGAATTATCAGGCAGTGCTTTAAACGCGTTTTTAGATAAAAATACGCATAGCGAAAAGCAGCAGTATTGGGATAACGCATTAGACAAAGTAGTGTGTCGGCAAGTTGCTAGGGTAGGCGCCATCGAAATATCTAGCCAGGTGTGTTCCTTTAGTGCCGACTATGAAACAACAGCATTACTTCTTAAGCAAATTAGGAAAAAAGGACTGATCGTATTGCTAGGTAAAGCAAATGTACTTTTATCAAGAATAAAATTGCTAGAAGCACTCGACAACAATGCTAGCAAAGATAGTCAAGGCATATCGCAATCGTCTTTAATCGACTCGATGGAAATGTGGTTGGTAGCTTATCTCAACAAGGTCACTACGTGGCAGCAGTTAGTTGAGCTTAATTGGCTTGATATTGTGCGCGCAAGCTTAAGCTATGCTCAGCTTGTATATTTAGATGAGTATTTTCCACTAACGTTCATGGCCCCTACTGGCAATAGGCATAGCCTTGATTACAGCGAGCAAGGTAAAGTGAGCCTGGCTATTCGCATACAAGAGCTATATGGACTTAACACGCATCCTAGAGTGGGAAGAAATAGCTTTCCTATTACACTTTCACTGCTGTCGCCGGCGCATAGCTTAATTCAAAAAACCGCCGATTTACCCACATTCTGGTCAGGTAGTTATCGCGAAGTGCAAAAAGACATGAAAGGGCGATACCCACGCCACTATTGGCCTGAAAACCCAGAAAGTGCGGTGCCTACTACTAAAACGAAAAAGAAAATGTAGCAGTTGCGTCGCGTTAGCATGTGGTTTACTCTTTCCTAATAATCACAGTAAAAAAGAAAAGTATCATGGCATTTGAAATTTCACTTGCAGGCAAAACCGCCGTTATCACAGGTTCTAATTCAGGTATTGGATTAGGCATTGCTTGGGAGCTAGCGCGCGCTGGCGCTGACGTGGTGTTAAATTCGTTTTCTAACAGTGAAGAAGATCATTCACTTGCCGCTGAAATAGCAAAAGCGACCGGCACCAAGACTCGCTATATTCAGGCGGATATGTCAAAAGGTGAGCAATGCCGACAGTTGATTAAAGATGCGGGTAAATGCGATATTCTGGTAAATAATGCCGGTATTCAGCACGTTTCCCCTATTCCCGAGTTTCCAGTAGATAAATGGGACGCGATTATCGCTATTAATATGTCCTCTGCCTTTCATACTACCGCGATTGCACTGCCAATGATGCGCAAGGCCGGGTGGGGTCGTGTTATTAATATATCATCAGCTCATGGCTTAACCGCATCGCCCTTTAAAGCAGCTTATATAGCGGCTAAGCACGGGGTTATTGGCCTAACTAAAACCACAGCACTAGAAACAGCTCAAGAACATATCACCGCAAACGCCATTTGCCCGGGCTACGTGCTCACCCCCATAGTAGAAAAGCAAATTCCCGACACCATGAAAGAATACAATATGAGCCGCGAAGAAGTCATTCAAAACGTAATGCTTAAACGTCAACCTTCCAAAGAATTCGCAACTGCACAACAGTTAGGCGGCACGGCTGTGTTTTTGTGTTCAGATGCAGCGGCGCAAATTACGGGCACTAGTATAAGCGTTGACGGCGGATGGACTGCGCTATGAGTATCAAAAAGATGAAGAATGAAGCTGCGCTGCTTAATATTGCGATAAACATCATTACGGAGATATATTAATATGAACCTTTTTACTAAAAGTCTGGTTTTAGCATCATCGATATTGTTGTCAGCGTCGGTTTTTGCTGAAACATTTACATTGACCAGCGCTGATATTAAGTCGGGCGAGTTTATGAATAAAGCGCAGGAGTTTAACGGCTTTGGGTGCGATGGCGCAAACATCTCGCCGCAGCTATCTTGGAGCGGAGCGCCTGAGGGTACACAGGCCTTTGCCGTATTTGCTTACGACCTAGATGCGCCAACCGGCAGCGGTTGGTGGCATTGGCAACTTGTAAATATAGACAAAAACGTTAATTCTTTAGCCGCCGGTGTAGAGATTTCGAATGATCAAAAGGCACTGCAGGGCGTTACTCAAATAAAGAATGACTATGGCCAGAGCATTTACGGCGGCGCTTGCCCTCCCGTTGGCAATGCCGCTCATCGATACCAATTTACAGTGTATGCATTGTCTCAAAAGCTAGACTTGCCGCAAGACCCTTCCGGTGCGCTTACGGGCTTTATGGTAAAATCAAATTCGCTAGCATCAGCCACAATAGAAGCGCTGTACGAACGTAAATAAGTGCGCTAGGTAAGGCTAACATATTATGCAAAACGCCCGCAGAGCAATAATTATTCAGGCGTTTTTTGTTGCGATTAATGAAAATCGAGTAGGCGCGCCTGTTTCGCATATAAACCTAATCAAATTTTTATTTAATTTCTAGCAGTTCTACTTCAAAAATTAATAGCGATCCAGGGGTTATCTTCCCTGTCGCTGAATTTCCATAGCCCAGTTTAGGCGGTATAAAAAACTTAAACTTGTCACCCACGACCATTAGTTGCACGCCTTCAGTCCAGCCGCTTATAACTTGGTTTAACGGAAAACTGATGGCTTGACCTCTATCTACCGAGCTGTCAAATACAGTACCGTCAATCAAAGTGCCATGATAATGCACTTTTACCGTTGAACGCGCGTCTGGATGGGTGCTGCCAGCGCCTTTTTGTAAAACTTGGTACTGCAAACCAGAAGCGGTTTCTACAATATCGGCATTCGCTTTGTTTCCAATTAAAAAATCCTTGCCAATAGTAATATTTTCGAGCGCCAACTTTTTATTGCTGGAGCTTCTTGTAAAATAGAACACTGCTAAGGCAATAACGACAGCTAAAATAATATACTTCATAACAAGTCCTGTTTGTAACCCTTAACTATATTCTAACACTCGTAGCTTTGAGTGATAAACCTATATTCCTCTTTTTCGATCTTCGGCACTTCTTAACAGCTATAAAAAAGCGCAATGTGTTTTTCTTAGTCACTCCACGCAGCTTTCACACACAAAAACTAACAAGCTATTATGCTTATAGCAAGGTAGTGGTATACTCGCGTGATACTCCTAAATACTTACACATAAGGAAGATGCCTTTATGGCCGAGAAAGACCGCCGTGCGACCAACTTCATTCGCCAAATAATTGATAAAGATCTAGCTGCAGGCATCCACACTAGTATTGTGACGCGTTTTCCGCCAGAGCCAAATGGTTTTCTTCATATAGGTCATGCAAAGTCTATCTGCCTTAACTTTGGGATTGCACAAGACTACCATGGCAGCTGCAACCTGCGCTTTGATGATACAAACCCTGCCAAAGAAAATATTGATTATGTTAACGCGATAAAAAAAGATGTGTCCTGGTTAGGTTTTACTTGGCACAACGAAGCACGTTATTCGTCAGACTATTTTGATTTGCTATATGGTTTTGCGCTTGAACTAATTGAGAAAGGCTTAGCCTATGTAGACTTTAGTGAGCAAGAAGCAGTGCGAGAAATGCGCGGCACCCTAAAGCAGCCGGGCAAAAACAGCCCTTATAGAGACACCAGCGTTGCTGAAAACCTTATCCATTTTGAAAAAATGCGACAAGGTGACTATAAAGAAGGTCAGTGCAGCTTACGCGCCAAAATAGACATGGCATCAAATTTTATGTGTATGCGCGATCCTATTATTTATCGCGTAAGATTTGTACACCATCATCAAACCGGTGATAAGTGGTGTATTTATCCCATGTATGACTTTACGCACTGCATTAGTGACGCCATTGAGGGTATTACGCATTCATTGTGCACCTTAGAGTTTCAAGATAATCGCCGTTTATACGATTGGGTTATTGAAAATATAAGCATAGAATGTGTGCCGCGTCAGTATGAATTTAGTCGTTTGAACTTAGAGTATACGGTCTTAAGTAAGCGCCGGTTGATCCAACTAGTTGACGAAAACCATGTGCAGGGCTGGGATGATCCCAGAATGCCTACTATTGCAGGTTTAAGACGACGCGGCTACACCCCCGATTCTATCGTCGAATTTTGCAAGCGCATTGGCGTAACAAAAGTGGATAACATGGTTGAAATGAGCATGCTAGAAGCCTGCATTCGAGAGGAGCTAAACGACAGTGCGCCACGAAGAATGGCGGTACTTGACCCGATAAAAATCATCATTGAAAATTATCCAGACGATAAAGTTGAGCTCCTACAGGCACCAAATCATCCAAACAAACCTGAAATGGGAACGCGTGAAGTGCCGTTTACACGTGAATTATTCATCGAAGCAGAAGACTTTAAAGAAGCGGCGAATAAAAAATTCAAGCGTTTAGTTATCGGCAAAGAAGTAAGACTTAGAAATGCTTACTTCATAAAAGCTGAGCGTTTTGATCAAGACGCCCATGGCAATGTGACCTGCGTGTACTGCACATTTGATGACAGCACGCTCGGAAATGATCCACAAGATGGCCGTAAAGCCAAAGGCGTGATCCATTGGGTAAGTGCGACAAAAGGACTTAAGGCTAAAGTATGTTTGTATGATCGCTTGTTCACAGTGCCTAATCCAGGGGCGCAGGATGACTTTTCGCAAAGTATTAATCCTGAGTCTTTAATAGAAAAACAGGCGGTTGTAGAGCCCGCCTTAATGCTTGGTGAGCAAGGCCAAGGTTTTCAGTTTGAGCGCGTTGGTTATTTCAGTATTGATGGCAGCAGTAGCCAAAACAGTTTAGTGTTCAACCGCACAGTTGGTTTGCGCGATACCTGGCAAAATTAACACATGTTGTAAATGTATATAAAACAGCCACTTAAATGGCTGTTTGCTAGGTAAATAAAAATTCTTTACTTGGGCTGGCAGTCTAATGATTGCCCCGTAATTCCGCGGCTAATATCAGAAATTAAATATACGTAAGCCGCCATAATTTGCGCGGGCGTTTTAAGCGCTTTAGGATCTTCTCCTGGATACGCTTTAGCCCTCATGTCGGTACGAGTCGCCCCAGGATTAATACAGTTAAACCGCACTAAGCTGTTTTTATGTTCATCAGCAAGCACTTGCATCATGCCTTCGGTCGCAAATTTTGATATAGCGTAACCGCCCCAAAATGCTCTGCCTTGGCGACCAACAGAAGATGTGGTAAATATAACAGAAGCAAGCTTGGTGCGTTTTAGTAAGCCCAACATAGACTGCACTAGCAAAAAATGACTCTTAACGTTGGTTTGCATCACTTCGTCATATTCACTTTCTTTTATTTGCCCAAAAGGGCACAAATTGCCCAGTACACTAGCGTTTAACAAAATACCGTCTAGTTTCTTATATTGGTCTTCTATAATGCCCGCCAAGCCATCGTAATCTGATGCTTTGGCACCGTGTAAATCTAGCGGCACAATACTTGGCTGCTTTACACTGTCGCTTGAGGCTTTAAGCGCTATAATCTCATCGTATACTGCTTCAAGCTTAGACACTGTGCGTCCCAGCAAGATAACTTCGGCTCCCGACTGTGCATATACTAATGCAGCTTGCTTGCCAATTCCGGCGCCGGCGCCGGTAACTAAAATTGTTTTATTTGCTAGGCTTTTTTCATGGACTTGAAATGCTAAGTGAGGATACTGTTCAACCATTAATCAATTCTTCGTTTTTTAGCTCATTTATGATGTGTATATACTACCGCACAAATTCATTTAGCCAAAGCAATAGCAGGCGATGCCTTATAAATTCTAACTTTTATTACATAGCGTTTACCAAGACTTTACATAATATGCAGTAACGTAAAATATAGTCTTGCTATATACTTTAAATACTTGGCGCTTAAGACGATAGAGTGAAAACGAAACCTTTTTGCACTAAGCTTTTAAAAATTAGCGCTTTAAAATTATTAATAAAGTCCCATATGTATAGACAGTAAGTCGATGGGTTAATAATATAAATGAGTGGAGTGTCTGTTTGAATTTTTTATTTGAGTACGGTTTGTTTTTTGCTAAAGCGTTAACTATTGTTATTGCTATTGCGGCAGTGCTGGTAGTTATAATGTCGGTGGCGAGCAAACCAAAGCCTAGCGGCGGTGGAAATTTGCAGCTAGAATCCTTGTCTGAGGGCTTTGATGATTTATCGAAAATGGGCAAAGAGGCACTGCTAACGAAAGAAGAATTAAAGCAGTTTCATAAAGACGAAAAGAAAAAGAAAAAACACGAAAAGTCTGCCAAAAAGGGAGACACTAAAAAAGAAAAGCCTAACAATTTGTTCGTGGTAACGTTTAACGGAACGTCTATGGCAAAAGAGGTTGAGACTTTGCGCAAAGAAATTACGGCTATTTTGTGCATTGCCAAACGAGGCGATGAAGTGCTTGTAAAAGTAGACAGTGGCGGCGGCGTAGTGCACGGCTATGGTCTAGCAGCGTCACAGCTCCAGCGTATAAAAGATAAAGGCCTACCGCTAACCATTAGTATTGACAAAATTGCCGCCAGCGGCGGGTATATGATGGCATGTGTAGCCGACAAAGTCATAGCGGCCCCTTTTGCCATTGTTGGCTCTATAGGCGTTATTGCACAAATCCCCAACTTTAATAAGTTGCTTAAGAAGAACGATATTGATTTTGAAATGCATACCGCTGGCCAATTTAAGAGAACGCTTACTTTGTTCGGTGAAAACACTGAGGAAGGGCGCGAGAAATTTCAGGCTGAGCTTGAAGACGTTCACGTCATGTTTAAAGAATTTGTCGCGCAAAATCGCGCCAATATTGATATTGACGCGGTTGCCACTGGTGAATACTGGTACGGTCTTAAAGCCAAAGAGCTTAACTTGGTTGACGACATCCAAACCTCTGATGATTTCCTAATGAACGCAAATGCGTCCTTCAAAATGTTCACCTTAAAATATGCAAGCAAAAAAACGGTTGCGCAAAAATTAGGACTTGCAGTTTCTCAAGGCATCGAGAATGGTTTGTCGAATGTGCTAACCAATGTTAGAAACTGGCGTGTATAAATAAGGAAGGGCTGAAATTTGTTACTTAATGATATTGTTAGCATTTTAGACAATGAACTCGATAGCCCAAACGTTAGCGATTATTGCCCAAATGGTCTGCAGCTTGAGGGCAAAAGCGATGTCCGTAAAATCGTTACCGGGGTTACTGCAAGCTTAGCCTTAATCGACAAAGCCATTGCCTTAAACGCAGACGCTATTGTGGTTCACCATGGGTATTTTTGGAAAGGCGAGAAACAAGCCATCGTCGGCATGAAGCAGCAGCGTATTAAAAAGCTGTTGGCTCATGATATTAGCCTTATCGCGTATCATTTACCCTTAGACGTGCACCCGACAATGGGTAACAATGCCCAGCTAGGTAAGCTACTAAATATACAAAACGTAAAGGCCTTAAGCGCTTCCAAGCCCGATGGTATTGTTATGGCGGGTAACTTAAAGGAAACCCTGTCGCATTTTGCGCTTTCTCAGCTATTGTCTGCGCGCCTTTCGCATACTGTGGTAAGCGTGGGTAACAAGCGCGAAATAGCCACAGTGGCTTGGTGCACAGGCGGTGGTCAACACTTTATTGATGACACTGCTAATCAATATCTTAATGGTCAGGTGATTGATGCATTCATATCGGGTGAAATATCAGAGCAGACCACGCACAGTGCACGTGAACAAAAGATTGATTTTTTTGCTGCTGGACACCATGCAACAGAGCGCTACGGCGTAAAAGCGCTAGGTGAGTGGCTGATGGAAAACTACTCACTTGAAGTAATCTTTGTTGATATTGATAACCCAGCATAATATGTCTATACAATTTCTTTTACAGTGATTGCTTTGCGGTGATAAGGGCTCGCGCAGCTTCTTATATAAGCATACAAATCCGCTCAAGTATTGAGTAAGCACAGCTGATTTTATAAAGAGCATATGATGAAAATCCCTGCCAGTAGCTTTAATGGTATTGCCAATAAATTCGATCAAAATATATATGGCACAAGTAAGGGCCGCCTGCGCCATCAACTGCTGCTTCACTTTTTAGCTAAAGAGCTTAACTCATCAAAAATGGACGTGCTTGATCTAGGCGGCGGTACCGGCATGATGAGCTTAGAATTTGCCAAGCGAGGTCATAATGTCACCGTGCTGGATATGTCACAAGACGCATTAGACATTGCAAAAGAGCGTTTGCGAGTTTTCTCTAATACGCAGTATATTTTAAGCGATCTTACTCACGCGACAGAGCAACGTAGCGTTAAGTATGATTTTATAATATGCCACGCGGTGCTAGAGTGGTTGTCACAGCCTTTGCTTGCGGTGCTCAATATGCGGCATTTGTTAACGCCGAACGGGCAAATGTCGCTGACCTTTTTTAATCACGATGCAAAAGTTTTTTCTAATGTGCTATATGCCAATTTTGACTATGTAGAAAGAGGCTTACCTTCAAAAAACACCGTGCGCTTGAACCCACACAATGCACAAAAACCCAAAGAAGTGCTTTCTTGGCTCAATGATAGCGCTGAGTTTACTGTAAAAAAGAGCAGGGGCATTCGCTGCTTTCACGATTATATGTCAGATAAAACTAAAATTGATGCTATGTACCAGCAACTTTTTGATATGGAAGTAAAATACAGCGATGCCGAGCCCTATAAATGGCTCGGGAAATATTTTCATATTATGCTTGAAGCATCATAATAATATCATCATTAAGCGCCTCAGGCCTAGTGGCACTGGCATAGCGTTTTTTCACACTGCCGTCTTTGGCTACCAAAAATTTAGTGAAATTCCATTTAATTCCCTGGCTGCCCAGAACACCCGGCGCCTGCTGTTTCAAATGTTGATAAAAAGGATGGGTGTTCTCTCCATTAACCTCAACTTTGGTGGAGAGAGTGAAACTGACGCCATAGTTTAGTTGGCAAAACTGTTCAATTTCAGTGTCGCTACCCGGCTCTT
>Ga0306872_100254_pt1 | contig 22514 bp, 20 predicted proteins | sample AntRauMeHopE1498_FD_190455 | JGI IMG/M metagenome (GOLD analysis project Ga0306872, IMG submission 190455) | Saline lake microbial communities from Rauer Islands, Antarctica - Metagenome Hop E1 #498 (v2) (version 2) | ecosystem: Environmental > Aquatic > Non-marine Saline and Alkaline > Saline ...
GTACCCATCACCGTGCGCACGTTGTGTTGGGCAAACACCCGCTCGAGTGCCACAGCATCGGGTCGATGCTCGTCGAGCAGTGCTTCGAGTTGCGTGCCAATGATCAGAAGGCGTTGTTCAAGGGGCAACTCTGGCGGGCTCTGAATCACCGTGACGGCGACGAGGTTAGCCCGGCGCCGAGGGTCAACGTCGACGATCCCGACCCCGCAACGGGTGAGTCCGGGGTCCACGCCGAGCACTCGCAGCATGCGCTACTCGTCGTCGGCGTCGAGCTCGATGCGCACCTCGGCGCTCACCGACACGTTGGTGAAGACGTTTTGTACATCGTCGAGCTCATCCATGGCGTCGATCAGGCGAAAAAGCTTCCGAGCGGTGTCAGCGTCGGCATCGATCTGCAGGTCCGCAACGAACTCGGCCTCGGCAGAGTCGTATTCGATGCCCGCGTCCTGCAGGGCCGCGCGCGTGGCAAGCAGGTGTGAGGGCTCGGTAATCACGTCGAATCCGCCGCCCTGATCGATGACCTCTTCCGCACCTGCGTCAAGAACAGCCATCAGAATGTCGTCTTCACTGACCTCGTCTGTCTTGATGATGCCAATGACCCCTTTTCGACTGAAGTTGTAGGCGACGCTCCCCGGGTCGGCCATGGTGCCTCCGTTGCGCGACATAGCCGTTCGCACTTCAGCTGCGGCACGGTTTTTATTGTCGGTCAGACATTCGATGAGCAGGGCCAGACCGCCGGGTCCATAACCCTCGTACATGATGGTCTGGTAGTCGATCGACTCACCGCTGAGCCCGGCTCCACGCTTGATGGCACGGTCAATGTTGTCGTTGGGAACCGACGTCTTTTTGGCTCTTTGCACCGCATCGACGAGGGTCGGGTTGCCACTCATGTCTGCTCCGCCGATCTTTGCGGCGACCTCAATGTTTTTGATGAGCTTGGCGAACGACTTGGCACGACGGCTATCGATAATTGCCTTTTTGTGCTTGGTCGTTGCCCACTTTGAATGGCCAGACATTGCGCTCCTCGTCAGGGGTAGAGACACGACCAGTTTAGGGCAGGGCGTCGACGCTGACCCCGGCACGACGCAACTCGATATCCGCCAAGCCTCGAATGGCGACGCGATCGTTCGCCCGCCACGCACCTGCGGGGTCTGGGTGCACGGCAAGCAGCTGCGCGAGTGGTGCACGGGTGACCGCTCGCATCGCAAGAGTGTCAGCGGTCATTCCGTTCGCCAGAAAGCGTCGAATCTGGGCAGACCGGCGGACGAACCGGATGCGCGGTACCAGCCAGAGAATGGCGACAGTGACCAACAGAAGAAGCGCCAGGCTCGCACCGGCACCCACTGCGATCGCCTCGATGGAAGCCTGCTGTGCGGCACCGGCCGCAGCGACTGACTCTCCCGCGCCGGCGGCCATATCGAAGGGACCGCGAATGCCCGAACCCAGCAGGGGCACGTCACCGAGGGTGTCAGCGGCGTCGGTCAGCCCCGATTGAAAGTCTCGCCCGGCGACCTCGAGCTCGCGCCCTAACACCCCGAAAGCCCGAACGCTCGCTGTGACGGTGCCGGCAATCGCCGCGATCAACGCGATGCTGATGAGACCGGCGACATCCGAAAAGATTTGCCGGGCGCGGGCCCCCGAGTAGTCAGAGTAGAGGCGCATGCTCCATCGTCTCAGCGTGCTGAGGCGACATGGTTTAGAAACCGCTGGTGAAAGCGATGCTCGCCAACAACTTCTGGATGGAACGACGTGCCCAGCAGACGCCCCTGCTCCACGGCAACGATGCGGCCATCGGGTACTGACGCCAAGACGCTCACTGCGGCACCCACCTCAACGACCACAGGAGCTCGGATGAACACGGCGTGCACCGCCGGTGCGCCCAGTGCGGCGACCTCGAGGTCGGTTTCAAAGGAGTCGAGCTGCGTACCGAAGGCGTTACGACGAACAGCAACGTCGAGCCCGCCCAGTGTCTGTTGGCCGGCGATGGCGTCATGTACACGGTCGGCGAGCATGATGAGCCCAGCGCAGGTGCCATATACGGGCATACCGGCGGCAATGCGCGCGCGTAGCGGCTCTCGCAGTCCAAACAGGCGACTGAGCTTGTCCATCACGCTCGATTCGCCGCCCGGAATCACCAGCCCGTGTACCTCGGCCAGTTGCTCGGGCGTGCGCACTTCACGCACGTCGGCACCCAGAGCTCGCAGCAGGGCGACGTGCTCGCGCACATCGCCCTGCAGGGCGAACACTCCGACGGGCGGGAGAGTTTTACCAGCCACGCTCAGACAGGCGGTGCGGTGCCGGAAGGTCTGCCACGTTGATGCCGACCATGGCCTCACCGAGTCCACGCGATGCGTCAGCGACGATCGAGGCGTCGTTGTAGCCGGCGGTCGCTTTCACAATCGCGAGAGCTCGAGCAACGGGATCCCCCGACTTGAAGACACCGGAGCCAACGAAGACGCCGTCAGCGCCCAGCTGCATCATCAGTGCAGCGTCAGCCGGGGTAGCAACACCACCGGCAGTGAAGAGCGGCACCGGAAGCTTGCCCGTCTGTGCGATCTCTGCGACAAGCTCGTACGGAGCCTGGAATTCTTTCGCCGAGACGTACCACTCTTCGGGTGACTTTGCGGCGAGAGCGCGAATTTCACCCAAGATGGTGCGGATGTGCTTGGTGGCCTCGGAGACGTCACCGGTGCCTGCTTCACCCTTCGAACGGATCATGGCAGCACCCTCGGTGATGCGACGAAGCGCTTCACCGAGATTGGTGGCGCCGCAAACGAAAGGAGAGACGAAGGGCCACTTGTCAATGTGGTTGACGTAGTCGGCGGGGCTCAGAACCTCAGACTCGTCGATGAAGTCGACGCCGAGAGACTGCAAAATCTGAGCCTCGACGAAGTGCCCAATGCGTGACTTCGCCATAACAGGAATCGACACTTCGGCCATAATCGCTTCGATCATGTCGGGGTCGCTCATACGGGCAACTCCGCCCTGCGCGCGAATGTCTGCCGGAACGCGTTCCAGTGCCATGACGGCGACGGCGCCGGCGTCTTCTGCAATACGAGCCTGCTCAACGTTGACAACGTCCATAATGACGCCACCCTTGAGCATCTCGGCGAGTCCGCGCTTGACGCGGCTGGTGCCCTGCACACTCGTCGATGTGGTCTCGATCATTGTGTATCGGCCCTTTCTGGCACGTAGCGCACGGATGCGCTCTAAAAAAATTGCACTGATGGTGATCGGGGCATAACTCTACTGCGGCGAAACTGAGGGCCAGGCGCGAGCGATCTCTTCGCGTACTTCTCCCAGCAAACGTGGAACTGCCTTGGTTCCGGCAACGATCGGAAAGAAGTTCGAGTCGAGTGCCCAGCGCGGCACGATGTGCTGGTGCAGGTGCGCCGCAATGCCAGCGCCGGCGATGCGGCCCTGGTTCATTCCGATATTGAATCCTTGACAGCCAGAGGTGGCGGCGAGCACCCGCATCGCGGTCTGAGTCAGTTCACCGATCTCTGCAACCTCATCGGCGTGAGCTTCGTCATACTGCCCAATATGCCGGTAGGGGCACACGAGCAGGTGGCCGCTGTTGTACGGATACAAGTTGAGAAGCACGTAGGCGTGCTTTCCCCGGGCCACGATCAGGGCCTGCTCATCGTCGAGCTCTGGAGCTTGACAGAACGGGCACTGAGAATCGTCGGGCTGTTGCCCAGTTTCGATGTACACCAGCCGATGCGGAGTCCACAGGCGTTGAAACGCGTCGGGTACACCTGCGAATGCGGCACTGCTTTCTGCCGTTACACCGTCGAGAGCGGGCTGGCCCGATTCGCCCGGCGCATCCTGTTCGGTCATGGGCAGGATGCCCCTCTACAGGTCTGCGGAACGGGTCGAGATTGCCGTTGTAATGCGCGCGAGTGCTTCAGCCACGGGCACACCGTTGATCTGTGTGCCGTCGCGAAAGCGAAAACTGACGGCACCGTTGGCGCGGTCCTCATCGCCGGCGATCAATAGGTAGGGCACTTTGCCGGTGGTGTGCGTTCGAATCTTTTTCTGCATCCGATCATCAGAGTGGTCGACATGCGCTCGAACGCCTACCGCCTTCAACTGGCCGATGACGCCCTCGAGGTAGTCGGCGTACTCTTCTGCCACCGGAATTCCAACCACCTGTTCAGGTGCAAGCCACGCCGGAAAAGCACCCGCGTAGTGCTCGAGCAAAATGGCGAAGAAACGCTCAACGGAGCCCAGCAGTGCGCGGTGAATCATCACCGGCTGTTGACGGGTGCCGTCTGATGCCGTGTATTCCAGGTTGAAGCGCTCAGGCTGAGTGAAATCAAGTTGCACGGTCGACAGCTGCCAGGTGCGCCCGATGGCGTCTCGTGCCTGAACCGAGATTTTGGGGCCGTAGAAAGCGGCACCCTCCGGGTCGGGCACAAGTTCCAGCCCTGACTCGAGAGCCACCTGGCGCAGAGTCTCGGTGGCCTGCTCCCACACCTCGTCGCTGCCCACAGATTTGGCCGGGTTGCGGGTCGAGAGTTCGAGGTAGAAATCGTTCAGGCCGTATCCGCGCAGTGTCTCCAATACGAAGTCGAGCTGGCTGGCAACCTCGGCCTTGACCTGATCGGGGGTGACGTAAATGTGTGCATCATCCTGAGTGAGCCCCCGCACGCGGGTGAGCCCTGAGAGGGTGCCGCTCTTCTCGTAGCGGTACACCGTGCCAAATTCAGCCAGACGCAACGGCAATTCTCGGTAGCTCCGCCCGCGTGACCGAAAAATCAGGTTGTGAAACGGGCAGTTCATCGGCTTCAGGTAGTAGTTCTGCCCCTGCTTGGTGATGTTGCCGTCGGCGTCGCGTTCTTCGTCCAGGTGCATTGGCGGAAACATGCCGTCTTCGTACCACTGCAGGTGGCCACTGGTCTCGAAGAGTTGACCCTTCGTGATGTGCGGCGAATAGACCAGCTCGTATCCGTTGGCCAGCAGGCGCTCGCGCATGAAGTTTTCAATCTCAGAACGGATGATGCCGCCCTTGGGGTGGAACACTGCCAAACCGCTGCCGATTTCTTCCGGAAAGCTAAACAAATCGAGCTCAGCACCCAACTTTCGGTGGTCACGCTTGGCGGCCTCTTCGAGGCGCCCGAGGTGCTCGCGCAGGGCATCCTTTGACGGCCAGGCGGTGCCGTAAACACGCTGCAGTTGTGGGTTCTTCTCGCTGCCTCGCCAGTAGGCGGCCGCAACGCGGGTCAGAGACCAACCGTTGCCGATCATGCGGGTGTTCGGCAGGTGTGGCCCGCGACACAGATCTTTCCAGTACACCTCGCCGGTCTTCGCGTCGACATTGTCATAGATGGTCAGCTCAGCGCCGCCGACCTCGACACTCTCGCCATCGGAACCGTTCTCAGCTGCGCCCTTCAACCCGATGAGCTCGAGCTTGTACGGCTCGCCCGCGAGCTCGGCGCGAGCTTCGGTCTCGGTGACCACGCGGCGAACGAAACGTTGCCCCTGTCGAATGATGCGCTCCATAGCCTTGCTGAGAGAAGCCAGACCGTCGGCGGTGAAGGGCGTTGCCACATCAAAGTCGTAGTAGAAGCCGTCAGTGATGGGCGGGCCGATACCGAGCTTCGCTTCGGGGTCAAGCGACTGAACAGCCTGAGCCAGCACATGCGCTGCTGAGTGGCGAAGAATGGCGAGGCCGTCGGGCGAGCCGATCGTGATCGGCTCAGCGCGGTCACCCGGCGTCAGACGGTACGCGAGGTCTCGCAACTCGCCGCCCACCCGCATGGCCACAACCGACCGGTCGGCGAAAATACCGAATCCGTCAGTGCTTGCCGTCACCTCGACGTGTTCGGAAAGATCAGACCCGATGTGCTCAACCACGCGGGCTCCTTCAGTGCAGGGGAACGGGGTGGAAGAATTCAAGACGCACACACGCAGGTGGTGTTGGTGGGCGATACCGGGATCGAACCGATGACCTCTTCCGTGTCAGGGAAGCGCGCTACCGCTGCGCCAATCGCCCATTCACATGGGGTGTTTCTGGTGTCGCTGTCTGGTGATGCTGTGAGGTGGCGACGGGATTCGAACCCGTGTGCGCGGCTTTGCAGGCCGCTGCCTCGCCTCTCGGCCACACCACCATGGGTATAGACCCGTCTTGCGAGGGCCATTACTCGAGCGGATGACGAGATTCGAACTCGCGACCCTCACCTTGGCAAGGTGATGCGCTACCACTGCGCCACATCCGCATTGTGCACACCGCTGCCGGGGTGCTCCCAAACTCTAGCCCACCTTTTCAGTTGCGGCCAAACCGTGCGCCTGTGGCGTGTCACAGACCCGGCAACCGGCCTCACTGGCGTTCGGTTGGCCACTTCGGTTTGTGGCAAGATGAATCTCGCGGGCGATTGGCGCAGTTGGTAGCGCGCTTCCTTCACACGGAAGAGGTCATCGGTTCGAGTCCGGTATCGCCCACCACTAGCTTGTTTCAGCTGCGCACCGTCACTCACGGTCCACTGTCGCCTCTCCAGCACGGCGTCCGCGGCGCTCTCTCCTGATCTGCACCGAGAACACCGAAGGGCGCTACCCCTTTGCGAGAGTAGCGCCCCGGCGCCCCGTCGGCGGGGCGGTGAAAAGGTCGTGTTATCGAGCGTCGAGCACGTACCCGGCTTCGCCGTGCACAGCGGGGTCAATACCCGCGATCTCGTCTTCTTCGGTGACGCGGAACCCGATGGTCTTCTCAATCGCGAACCCGATGAGGTAGGCAACCACGAAGGAGTAAATCAGCACACCGAAGGCTGCGATCGCCTGCACAGCCAGCTGGCCGAGGTCTCCGCCGGTGAAGAGGCCAGTGCCGATGGCAAAGAAGCCCAGGTACAGCGTTCCGATCATGCCGCCAACGAGGTGGATACCCACGACGTCAAGCGAGTCATCGAAACCAAATTTGAACTTCAATTCGATGGCGAGAGCGCACAGCACGCCGGCGAGGATTCCGAGAAGCAGAGACCAGCCAGGAGCAAGGTTTGCGCACGCGGGGGTGATGGCTACCAACCCTGCGATCGCACCCGATGCCGCGCCAACTGACGTGGGCTTTCCGTCTTTCAGCTTCTCGACAACCAGCCAACCGAGGATGGCGGCTGCGGTGGCTCCGAGGGTGTTGGCCACAATAAGCCCGACGTTCGCCAAGCCGTTGAGGTATTCCGCTCCCGCATTGAACCCAAACCAGCCGAACCAGAGAATACCTGCACCCAGCAGCACGAAAGGAGGGTTGTGGGGTACGTGTGCACCCTTCGCGAAACCAACGCGTTTGCCGAGCACGAGCGCAAGCGCCAGCGCTGCCGCACCCGCATTGATGTGAACAGCGGTACCTCCGGCATAGTCGATCACTTCCGGAAGCCCGAGGGTGCTTCCGAGCTCGAGGATCCAGCCCCCGCCCCACACCCATGCCGCCACCGGGAAGTAGACGAGCGTCGCCCACAGGCCTGCGAACAGGATCCAAGACCCAAATTTAGCGCGGTCGGCGATAGCACCCGATATCAGAGCGACGGTGATGATCGCGAAGGTCGCACCGAAGGCGGCACCGACGAAGCCTTCGTTTGCCGCCGCTACGACGGCTGCATCGCCCGAGGCCAGGTCTGTGGCGAGGTTCATCAGGCCGAAGTCGCCGAAGGGGTTACCGAACAGCTCTGTCGGCCCGCTGACGGCCGACATGTTGTAGCCATACAGCAGCCACAACACGCTGATGAGACCCATGGCCCCGAAGCTCATCATCATCATGCTGATGACGCTTTTGGCCTTCACTAGACCGCCGTAGAAAAATGCAATGCCCGGGGTCATGAATAAGACCAGGGCGGTGGCCGTTATGGCCCACGCGAGTTCGCCGGTATCCATCGATTAGAACCTCTCTTAGTGGAACAGGGGGCATGACCATTGGGTTATGAGAGCCCAGCCCGGCAAGGAGCGCCGCGGTCACACCACAGTGTTCAGGCGACAGGTTTCGATAGCACCGCCGCTGTGTTTCTTCTGTGTTACCCGGTGAGGCCGCCGGTAAACATTAGGTTTCGCCGACGTGCAATGTTGCTAAGAAGTCACCAGGTCGTCACCTACTCGCACTCCCCCGCGCCCACAGTCGCGTTTGAGCGAGGGTTAGGGTGCGTCAGGCTCGTGCAGGGCGGTTTCGGCCAGTTCGTCAGGCACTGTGGTCGCAGCGGGCCGACTGCCGGTCAGATAGCCGGCACGTGCCAGTGCGAAGCTGCCGATCGAGCTGGTCAGCAACTGGGCCACGATCGCGATCGCCCCCTTGGCCAGGTTCAGCGCGCTGAAATCAAGCACCACGACTCCCACGATGATCACGGCAATTCCGAGGCCTGCCGCGGTACCGATGGCACTCGTGCGGGTGTACAGATCTGGCAGCTTCACCAGACCGATGGCCGCACTGGCGATGATGAAGGCGCCCAATATGAGTAGGCCGCTGCCGACCACCGTCAGCACAGTGTCTGCGCTCATCGTTGTGCCCCTTGCAAGAGACGAGCGAGTGATAAGACCGAAAGAAAACCGAGCACGGCGGCAACAAGGATGATGTCGATGACAGCATCAATCGAGAACCAGAGGCCGAATACGGCCACAAAGCCGATGAAGGCGAAAAAAATCAGGTCTCCTGCAACTACCGCGTCTCCCGCGGTAGGACCCTGAACTGCGCGCACAATCGATAACACGACGGCGACAGCGAGAAGACCAAGAACGATGGCAACGACAATGTCGGGAATCATGCCGCCACCTCTCGAGTTCGGCGCTCGGGCGGATTCAATCGCACGCCGCGCAGCATGCGGTCGTGCATGTTGAGAAGACTGCGTCGAAATCTTTCTGCATCTCCTGCAACAAACATGCCGTGCACATACATTGTTCGCTCATCTCGGTTGACGGTGACAACCAAGGTGTCCGGAGTGATGGTTATCAGCGCAACAAGAAGAGTCGTTTCGGTCTCGCTGAGGTCGTCAAACTCGAAGCGAACAATACCCGGCTGGGGCTGCCGACCGGGGGTGAGGATGAGCGCACTCACCTGCACGCTCGTGACTACGATCTGCCCGGTAAACCACAGCACGAACGCCAGCAGGCGCAGGGGTAACAACAACGGTGAGTTCATCGGCCCAGCACCGCCGAAACGTAGGCAGCTGTGTCAAGAAGGCCCGCTGCTGCCTGCGCCGATAGCCCGAGCAGAAACTCGGCCCCCAGCCCAAGAGACACCGTGATCGCGGCGAGAATCAACGACGGTAATGCCAAAGCAAACGGGATGCGCGTACCGCGGTGGCCATGCGGGTCGTCTTCTGTCGTGGTTGCCCCGCGCGGAGGTTCGTTGTGTTCGATCGCCAGTGCCGCCTCATCGGCGACGATGCGCTCATCAACATGTTCATCGTCGAGAAGGTTTTCGCGCTCGCGCACGCGCCCTTCTGCCGCGTAACGCTCGACGTCTGCGGATCGCTTTCCGTTGAACACGGAAGCCCAAATTTTCAACATCGATAGCAGCGTAAAAAGACTGACGACGACCGCGACCACGCCAACCGCGACGGCTCCAGCTTCGATGCTGGCAAGAATCAAACTGAACTTGGCGACGAAGCCCGAAAAGGGGGGCAGCCCGGCCAACGATAGAGCTGCGACCGCAAATGCCACCGTGATCAGCGGCTCGCGTGTTCGCAGGCCGCCGAGCTGGTCGAGCTGCCCGGTGCCGTAGGTCTGCTCAATTGCTCCGGTGGATAAAAACAGCGACGCCTTAACGATCATGTGGTGCAGAAGATAGAAAATACCGGCGGTCAGGCCCAACTGGGTGAAAAGGCCAACACCGATGAGGATGTATCCGATCTGGCTGACCATATGAAACACCAAAACTGAACGCATGGTGGATTCGCCCATGGCGCCCATAACTCCGACCACCATCGAAAGCGATGTGATCACTAAAATAATGATGAGCCAGGTTGCTTCGCCTTCGAAAACAACCGAGTAAATGCGATAGATGATGTAGATCGCCACTTTCGTGTGAAGCCCCGAGAACAGTGCTGTCACCGCGGGTGACGTCGCTGTGTACGTGCGCGCCAACCACCCGTGAACCGGAAACACTGCTGCCTTGACAGCGATCGCGCTCAGACACACTGCGGTGGCAACCGCCGTCGCTGGGTCGTCACCGGCACCTGCAAGTTCTGCAAGATTGACGGTGCCTTGAACGGCGTAGATCAGGCCCACACCGGCAAGAAACAGAGTCGAGGCCAGCAGATTCACCGTGACATACAGCCGCGCACCACCCATTTCACCGCGACGGCTGAGAATCACGAGCAAACCGTACGAGGGCAAAAGCATGACCTCGATAAACACAAAGAGGTTGAACAGGTCGGCGGTGAGCAAAGCTCCGGCGACACCGCCTGCCAGGATAAGGACGAGCGAGGCGATCGACGGGCTCCGCGCCTCACCACTGGCGATCATGTATTGGAAGCAGACCGTGGCGAGAATCGCTGTCACCGTCAACACAAGGCTCGAAAACGTGTCAGCAACAAAGGGAATCGCTATGCCGCCGGGCCACAGTGCTACCTGGTGAGCAAGCACAGTGCCGTCTGCCGTCGCTGCCACCAACAGCATTGCCCCAACGAGCATTGCAATGAGCGAACCCATGCCGAAAACCTGCCGAATCCGGTGGTGCCGCGGCACTGCCAAAAGCGCGCCTCCGACCAGTATCGGAGCCCCCACGAACAGTGGCATCAGTACTTCCAAAATGGCCATCATCGACTCCCCCGCCGGGGTTGTGCGCCACCGAGTCTCGCATCCACACGAGAGCTGGGCTCCGTGTCATCGTCGCGTCGGCCCACGGCAGCGAACGTAGCCAGAACAACGGTGATCGCGAACGCGATAACGATCGCCGTCAAGACGAATGCCTGCGGCAAAGCGTCAGCAGCGCCGCTCGTGTCACCACCGAAGAATGGGGCCTCTCGCCGCGCCACACCGCCGGCGGCAATGATCAGAAGGTTCACGCCGTGTGTCAGCAGGATGAATCCCAAAATGATTCGGATCATGCCGCGCTGCAGCACAAGGTACACACCTGCACCCACGAGCAGGGCAATGCTGATGGCGAGACTCATCACACACTCTCTTTCGGCGCGTCGACACGGCGGTCGTCGACCTTTGATCGATCGACGCGGTGTTTTTGAGGCAACTCGCCGTGGTGCTCTCGTACGCCACCCAACTCATTGAGCAGCGCGATGACGATGGCGACGACCGCGAGGTATACCCCCAGGTCAAAAATGAGGGCGCTGGTAAACGGCAGCTCGCCACCCCAGGGCAGAGCGATGTCGAACCGCACCGGGCGCAGGAAAGATCCGGCCAGATAGCCGCCAATACCGGTGACCACAGCCACCACAACACCCGAGGCAAGTAGTCCGCGATATGGCCACCGCGCGAGCGCCCCGCGGTCTGTTGCGGCCCCGAGGTACGCCAGGGCAAATCCGGTGCCCCCCACGAGCGCGGCAATGAACCCACCGCCGGGCTCATAGTGACCACGCAAGAGAAGGTAGGCCGAAAGCACAATAATCACCGGAGCAGCCCATCGCGCAACGACTCGAATAGGCAGGGTGTTGCCGACACTGCGCAAAATCGTGGCGGTCGGCCCCGGTGCCGAGTTATCAGTGCGCTCGTCGAGCAACCGTCGCGTTCCCAGTACTCCCATGATGACAATTCCGGCGATCGCCACAACAGTCAATTCGCCGAAGGTGTCAAGCGCTCGGTAGTCGACAAGAATCGTGTTGACGATATTTGTTCCGCCAGTATCTGTGAGCGCCTCGTCGAGAAAGTACTGGCCCACCTCTGAGATCTCGCGCCTGCCGGTGAACGCCAGTGTCGCAAGCAATGCCGCCGTCCCAGCTGACACAGCAATGACGGCAGTAACGACGGTGCGACCTCGTGACACTCGGTGAAAGCGTGGCGGCAGCCGTCGAAGAATCAGCACGAGTGCGACAACAGTCAGCAGTTCGACAAGAAGCTGGGTGAGCCCGACATCGACCGCTCCGAGTGCGAAGAACCAGAGTGCGACAACAAACCCGGCACCACCCACCAAAATCAGGGCTGTGAGGCGCGAGCGCACGACGACCGCCGGCCCGATGGTGACCACGAGCAGTGCGAGCAACAGTGCGTCTGTCCACGGTTCTCCGACCTCGATCAGGTCACCCGCGGTCGGAGAAACGACGATAGCGACGACCGCGAGGAGCCCCAGTAAAATCCAGGGCGCGCCGAGGTGAATACTCTGGGCGTCGGTTCGAGTGACGTCACCGACGCGTGCACCCGCCGTGATCGCGCCGGTTCGTAGCCGTTCGACAACGTCAATCGCGGTAAACGGCAAAACACGTCGTTCCAACGCTCGATCGAGACGTCTTCGCTGACCGATGGCCACAAGACCCAGGGCAATGATCGTGACTGACAGCGCGAGCTCGATCGTGAAGCCGCCAAAAAGCGCAAAGCTTGCCGCATACGGCTGACCTGCTGCGGCACTGCCGGCAGCGCTCATCAGCGGGTGCAACACAACGATGGCGGGGCCCAATGCGAGGCCGGCGAGAGCCGGCGCAAGTGCGCTGGCGACGAACAGCGGATCAGCCTCGCGCACTGTTTCGGGCATCCGGTGCGTATCGAGGTCGCCGTCGGCTCGCTCGGTTCCGCGGTAATCAGTGAAGCCACCCAGCAGAATGCGACCGGTGTAGGCAAACGTAGCGATTGCCCCGATGACAACCGTGGCCGTCAACAGCGCGCCCAACCAGACCGGGCCACCGGGTTCGAGTGTTTGCCCCAGAAGGTATTCCTTCGAGATAAACCCGAGAAGCGGAAAAACTCCCGCCATCGACAAGCCAGCAAGCAGCGTCGTGACGAAGGTCACCGGCATGCGGCGCCACAGTGAGCGCAATAGTCGAATGTCGCGGGTGCCCGCCTGCTGGTCGACAATGCCAACCATCATGAACAGCGAAGCCTTAAACAGTGCGTGGGCCAGCGTGTAGAGGGCAGCGGTGGCCAGCGCCGACGGTGTGCCGATGCCGATGAGTGCCACGATTAAGCCCAATTGGCTGACCGTCGAATACGCCATGATCTCTTTCAGATCAAAGCGCCGCAGGGCAAAAACGGCGCCCATGAGGGCCGTGATGAGACCCGTCGACACCAGAACCGATTGCCACACGACTGTGCCCCCGAGTGCGGGCGAAAACAGCATGAGCAGATAAATTCCCGCCTTCACCATGGCAGCCGCGTGCAGGTACGCGCTGACCGGCGTCGGGGCAACCATGGCGTCGGGAAGCCACATGTGAAAGGGAAACTGCGCCGACTTTGTCATGGCCGCTAAAGCCACCAGAACTGCGATGACCGCCGTGAAGCCGGCGTCTGACTGCCACACCGGGTCGATGAGAGCTTCGCTCAACACGGTGGTTCCCGTGCGCGCCACGATCAGTGCAACCGCGAAAAGCAGCATCAGACCGCCGAAACCGGTGATGAGGAGCGTTCGTACCGCTGGAGCGCTGGCGCGGCGGCCAGAGCGGTTGATAAGAAAAAAGGAACACAGCGTGGTGAGTTCCCAAAAAACGAACAGCAGCACCAGGTCGTCTGCCAACACCAAGCCGGTCATTGCGAAAGCAAACAGCAGCATCCACGCAAAATAGCCAGTGTGCTGGTGCACGGTGCGATCAGAGAGATAGCGGGCTGAGTAGGCCATCACGAGGGCGCCGATGCCCAGCACGATGATGAGAAAAAGTGCCGAAAGGCCGTCAAGGCGCAGCCGCAGCGCGACGTCGAGAGTCGGTATCCAGGGCACCACCTCACGAACAGCGCTAGAGCCCACGAGGACTTCGGGGACGCGCGTTGCCACGATGGCTGCGAGAGTGCCCAGGCCCGCGGCTGCCAGCCATCCGGCATTACGGCCAATCAGCCGGGTGGCCACCATTGTGACGGCAACGACCGCGAGGGTAGAGGCAAGAATGGCGACCAGGCTCACGACCGCACCGCCTCAAGGCGCCCCGACGCAACTGCAGGCGCAGCCGCAAGCACGAGCTGCGCCGGGCACGAGCACATCATGGTCTCCTCAGATCAAGAATGTCGAACACACTCACTGCCGACAGGGCAGTGCCGCGAAGCGTCATGTCACGCCCCGCACGCCGACCAGTCTTCCCGGCACACCATCTCAGAGCCTATCGGGTGGCCCCTGGAGAAAACCGACTGCGCACCCCGGGGTGGGTCGCACGATGGTGGCTATGGCGCCATCGAGGTGAGGGCAATCATGCGGGAGGTGGCCCGCAGGTACTTCTTGCGATACCCCCCCGCCAACATGTCTTCAGAGAAGACCTGATCCAGTGGCACGCCCGTGGCGCAGATGCGCACCTGAGCGTCGTATAAACGGTCGACCAAGGCAACCAGGCGCAGCGCGTCCGTCTGATGTGACAGCACGTCAACACCGGTGAACCCGATCGCATCAAGACCGGCGATGAGGCCAACGTAACGGCTGGGATGCACTGTGGCGAGGTGGCGTAACACATCACGAAAGCTGTCGACCGTGACCGCTCCGGATACGGCTGCGATCTGCGTGGCGAAGGCACCGTCGTCGAGGGTGATGGCGTGGCCTTCAATGTCACGTTTGCGGTAGTCGTCACCGTCAATACGCACGGTCGTGAAGCGGTCAGCGAGGGCACTGATCTCTCGCAGAAAGTCTTGCGCCGCAAAGCGCCCCTCGCCCAGCGCGTGCGGAGGAGTGTTCGAGGTGGCGGCGATGCGTGAACCGCTGGCGACCAACTCGCCCAGCAGACGCGACATCACCATCGTGTCGCCCGGGTCATCAAGCTCAAACTCGTCAATGGCGATGAGGGATGCCCCGCGAAAGTGCGCCACTGCTTCGCGATAGCCGAGAGCCCCCACAATCGCGGTGTACTCGATGAAGGTGCCGAAGTAGGTACGGCCAGAGGTTCGGTGCCACAGCGCGGCAAGAAGATGCGTCTTACCCACACCAAAGCCCCCGTCAAGGTAAATGCCGGGTTTTGCCGCCGCTGCTTTTGATCGGCGAGAAAACAGCCCGCGGGCCGGCGCTACTGACCCGTCGCCGAAGACACGCATAGCGTCGACCGCAAGCGACTGCGACTCGAATCGCTCATCAGGGGCATAGTTCTCAAGACTGGCGGTAGCGAACTGGGGTGGCGGCACCAGGTGACCGACGAGCTCAGCAGCAGTCATCCCCGGCTGGCGATCGGTCAAAGAAGTGGCGGTCGAAGGCGGGGGATGCACCGTCATAATTGGCCCTCAAGCTCGGCGCGCTCTGTACTGAACGCTGTGGGAGGAAAAGTCTCGGAGTGAAACGATTCGGGATAGAAAGTTTCGGTGTGACGTGTTTTGGTGGGTGCTTGCTCAGCCGCAGTGAGTAGTTTTCTTTGTGAGCGGTGTGACACAACTTTACCGCCGCAGAGAAAGGCACCCATGAGCGTCGCATTTGACCCCGCTGAAAAATTTCAAAGCTACGCCCACCCCGAACGTTTGGTCACCACCGGCTGGCTTGAAGCTCACCTGGGCATGCCCGGATTAGTCGTGGTCGAGAGCGACGAAGACGTGCTGCTGTATGAGGTCGGGCACATTCCCGGGGCTGTCAAGGTCGACTGGCACACCGAGCTCAACGACCCAGTGGTGCGCGACTACGTCGACGGCGCAGGTTTCGCCGCACTGATGAACGCCAAAGGCATCAGCCGCGATTCGACCGTCGTGATTTACGGCGATAAGAGCAACTGGTGGGCGGCCTACGCGCTGTGGGTGTTTACCCTGTTCGGTCACTCTGACGTGCGCCTGCTCGATGGCGGTCGTGGCCGCTGGATAGCGGAAGGCCGAACTCTCACCACAGAGAAAGCCCCAGTGCCGCTCACCGATTACCCCATTGTTGAGCGTGACGACTCTGTGGTGCGGGCTTTCAAAGAGGACGTACTTGCGCACCTCGGCAAGCCGCTCATCGACGTGCGCTCGCCGGAGGAGTACACCGGAGAGCGCACCACGGCGCCCGCCTACCCCGACGAGGGGGCGCTGCGGGCCGGCCACATTCCGACGGCAGCCAGCGTGCCCTGGTCACGCGCCGCCAACGACGACGGCACCTTTCGCAAGCTTGACGAACTCACAGCGATTTACCGCGACGAGGCCGGCCTCGGTGACGCAGACGAGGTCATTGCCTACTGCCGTATTGGCGAGCGGTCGAGCCACACCTGGTTCGTGCTCAAGCACCTGCTCGGAATTCCCCACGTGCGCAACTATGACGGCTCATGGACCGAGTGGGGTAGCGCCGTACGGGTACCAATCGTGACGGGTGCCGAGCCCGGCGCCACCGACCGCCGATAGCCTGGGCCCGTGACTAGCCTCCCCTCGTCGCTTCCTTCGTCGCTCGCCGAGATTCGCGACGACTTTCTCTCATTCGAGCAAAAAGATCGCCTGCAACTGCTGCTGGAGTTCTCAAATGAGCTGCCCGAGCTGCCGGAGCGCTACCGCGACCATCCCGAATTGTTTGAACGGGTCGAGGAGTGCCAATCGCCGGTGTTCTTATTCGTCGACGTCAGTGCTGAAGGGCGCGTGGGTGTGCACGCCACCGCCCCCGCTGAGTCGCCCACGACGCGGGGTTTTGCATCGATTTTGGCGCAGGGCCTCAGCGGCCTGACATCAACAGCGGTGCTCGAGGTGCCCGACGACTTTCCAATGCAGTTGGGCCTCACCGCCGCGGTGAGCCCGTTGCGCTTGCGTGGCATGACCGGCATGCTGTGGCGCATCAAGCGACAGGTCGCCGAGAAGTCAGTCGCGTGATGCTTCGTCGGGTGTGGCCCGCGAGCGACGTAGCCGAACTTGACGTCGATGCCCCGGATGCCCGGTCAACGCTTCTCGACTGGTACACCCCGCACGACGGCGAGTATCTGCGGCTTAATTTTGTGACAACTCTGGACGGTCGCGCAGCAGGCTCTGACGGCACCTCGAACTCGCTCACCTCGACCACTGATCGCATGATTCTCGGCGTGATTCGGCAGTACGCCGACGTGGTGCTGGTGGGTGCTGAGACGGTGCGGCGGGAGGGTTACCTGCGGCCCAGTCGAGCGGCCCTTGCAATCGTGTCGGCCAGTGGCGACCTCACCGGCCATCAACTCGATTCACAGCGTTCCAAAACGCGCACTAAATCGACTGAATCGCCGACTGAACGATCGACTGCCACCCTTGTTATCACCACGGATGAGGGGGCCGAGAGGTTGCGTGAAACGGTGTCGAGTACCTCTGCCGGTTTCAGCCCCACCGTGCTGTCCTTGCCCACGGCGAGCGACGGGCTGATCGCACCAAGTGCCATCGTGGCATTGTTGCGCGACCGCGGCTACTCCAGCATTGTCGCGGAAGGCGGACCCTCTTTCGCCGCGCAACTGATGGGCGCGAACCTCGTCGACGAACTCTGCATGACGGTTATGCCCGCCCTCGGTGGGCCCGCCCTGCCTCTGCTGGGCGCGGCGGCAACGGCAGTGTGGCCGTTGTCTGCACAGCAACTGCTGATCGACGAGGCCGGCGCGCAGTATGGCCGTTGGAGTGTTCGGCGCCCCCACTGAGACCCACTTTCGGCGAGTCACACGGGCCGCAGGGAGCGTCTGCGCTTAGTCTGCAGTCGTGACCCCCGCATCGGCTTCAGCCGCAACACCGCAAGAGGTCTTCGACGGGCTAGTGGCTTCAATCACACAGGCCGTGCTGCGTGACGAATTGCAGGTGAGCGGCATCCCCTCACCAAAGGGATTGGCGCCGTACTCGTACGCTGTGTCTGCCGACGTGAACCCTGCTCGCCACACAGACGACTCCGATCTGGGCACCGGCCGACTCATTGTGTTGTACGACCCTGACTCTCCCGAAGCCTGGGGAGGCTCCGTGCGAGTGATTGCCTACGTTCAGGCACCGCTCGAGAACGACATTGGCCTGGATCCTTTCGTGAGCGACGTCGCCTGGGCGTGGTTAGTAGATGCTCTTGCCACGAGGGGTGCCCTCTACACCGAGGCCAGCGGTACTGCCACGAAAGTGCTCTCGACCGGGTACGGCGAGCTTGCCGACCACGGCAGCGGCGCCCAACTAGAGCTGCGCGCCTCGTGGACCCCGCTCGATCATGATCTCGCCCCCCACGTTGAAGGATGGTCTGAATTGCTGTGCATGGTTGCGGGTTACCCGCCGTCAACCGACAATGTGACCACCCTTCCCGTACATCGGAAGCCCCGTGGCTGAACGCCCACCGATCACTGACCCGTTTGCCCAGCCGCCCGCGGCCGCTCGGCCCGCCGCGGTTACTCCGCCCGCCGTCGCTACAGAGCCAACCGCAGAGTCGGCCACCGCCCCCGCGGTACCCCAGTCGCCCAGGGCAACCCTGGCTCAGACGCCACACGTGATCGATACGCGTGAGGAGTACCTTGCAGCGGTCGCCGCTCTGGCGCAAGCCGAAGGACCAGTGGCGGTCGACGCTGAGCGAGCCAGCGGGTTTAAATATTCACAACGCGCGTACCTGATTCAAGTCTTTCGTCGGGGCGCAGGAACTTTTTTGTTCGATCCGCCCGCGATCGGATCGTTCACCGAGCTGCAAGAGGTCATCGGCGGCGTGGAGTGGGTGCTCCATGCGGCCAGCCAAGACTTGCCGTGCCTGCGCGAGGTCGGGCTCGAGCCGTCAACTCTGTTCGACACTGAGCTCGGCGCTCGCCTGGCAGGCCTGCCGCGCGTGGGCTTGGGCGCCGTTGTCGAAGAAACGTTGGGCCTGCACCTGGCCAAAGAGCACTCTGCTGCTGACTGGTCAACCCGGCCGCTCCCGAGCTCGTGGCTGACCTACGCCGCACTCGACGTTGAACTTCTGCTCGACGTGCGAGATCGCATCGCGCAGCGGCTTCAGGTGGCGGGCAAAATCGAGCTCGCTGAGCAAGAGTTCACCGCCGTGCTTACGAAACCTGCCGCCGAGCCGAAAGCTGAGCCGTGGCGTCGGCTTTCGGGGCTGAGCACTCTACGGGGGCGTCAGGCGCTCGCCGTGGCTCGCGAATTGTGGCTCGCGCGCGACGCCTACGCGCAAGAGATCGACACCTCGCCCGGCCGTTTGGTGCCCGACGCTTCACTCGTCACCGCTGCCCGCACCCCGCTTGCCAGCAAGAGTGAGTTGGCGGCACTCAAGGCGTTTATGGGCCGTGCCAGCAGGTCGCAGATTGATCGGTGGTGGGCGGCTATTGAGGTTGGTTTGGCCACGGATGACCTTCCAGCGCTGCGCGGCTCCGACGGCAGCATCCCACCGCCGCGCTCATGGGCTGACCGTAACCCCGAGGCTGACCGTCGCTACCGACTCATCCGACTGCGCCTGCACGACATTGCCGGCGAACGTGATCTTCCGGCCGAAAACCTGCTGACGCCCGATCACGTGCGTCGTTTGTGCTGGATGCCACCAGAACACTTCGACGTGGCGAGCATCGCGCACGCCATGATCGAACTGGGTGCACGGCCCTGGCAGATTGACGCCACCGCACAAATGATTGCCGAAGCCTTTGTCGAGGCAGACCAAGAGCCGATCGACGGCTCCGAGTCTGCTTCGTAGAAACACGCAGGGCTGACCCATCTAGGTGCGCACCTGCCTAGGCTGGTGGGCAGATCATCTCTATCAGGAGGCACCACTGTGACAGAACGAGCCGACGTCGTATTCGTAGACGGGGTTCGCACCCCCTTTGGCCGCGCGGGCGAGAAGGGCATGTACTGGAACACTCGTGCTGACGACCTCATCGTCAAGGCCATGATCGGTCTTCTCGAACGCAACCCCTCATTGCCGCCCGATCGCGTCGACGACGTGGCGATTGCGGCAACCACCCAGCAGGGCGATCAGGGCTTGACCCTGGGGCGCACGGCTGCCATTCTCGCCGGCTTGCCGCTGAGCGTTCCGGGCTTTGCGATTGACCGCATGTGTGCGGGCGCGATGACGTCGGTTACAACCCTGGCCGGTGGTATCGCTTTCGGCGCGTACGACGTCGCCATCGCCGGCGGGGTCGAGCACATGGGTCGCCATCCGATGGGATTCGACGCAGACCCCAACCCCCGATTTCTCGCCGAGAAGCTGGTCAGTGGCGATGCCCTCAACATGGGACTCACCGCTGAGCGCCTGCACGACCGTTTTCCGGCGCTCACGAAAGAACGCGCCGACCGTTTCGGTATGCGCAGCCAGCAGAAAGTGGCAGCCGCCTACGCGGCGGGCAAAATTCAGCCCGACCTCGTCTCGGTGGCGCTGCGCAGTGAGGCCGGATACGGTCTCGCCGTCACCGACGAAGGGCTGCGACCCGGAACGACGATGGAGGCCCTCGCAGGCCTCAAAACACCATTTCGGCCTCACGGCCGCGTGAGCGCAGGCAACGCCTCACCACTGACCGACGGTGCCACGGTGAGCCTTCTCGCGAGCGCCGACGCCGCACGCGAACTCGGGCTCACCACGAAGATGCGCATGGTGAGCTTTGCCTACGCGGGTGTCGCGCCCGAGGTCATGGGGCTTGGCCCGATTCCGTCAACCGAGAAGGCTCTCCGCAAGGCGGGCCTAACCATTGCCGACATCGGCGCGTTCGAGCTCAACGAAGCATTCGCCGTGCAGGTACTGAGCTTGCTCGACCACTTCGGCATCGACGACGACGACCCGCGCGTCAACCCGTGGGGCGGCGCGATCGCGCTCGGCCACCCACTCGCCAGTTCAGGGGTACGCCTCATGATTCAGCTGGCCCGCCAGTTCGAAGAGCAGCCCAGTGTTCGCTACGGCCTCACCGCGATGTGTGTCGGGCTTGGTCAAGGCGGCAGCGTCATCTGGGAGAACCCGCACTACACCGGAAAGAAGGCCTAACCGTGGCACGCACCTTCAGCGCAGTCGAGCAGTACTCCCCCGACCAGTTCGAGGCGCTGCGGGCTCTCGGCAAGGGTGAAGAAATCATCACCCACAGCTTTGTGCGCGATGTGTCACTGCCCAGTGGCGGCATACTCGCCCTCGTCACTCTCGACAACGGGCGTGACCACACCCGGCCAAGCACCCTTGGCCCCGAGGGCCTCATCCAACTCGCCAGTGTTCTCGACGCACAAAAAGAGCGAGCCGCTGCAGGAGAGATTCGCGCTCTCGCCATCACCGGTAAGCCCTTCATTCTTGCCGCGGGTGCTGACCTGTCGCAGGTCGGCAGCATTCCCAGCTATGAAGCAGGCCTGCAGATGGCGCAGCTGGGGCATTACGCGCTGGGCAAACTGGGCGAGCTCGGGGTTCCGTCGTTTTGCTTCATCAATGGTCTGGCTCTGGGCGGTGGCGTCGAGATTGCTCTCAACTGCGATTACCGCACGCTCGACTCGAGCGCGGCCGCCCTGGCGTTACCCGAGGTGTTTCTCGGAATCATCCCAGGCTGGGGCGGGGCCTGGCTGTTGCCCAACCTCATTGGTATCGAGAACGCGCTCAAAGTTGTCGTTGAGAATCCGCTCAAGAACAACCGCACCCTGAAAGCGTCGGAAGCCTTCGAGCTCGGTATGGCCGACGCTCTGCTCGCGCCAGCGAACTTTCTTGAAGATTCGATCCGCTGGGCTGACACTGTGCTGACGGGCGCGGTGAAAGTTAAGCGACTGAATGAACCCGGCAAACTTGAGCGAGCCGTGAAGTGGGATATCGCGATCGGCATTGCCCGCAAAACTCTCGAGAAACGTCTCGGCACGGTTGCAAAATCGCCCTACGCCGCCCTTGAGCTTCTCGCCGCCGCCAAAAACACGACGAAGGCAGAAGGCTTTGCCGCCGAAGACACAGCCTTAGCCGACCTCGTGGCGGGCGACCAGTTTCGAGCATCCATCTACGCCTTCAATCTCGTTCAGAAGCGTGCCAAAAAGCCGGCCGGAGCACCCGATAAGTCACTCGCCAAGAAGGTGACAAAGGTGGGCGTGCTCGGCGCCGGCCTGATGGCCAGCCAGTTCGCTCTGCTGTTTTTGCGCCGTCTGCAGGTGCCGGTTGTGATCACCGACCTTGACCAGGCGCGCGTCGATAAGGGGCTCGATTACATCCGCAGTGAGATCGCGCAGCTTGAGACAAAGGGTCGCATCGACGCCGACGAGGGCAACCGCTTGCGCGCACTCCTCTCAGGAACAATCGACAAAGCCGACTTTGCCGACTGCGACTGGGTGATTGAGGCCGTCTTTGAAGAACTGTCGATCAAGCAAGACGTGTTCGCCGAGGTCGAGAAATACATCTCACCTGAGGCGGTGCTTGCCACCAACACGTCATCGCTGTCGGTCGAGCAGATCGGCGCGAAACTGTTGCACCCCGAACGCGTTGTCGGGTTTCACTTCTTCAACCCCGTCGCAGTGATGCCGCTCATCGAAGTGGTCAAAACTCCGGCAACCGACGACGCCACACTCGCCACAGCAATGGCAACGGCGCAGAAGCTGCGAAAAAACGCGGTCATTACCGCTGATACCCCAGGGTTCGTGGTCAACCGGATTCTTGCCAAAGTGCTCGGTGAGGCCATGCACGCCGTCGAACTCGG
>Ga0306872_100255_pt1 | contig 22462 bp, 35 predicted proteins | sample AntRauMeHopE1498_FD_190455 | JGI IMG/M metagenome (GOLD analysis project Ga0306872, IMG submission 190455) | Saline lake microbial communities from Rauer Islands, Antarctica - Metagenome Hop E1 #498 (v2) (version 2) | ecosystem: Environmental > Aquatic > Non-marine Saline and Alkaline > Saline ...
TAAGAAACTAAGTCTATCTCGAGGCAAAGTTAAAAGAGTTACTAGAGTTCAAAAAGCTAACGACGAATACGTATACGACATAGGAATGAAAAATAGTAGTCAGCCTTGGTTCTTTGCTAACAACATCTTAATCCATAACTCAGTTTACTTCAGTGCTTGGCCAGTGCTGAAAGATGATGTAGCCAGTGGTAGTTTAGAATGGAATAAGGAAAAGTGTATTCAACTGTATGATCAAGTCGCAGAACAGGTCAACACAACGTTTGGTAATTTTATGGCACAGGCGTTTCACTGTCCAAAGACACGTTCAGATGTTATTGCTGCGGGTAGAGAAATTGTTGCCAGCAGTGGTTTGTTCATTACTAAGAAGCGTTATGCAGCATTGGTGTATGACACAGAAGGTTTCCGTAATGATACAGATGGTAAGTCAGGCAAAGTAAAGGCCATGGGTCTTGACCTGCGTAGATCAGATACTCCAGTGTTCATGCAGGAATTTCTCAGCGAACTTCTACTAATGGTTCTCACTGACGCAGGCGAAGCCGCAGTGTTAGAACGCATCACTCAGTTCCGTAAAGAGTTTGAGCTGCGGCCAGGTTGGGAGAAAGGTACACCCAAACGTGCTAACAAGGTAGGACACTATCGTCGACTGGAAGAAAAGCAAGGCAAGGCAAATATGCCTGGTCACGTTAGAGCAGCACTGAACTGGAATACACTGAAGCGTATGAATGGTGACAGATATAGCCAAGAGATTGTAGATGGTATGAAAACTATTGTTTGTAAACTAAAGGCCAATCCTCTAGGGTATACATCAATTGGTTATCCAACAGATGAATTGAGAATACCCGAGTGGTTCAAAGAACTGCCGTTTGATGACTCAGCTATGAGTGAAACTATTATTGATAATAAACTAGACAACTTGATCGGTGTGCTAGAGTATGATCTAACCAGCACCAAACAGAACAATACATTTAACAGTCTTTTCGAATGGTGATTGATATGCGTACATTGATACTGTTATTATTTTTATCAGGTTGTGCTGATATGCACGATAATACAACTTTAGGCGATAAAGCAATTATCGGAACAACATTAGCGGCAATGGCATATGGTGCTGCTACTTTAGGAGAGTGGTAGTGAGAGTAGGATTTGTTTGTAGCAGCTTTGATCTCTTACATGCCGGTCATGTACAGATGTTGCGTGAAGCCAAAGAACAATGTGATTATCTAATGGTGGGGTTACAGACTGACCCCACTGTTGATAGACCCAGTAAAAATGCACCAGTACAAAATATAGTCGAGCGTTATACACAGTTAAAAGGTGTGCGATATGTAGACGAAATAATCCCCTATGCTACGGAAAAAGACCTAGAAGATATATTGACAATGTATCATATTGATGTTAGAATACTAGGAGAAGAGTATAGAGATCAAGATTTTACAGGCAAGGATATATGCCGCAAGCGTGATATCGATCTCTATTTTAACAAACGAGACCATCGCTTCTCATCAAGTGACTTGAGAAAGCGTGTAGCAGAAAGTGAAAAAATATGTTGAAACTTTGGATCGTTAGCACAGTGATTGGAAGTGTAGAGCCTAAACTCACACTGTATGATACGTTTGATCATTTTGAGACCTGCTATCATGCTGAGTTAGTGTTAGAAAAAGACTTTACACAAGGAGAATGGACAATATGCACAGATGAATAAATTTATATTTGACATAGACGGAACGCTAACACCAAGCCGACAAACTATCGATCCTGAGTTTAAAAAATTCTTCTTAGAGTTCTGTATCGCTAACGAAGTTTATCTTGTAACTGGCAGTGATTATCCCAAGACTCAAGAACAACTAGGTGACAATTTACTAAAATGGCCTATTTTTGTTTACGCTTGCTCAGGCAATGATGTTTGGGCCAAAGGCGAACGTATTAGAACCAAGGAATGGACGCTGCCCGACGAGCCACGTGCTCTGCTACACAGTTGGTTACAAGTCAGTAAGTTTCCCCTAAGAACTGGTATACACTTTGAAGACAGACCCGGTGTGTGTAATTTTAGCATAGTAGGACGAAATGCCACACTGGGCGAACGTAATCTGTATGTTGCACACGATCAAGATCACAGAGAACGTGAAACTATTGCCCTACAATTCAACAGTGTCTATGGTGACGCTATCACTGCTAAGATAGGTGGCGAGACTGGCATTGATCTTTATCCTGTGGGCTGGGACAAGTCTCAAATACTTGAAGATTTTGATCCCACAAATCGCATCTACTTCTTTGGAGACCGAATGGATGTGGGCGGTAATGATTATACACTGAAGGCTGCTAACACTAGAGGACATAATTATACTGTAAAGAGTTGGCGTGACACTTGGGAACGTTTGAGTTATTTACAAGAGGCTAAAATTGCGTTATGAATATCTTACTTACAGGCGATGCCGGATACATAGGATCTGCGCTATACAAAAGATTAATCAAACAAGAACACAGTGTATTTTGTATTGACATAAAACGTGGCGTAGAGTTTGACCTCAATCGTCTGACTCTGTGGCCCTCTGATGTAGATCTAGTTATACACCTTGCTGGACGTAGTGGTGTAAGAGAAAGTTTACAGGATCCGGCAGCATACTGGCATAACAATGTAGAAGCAAGCAGACGACTGTTCGAACGTTATTCTAATACCAGAATATTATATGCCAGCAGTTCCAGTGCTTACGAGCCCGATTTGAACCCTTATGCCGCAAGTAAGTATTGCTTAGAAGAACTTGCTGCTAGGTATTCAAATACACTGGGAATGAGATTTCACACTGTATACAGTGATAGTTGTCCGAGAGAAAATATGTTCTTTTGGAAACTATTAAATAACGATCTAGAATACGTCACAAGACACTATAGAGACTTTGTACATCTAGAAGATGTGTTGGATGCTATTGAAATACTAATAGCCAAAGATCACGTTAAAGGCATAGTTGACATAGGTTCGGGCGTTCCTGTTCGTGTCCAAGACCTAGCACCAGATTTACCCATCCGCCTAAATACCCCGGGAGAACGAGAGTGGACCTGTGCTAATCTAGAAAAAATGCGAGCATTGGGATATAAACCTAAATACACTGTAGAAAAGTTCTTGACTAACAACGACTTAGACAATATAATACAACTATATAATGGAGAAATAATATGAAAGATATCTTGCAGGACATCGTTGCGCATACGCACAGTCTGGGACTTAGCCTAGTAAAAGTCACAGCAGAAAACAACACTACTCAGATTGATTCAATGGCCGAAGATCGTTCGGTTATTGTAACAGCAGCGACACACGCTTCTGTGAACGAATTTGAAGGTGTGTTTGGTATGCCCAATCTAGACAAACTTAGTCTACACTTGAAAAACCCTGAGTACAAAGACAACGCAAAGATTGACGTTGTCACAGCAGAACGCAACGGCGAAACTATGCCCACGCACATTCATTTTGAGAATGCTGCTGGCGACTTCCAAAACGACTATCGTTTTATGAATCGTGCTATTATTGAAGAAAAACTTAAGACTGTGAAGTTCAAAGGTGCGAACTGGAATGTTGTGTTTCAGCCCACTATAGCAAGTATCGCTCGTATGAAGTTGATGAGTGCTGCTCATGCAGAAGAACCTAACTTCAACGTAAGTACAGAATCTACAGGCGACGCAACTGATCTGGTATTCAGCTTTGGTGACGTTAGCACACACGCAGGTAAGTTTGTGTTCCAAAATGCAGTCAGCGGAACACTGTCACACACATGGAGTTGGCCAGTTAGCGCAGTGCAGAGCATTCTAGGTCTGAGCGGTGATATCACTATCAGTATCTCAGATCAAGGTGCTATGATGATCAGTGTAGACAGTGGCTTAGCAAAGTACGATTATATCCTGCCAGCCCAGAGCAAGTAATATGGAGCAGTTTAATATTATAGAGTTCGCAAAAATGTTTGACGCAGTACTTGCGTCAGACAACATCAGTGTACAAAAAGCCCTGCGTAACTTTATGATGATTGCTGCTATTGTTCACGCAGCAGACGATAACAGCGAAGAACGCTTAATGGGTTCGCTGGAAACACTGGTTAAAAAAGTTGCTGATCTTGAACGAATAGTAGTCGATATGAAAAATAATCGCAATGTTCAAGATCGCACAAGCGATTATTACAAAAATTATTACGGTAATAGTCCGAGTTGGGTTTACAATCCTGATACCGGTACTCCTTATAGTGGTTCTTACCCTAGTACTAATATCACTTCCAGTAGCACAACTTGGAAAGATGAACTTGGATATACTGCTCAAGAAGTAAGCGAGTTAATGAAAGAGTTAAAATTTAAATGATAACTAACTTAACAGAAACACAAAAAGATTATGCGTTATTTTTGCCTGCAACATCTGGCTTTTATTCGTCTTTTATTGGATACCAGCGTATGCGTTATCCATATGTGCAGCCATCGAGAATTCCACAAAACTTTGTAAACGATGTCGAAAGTCTAAACTTTTTAGATCCACAGAATGGGCTGTTTTATTACAAGTGGTGTCTGTACAGTGCAGGTCATGCTAACTTGGATTTAAATAAGCAGGATGATCGTGAAGAAATGTTCAGAACTAGAGATCGTACTGGATCTAGCTGGGTGTTGGGTGACAGTGGAGGTTTCCAAATCGGCAAAGGTAAGTGGCCAGCAGATTGGAAAGATCCGAATTGTCCAGCAGCACACAAAAAACGCAGTCAGGTGTTGAATTGGATGGACAATCTAATGGACTACGGAATGTGTTTAGATATTCCAGCCTGGGTTGCCAGAAGCCCTGAAGGTCAACTGGCTACAGGAATTTCTACCTACGACGAAGCAGTTCAAGGCACATTTATAAACAATGAATACTTTATTAGAAATAGAAACGGCAACTGTAAATTCTTGAACGTTTTACAAGGCGAAAATCACACTGATGCAGATGACTGGTATCAAAGAATGAAAAAGTTTTGTGATCCAAAGCAATATCCAGATGCACACTTTAATGGCTGGGCAATGGGTGGACAGAACATGTGCGACATACACTTGGTGTTGAAACGTATAGTCCAACTTAGATTCGACGGCTTACTGGAAAAAGGTTTACATGACTGGATGCACTTTCTTGGAACAAGCAAGCTAGAATGGGCGCTTATGTTTACAGATATCCAACGTTCTGTTAGAAAACATCACAATTCTGATTTCACTATATCATTTGACTGCGCGAGCCCATTCCTTGCAACTGCAAACGGGCAAGTCTATGTACAAACTGAAATAGAGGATCGAAAAAAGTGGTTGTACAGAATGTTGCCGACACTCGACGACAAAAATTATGCAAATGATACAAGATTATTCAAAGACGTTTTAATTCAGGATGGAGTTTACAAAAACTTTACTACTAGTCCTGTCATAGACGGTGTTAAAACTAATGAAATCTGTGTGTATGCACCTGGTAACCTAAATCGCATGGGTAAAGAAAACAAAACATCATGGGATAGCTTTACATATGCAATTCTGATGGGTCATAATGTTTGGATGCATCTTAGAGCAGTTCAAGAGGCTAACGAAAAATACGATCAAGGATTGGTGCCTGCGATGTTGGTCCAAGAAAAATTTGATCAAACATATAGCCGAGATATCATTGAAGAAATTTTTGCAACAAGTGATTACGGTAAAGCACAAAGTCTGATAGCCGAGCATAGCAAGTTTTGGATGGCTGTTCCTGGTACTCGTGGCGCAGTTGGTAAAAGGACAGTCAATGCGTCTACGTATTATGGCAAGTTGTTCAATGAAGAACTGCCTTCTGAAGATACAGTCGATATTGATACATGTGAAGATTTTACCGAAGATCAAGTGAGTAACCTAGACGTACTAGAGGACTTAGAATGAAAAGTCTTGTAATCGGTTTAGGTATAGGCGAATTGTACAAAACAGTGTTAACTGGCCTGAACTCGACTGTTGTTACAGTAGACAGTAATCCTAACAAAAATGCAGATTATCAAAGTGTTGATGACGCACTAAAACATCATCAACACTTTGATACTGTTAACATCTGTACTCCTAATTTTACACATAAAGAACTAGCAGAAAAAGTAGCGCCTTACACTAAAATTGTTTTTATAGAGAAGCCTGGAGTTAGTACGTCAGCTGATTGGATAAGATTAATAGAACAATATCCTGCAACTAGATTTATGATGATAAAAAATAACATGTGGAGAGACAACATTGCCGAGATGAAAATGTTGGCTGATCCTTCTACTAAGATAGAAATACTATGGGTAAGAAATAATTGCGTTCCTAATCCAGGAAGTTGGTTTACTACTAAGAGTCTTTCCTATGGAGGCGTTAGCAGAGATTTGATGCCACACTTGTTGAGTATCTATATAGCGTTGAATCCCAATTGGAGAAATTCTGAAGTGAATTATTCTAATAAAGAACAAATGTGGTCACTAAGCGACATTGATTCTACTGATTATGGAACTGTAAATTCAGATGGTATATATGATGTGGATGATTTTTGCCGAGTATTTTACGATCAAAAGTGGTTTATAGAATCATGTTGGAGAAGTTTAAACAAAAATGTCAGCGAGGTTAATTTTTATCAAGGTAACGATTTAATAAAAAAAGTAGAGCTGGGATGGTGTCCTGAAGATGCGTATTACAATATGATCAAGGACGCTGTTGAAAATATCGATAATGACGACTTTTGGAAAATTCAACTAGAACAAGATATTTGGATACACAAACAGATAGAGGAACTATGAAAGTAAGACTTTTACACACTACAGGAAATGGTAAATTTGACGAAATAGTTTGGGACAAACCGACTCCTAGTGAAAACGAAATCGAAGTTAAAGCAGTGCTGACAGGCATTTGCCGCAGTGATATCGATATGATGGAAGGTAACTTTGGTCCTCTTCCATTATCGATGCAGGGCCATGAAGGCCTAGGACAGGTTACTAAAGTTGGTTCTAATCTAACTGGTGTAAAAATAGGTGACTATGTAGCCACCAGAGGAGAACCTGCATATGCAGATTTTTACAATGTTAGAGAAAATGAATATGTAGTTGTTCCGTATGCTGATCCCAAATATATTTTAGAACCAGTAGCGTGTGGTATTAATGTAGTTGTGCAGCCCTATGATCAAATTATCCTCAGATCAGGTAATCACAAACGCTGTTTAATTTTAGGCAGCGGATTTTTATCTTGGATTGTCTATAATACATTAAAAATATTAGACATCAAGTTTATGGACATAGACGTAGTAGGAAATCATAACAAAGAACTATGGGGCGATGTTTTATCAGAAACTTATCAAGGAACATATGACGTTGTAATTGATTTAAGTTCAAGAACTAATATTTTAGAAGACATTGATTACAGTAACGAAGCTTTGTTAATTTTCGGAGTTCAAAAAAACATATCAACAGATTTTGGAAATTTATTGTGGAAAGCATGTACTGTAGTTTTTCCTAGCCCTAGAGCAGAAAAATTTATTACTTCAATGGTATATGCAGAAAAATGGATTACTTTAAACAAAATAACAATTGACAATTTTTGGTCAAAAAGTTATAATAGAGACACAGAGTGGATACAGGCGTTCGAGGACAGTCTTAATAGACCTGAACATTACAACAGAGGCTATATTAAATGGAATTAGACACAGACAAACGACAAGAAGTTACATACTTCATCGGCACAGAAGTAGAACACACTGCAATGAAGGGCGAAAGAACTTTGTTTGTAGTTGGTGTTCAGCCTGTTGAAGAAATTACCCGCAGAGCAGATGAGCATGGTATCAAGCATCTTTACTTTGGAACTAGCCAAAGTTTTACACCTACGACTTCAGAAGACTACATTGAATGGGAATCTATGATTCTCCCATTGCTTAAAATGGGGTACTGGTGTACCCTTGACTTTGGAGTAGAATACTCGGAAGGTGTATTGGAATCATGCTATGACGAATACAATAACTTTATTGCGATGATCAGTGTTAAATTGCCGTACCTACGTCAATTTAATTACAACGCAACTATAAAGTTAGACGACACTACCTGGGGCCATAGTAACAGTGGAGTGTGGTGTCATAGCCTGCATGATCTAATGGATCGTGAAAAATTTACTGACTGGTCAAAATATCAAGGAGACAAAATTGTTGAATAACGAAAAAATAGAAAAGCTAATGGAATTATTAGTTGAGGTCGAAGACGAAAGTTTTGAAATTGTTAAGGAAAATCATCAGCTGCTGAAAGCAATTGACTGGAAGCTTTGGGAAATCCTAAAGATTGCCAATGCGTTTGCAAGAGCACAGAATTTAGATGTTACAGAACCTTTCCCAGTTGACAATGACAAAGATTAATGTTACACTATGAAAGTTATCACAATTACATAAAGAGAATGTACAAAATGACAGAAGCAACTAAAACTTTTATAAAAATTCGAACAGAATTTGAAGGATATCATTTTTATCCTGACGCAAGTAAAATTGATCCTCGTATAAAATTTCTTGAAAACGAACACAGACATATCTTTAAAGTAGAAGTTAAAATTTCTGTTAATCATTTAGATCGAGAATTAGAATTTTTCTTAGTAAAATGGGCATTAAATGGTTTTATTAAGAATGGAAATCAAAATGACAAATCGTGCGAAATGATTGCTACAGATATTTTAGAAAATCATCTCATACCTTTATACGGAAAAAGATATTACGAAATAGTAGTATCTGAAGATGGCGAATCTGACGGTATAGTCGAATACTTACCTTAAAAAATCATTAGCAAAAACAGGAAAAAAACGAGGACCAATGAGTGAAGAAACAAAACTAAAAATTTCTAAAACTAAGGAAAAAAATGCTAATAAAAAAGATTGACAACGTAACTTAAAGATGCTACTTTATACATGAGTAATAACACTTACTTGTTTTTTATCCCTCAACACAGAACTAAAGGAATATACAACTATGGCGATCACTAACACTACTGTAACCAAGCTGTTTGATGACCTTGATACATATCGTGATTACTGTCGTTTCGAAGGCAAAGTCTTCGAAGAAAAGGCACTGTACAATAAGAAAGACTATAATTGGCAGGCCTATGAGAAATATCAAGGTTGGCTTCGCGCAGTGGCTCGTAACGCTAATCGAGATAACGCCAACACACGGAGACGTTAATGACCATATACATTGTAGATATTGAAGCAGTTGACACTCGTTATACTAAGCAGTGGAAAGAACATCTTCCACTTCAACTGCGTCATGCTACAAATGAACATATAGAAGTCATTAGTGGAGGAGAAACGCCTCAGGCTACTACGCCTGGGGCTTTTCTCAACTTTGGCGGTACTAATGTTTACAAATCAAAGCAGTTGGAAATCATAGGCGAAAAGTTTTGTAAGGGTGAAATCAAGAATGGAGATTACTTCTTATACACAGACGCTTGGAACCCCACTGTGATTCAACTCAAGTACATGGCAGAACTGCTCAGTGTTGACGTTAGGATTGGCGGTATGTGGCATGCCGGCAGTTATGATCTACAAGACTTTCTTGGTAGACTAATCGGCGATGCGCCTTGGGTGCGTTCGGCAGAACACTCAATGTTCAGTTGCTATGATGATAACTTTTACGCAACAGACTTCCACGTAGATCTGTTTGCTAGAGGTGTGCTAGACTGGAATGAGGAAGACTGGACTGGTACTCCTTACGAAGCTAACAGCACTATACAAAGAGTAGGTTGGCCCATGGAGTATTTGAAGGATACTCTTACACAATACAAAGGCATGGAAAAGCGCAATCTTATACTGTTTCCGCATCGTGTTGCTCCTGAGAAGCAGGTGGACATTTTCCGCGACCTAGCAGAACAACTACCCGAATATGAGTTTGTTGTTTGTCAAGAACGTAGTCTTACTAAGAACGAATATCACAACTTGTTAGGCGAAGCTAAACTGGTGTTCTCAGCTAATCTACAAGAAACACTGGGCATTAGTTGGTATGAAGGCGCACTGGTAGATGCTATCCCTATGGTGCCTGATAGACTCAGCTATACAGAAATGGCACTATCGGAGTTTAAGTACCCTAGTGCGTGGACTGAAGACTTTGCTAGTTATAGACAACACAGACACGAAGTTGTAGCACAGGTAAGAGAATACATTGAACGTTACGATGACTTCGCAGTAGCTTTAGAAAAACAACGTACAAAGTTAACCCGAGAGTTTTTTAGTGGTGCTGCGCTGTATGAGGCAATTGCTAATGGAAGATGATAAAGAATATTTAATAGATATAACAGAAGCTTCTACTATTAACATTACCGTGCCCAGTAATCTCAGCACAGGCGACATATGGTTAGACACCAGCACTATGAGTACAAATGTTTACACTGATAGTTATGACTGGATAACAATTACAGGGGACAGCGGCAGCATTAACCTTGACAATATTACTATATCTAAGCCTGTGGAGTTTGAGGATCAAATGCCCACAGTTGCTAAAATAGAAGATATGTGTAAAGATTACCCAGGTTTAGAGAAGGCTTATGAAAACTTTAAAACAATTTACAAAATGGTTCACCAAGACTGGCAAGGACGACAAGATGCTGAGCAAGACAAACTTTTCTGATTATAACCCGGCAGGCGACTTTATCAAAAGGTTTCGTGAGAGACAGCGTAAAGAAAAAGAAAATTATGAAATGATTAGGAGTTTAGTAGAAAATGAAGTGGCTTAAAAGAAAACTTAGAAATTGGATTAATGAGCCTGATTACGAAGGTGGCGACAGAGGTATGGCTGTTAGCAGCATGGATGATACAAATAGACCCGACACTGATCCTATTCTTACTTTCCGTATCTATAGTGCTACTAACGGTAAAGTCCTTGAGTTTAGGCGATATGATCGCAAAACAGATCGCAACGACAACAGCACTTATATTATCGAAAAAGATCGAGACATTGGCGAGTATGTCAGCAAGTGTCTAAGCATGGAGTTGCTAAAATGAAAAAGAAATATTATACTTGGCAGGATGTAGAATCTGCTGCTGATACAATTATTGCACAGATGTGCAAGGATCGTTGGTGCCCCGACTATATCGTTGGAATTACTCGTGGAGGATTGTGTCTTGCTACGCTGCTGAGTCACAAGCTTAATGTAAGAATGGAGACACTTAAAGTAAAGCTGCGAGATGCAACAGAAGACGAATCATGCGAAACAAATTGCTGGATGAGCGAAGATGCTTTTGGTTATGTAGATCTAGTCGAACAAGAAACTTTGAAGTGCAGATGGGATCTACATAAACGAAAAAATATCTTAGTCGTCGATGATATCAACGATACCGGAGTAACGTTTGAATGGATCAAGAATGACTGGCAAGGTAGTTGTTTGCCAAAAGAAGAATCTGCATGGAACAGTATATGGAACAATAATGTAAGATTTGCTGTTATGACAGAAAATACCAGTAGTCAATTCGAACACGTTCGGTATTACTGGAACGAAGTAAACAAAGCAGAAGAAGATGTATGGTTAGTATATCCATATGAATAAATCATCAAAAAAGGAGATTGATATGAAAAAACAATTAATTAAAGCAGCTAGAATGCACGCCGAAGGTGAACTAGAACGTGCCAAAACTAATATCATGGTATACATGAATAACTCAACCGGTATCGGTGAACACAGCGACATTGTTGAAGCTATCCAACTAGAACTAGATAAGATGGCTGCAGCCAATGATCGTATTGAAATGCTTGAGAAATTTTTCAAAGAATAAATAATCACATGTCTGATAAAACATATACTTTACTTTTTTTTGAAAATAAATTTTCTGAAGTTTCTGACAAAGATTTTATAGAAACTTATAAAAGTATTGTAGAAGTTCCTAATCAAGACATAGTAATAACATTGATTAGAGAGGTTTGGGATTGGTCCAGTTTTAACGATTGGATTAAATCTATTCAAGCCTCTCTATCTCGATATAATCATACTGTATATTTTATAGTAAATAGCACCTTTAATTACAGTGAAGTTGATGATTCTTTACATAAGTATATCTTTAGTATTGATTTTTTCCTCTCCGACGCTGTATTTCGGTACAGGTATGACCAAACTTTAAAAATAAATGCAAAATGGAATAGTGACAACAGTCAAGTATTATTCCTTTCAGGAAAACCTGATTACTATAATAGATATCAACCTGTACTATATTTGTCACAACAAGGTCGATTACATGACTTTGTTTACTCGTATCACGGAACTAAAATTAGTGACCTTCGTGACATAAACATGTTTTATCCAAATCAGTCAAACATTGTCAATACTTTAAAAAAATTATCTAATATATTAGACATTGAGTTTCAACGTAATCATTATAGCGGATATCCTTTCGACCCTAATCTTTATAAAAATACTGTATTGAGTCTTATACCAGAAGGAGTATTAGACTATCATACTAGTGGACTAATTGATATCAAAGACTTACCTTATAGCTACTCTCCACTAAATGCTCCGTTTATTACTGAAAAAACCTATAGAGCAATTCTAAATCATCACCCATTTATTATTTTAGGAGAAATGAATTCGTTAAAATATTTAGAAAGCATTGGGTTTAAAACATTTAGAGAATATTTAAAGTATCCTGATTACAACGAGGTTGAACTATTACAAGATCGAATCTTATATGGTATTGAAAATAGTTTATACTTTCTTGATACATATAAAAAATATCAATCTGATATTGAACGAGACACTAAGCATAATTTTGAAAATTTAATTAAGATAGCCAATAGTCAATGGAACAGTATTTCATTGTTTAATGACCGTAAATTATTTTTAGATTTCTATCTAAATTGTTCTTATGAATTAGATAGAAAAGATATTTCAAAGATTGATTGACAAAAACCTAAATATATGGTATAATGCTAATATGTGTTATACTACTTTTCATGGCAATCCACTGCCTTAACATCGGAGAAATAAATGAAAACATTAAATGAAGAGATCCGCGCAAAGATGCGCGACGACGGTAAAAGATTCTGGGCCGGTGATAACATTTCAGAATATATTACAGAAACCAACAAAGTAGAATTGATTAACGAAGCAGCCCTGGCATTTGAAACAGTGCTTGATACACTGTTGATTGATAGGGCTACTGATCCCAACAGTCAAGGCACAGCACGTAGACTGGCTAAGATGTACTTTAATGAGATTATGAGCGGACGTTATAATCCCGCTCCTAGTGCAACTGCATTTCCTAATGATAGCGCAGACCGTTACGAAGGCATGTTGGTTGTTCGTTCAGAACTGCGCAGTATGTGTAGTCATCACCATCAGCCTGTGAGTGGTGTAGCATACATTGGTATTATTGCTGCTGACAAACTGATTGGACTTAGCAAGTACACACGTATTGCACAGTGGTGCGCTCGACGTGGCACACTGCAAGAAGAACTTGCAAACGATATTGCTCGCGAAATACAATTAGCAACTGATGCAGAAAACTTGGGCGTGTATATTCAAGCAACACACGGATGCTGTGAGAATCGTGGCATTATGGCAAGTAGCAGTCTTACACAAACAACTGTACTTAAAGGTGCATTTGCAAACGACATGGGAACAAAGAAAGAATTCTTTGATAATATTAAATTGCAACAGGAGTTTGCACGATGATAGGCGATTATATTGCAGTGATCATTGCTAAGACATTTATCATGATAGCATTTATGTTGGGCATAATTAGTCTTGCAATTGAACTTTATACAGGGAGTCTTCCGCTATGAAATTACGTTATTCAGAAGCATTTTACAGCGTACAAGGTGAAGGTAAATATGTAGGAGTTCCCAGTGTATTCCTACGCACCTTTGGTTGTAATTTCAGATGTCAAAATTTTGGATTGCCACGTGGCACTGAAAAAGGTCGATACAATCCAGAAGTGGCAAAACTAATCGAAGCAGGTGTACACGAAACCACAGAACGCTTTGAAGACCTGCCATTGGTGTTTACAGGCTGTGATACATACGCCAGTATCTATCCTGAGTTTAAACACTTGGTACATGATCGTACTATTGATGAAGTGGTCGATCACTTGTTGAGCCTTACGCCCGAAGGTTCCTGGACCATGGCAAATGGTCAAGATGTTCACCTTATCCTAACAGGCGGTGAACCGTTACTTGCTTGGCAGCGATTGTACATTGAGTTGTTCGAGCATCCTAGAATGAAGGATCTTAAAAATGTTACGTTTGAAACAAACACTACACAATGGCTACACGCAGATTTTAAAAACTATCTCTCAAATGACGCTAGATTTAGAACTACATTTTCTTGTAGCCCCAAACTATCCGTTAGTGGAGAATCTTGGGCGGATGCTATCAAGCCTGATGTTGCTGCTGATTACTACAGTGTTCCTAGTGCTAGTCTTTATTTCAAATTTGTTGTGGCTGATGATGTTGATGTTGAAGAAGCCGGCAGAGCAGTTGAAGCATATCGTGATGCGGGTGTGGAATGCCCTGTGTACCTTATGCCAATGGGAGGTCGTACTGAAGGCTATAACCTCACCGTACAGGAAGTTGCGAAACTGGCGATGGCAAAAGGATGGCGATTCACTCCCCGACTCCACATATCTTTATTCGGGAATGCCTGGGGTACATAACTATTCGGAAATGCCTGGGGAACTTGATAAAAACGTCAAATACTTTAGAGGTATACACACAGAAGAACAATTTGAAAAGATAAGGAAAGGTTTATGAGAAAAATTACACTAAACCCCCGCATTGCAGATAGTACATCCTTTGATTGGAACAACGACTGGATTGTAATAAAAGAGAACGATCAACTAAATGAGTTCAGTGCTCCAAGAAAAGACAATCCATATCGCGGATATACAAAAGAACAACTAGAAGTTATACAAACAGTAAACCGTGTGCTTGAACACAACAATCAGCCAACTATGACCATTGAAGAAGTAGAGAATTTACTCTTTCCATTTGGGAAAGATCGGAAAATTGAAGCTGAAGACCTGCAAGCTCTTGCTGGGTTTAAGGTTGAAAAGAAAATCATAGCACTAGATGAGGAGTAATTATGAAACAGTGGTTAAAGCGTGTCACAGGAATAGAAGCTAAAGAACGTGAACTAGAACAAGAGATAGCTTTACACAAAGCTGCGGCAGAGGCCGAGCATACTCGTATAGCAGAAGAAGAACTCGAACTTCTAAAAAAGAAAGACCCAAAGGCATATGCTACACGTCGCAAAGAGCCTTGGGTTAGTGTACTTGATGTTAAAGTAAACGAAGAAAATGTTCGCAACGGATTCTTTGAGATGGATTGGAATGAATATTTTATTCAACAGCTTATTCAAGCAGGCTACGGTACTGAGCAGGACCCGGAAGAAGAAATCGTAGATCGTTGGTTCAGAGACATAGTTTATAACATGTTGAGTGAAGAAGGACTTGACACACAGCGAAATTCAGGCTATATTAATGTAGTACCAATCGCAAAAGGCAAATCAGAAATATCATGAAAACTTATATAATAATCGATACCGCTAATGTGTTTTTTCGAGCTAGGCACGTTGTACGTGGCGATATCGATACTAAATTAGGTATGGCACTACACATCACACTCAGCAGCATTAAAAAGGCGTGGCTTGACTTTGGCGCGGATCATGTTGTGTTCTGCTTAGAAGGACGCAGTTGGCGTAAAGATTTCTATGAGCCCTACAAGCGTAATCGCAAGGTGACTCGCGATGCTATGACGCCGCGTGAGATGGAAGAAGACAAAGTGTTTTGGGAGATCTTTGATGAGTTCAAAGACTTTGTCGCTAACAAAACAAACTGTACTGTGCTACAGAATCCTCAGCTAGAAGCAGACGATTTAATTGCTGGCTGGGTACAGAATCATCCCAGCGACAATCATGTTATTATCAGCACAGACGGTGACTTTGCACAGTTGATTGCACCCAATGTAAAACAATACAACGGTGTTGCTAACATGACTATTACACACGAAGGCTACTTTGACGACAAAGGCAAAGAGGTAATTGATAAAAAGACTAATCAGCCTAAGCCTGCTCCGAACCCGCAATGGCAACTGTTTGAAAAGTGTATGCGTGGCGATACCAGTGACAACGTGTTTAGTGCGTATCCTGGCGTGCGTGTAAAAGGCACTAAGAATAAGGTTGGTTTGACAGAAGCTTTTGAAGACAAAGGCACAAAAGGCTACAATTGGAACAACATGATGCTACAGCGTTGGGTTGATCACAATGGTGTAGAGCATCGGGTATTGGATGATTACAATCGCAATGTTGTGCTGTGTGATCTTACTGCACAGCCTGATAATATTAAACAAATAATCGATAGTGAAATAAACAGCGTAGAACCTAAAGATGTAAATCAAGTGGGTATGCGGCTTATGAAGTTCTGTGCTAAATGGGATCTACAGCGTATTGCTGATCAAGCGCAGAGTTTTGCTGAACCACTTCAAGCAAGGTATATTAAATGACAATTAAAGCTAAACCTATTCTAAAAGATCGTTTCTGGATAGTTGAAAATGATGGTGAACGAATCGGCACACTGAGCTGGAATGATGAACGATACATGTTCAGCAACAATGCAGAAACCTGCTTCTTTGACAATAAACTTCAAATAAAGAAAAAGTTTGGCGTAGACATTGAATGGAGCATTGTTGGGGATTCTGCAGAGAAATCACTGCCAAAAGACTTTACAGTTCATGGTTATCCTACCAGTGTTGCAGCATATAACAGTATGTATGATGTAAAGCGTAAGCTGCCACTGTTTACAAAAAGTGAAAAGTCAAAAAGCCTTTACTGTGCTGGCTATTATATTATTCGATTCGAAAAGGGTTGGGTCAAAAGCTTTTGTCCTAAACTGATCACAATTGAACGCTACGAAAATCGAGGACCGTTCAAATCAGAATTAGAAAGGCGTCAGGAGTTAAGTCGTGTCAACAATTGAACCTGTAAACACTGTTCCGCTACAACAGTTTATTCAACAAGTCAAATCAGCTGAAAACAGTCGAGCAAAAGAAGTAAAGCTAGATATTGCACAGGCAAAGAATCTGGCCTTTACACTCGGCATAGTTATGAGTAGACTACACGGCGAGTTAGAGCGATTGGTTGTAGAAAACAAGCAATCTGATGCTGACCAAGCCATCGAAGTACGACTGGATGGCGGCACAGGCTGGCAATAATCTGCGCAGTTTATACAAAAGAGAGATAAATATATATGTAGTTAATAAGGATTGCATATATGAGTCGGCCAAAGCCCGTAGTTATTTTAGAACACATTGATAACAAAACCTATAAAAGTGAACAGATACTAGAGGCTGATGCTATTTGGGCAGTGTTCTATCAAGGTAAGCCTTTTAATTTAAAAAGTGCCAATGCACTGACAAACTATCCTGGGCCGAAATACAAAAAGGTCAGCTTCTCAAATCCTGGTCATGCACACAATCTAGCTAAAAAGCTCAACATCATGTTTAAGTCTAATGATTTTGCTGTGTATAAACTTATCACAGGCGAGCAGATAGACGAATGAACTGGAAAGAAACATATACTAAACTGTTTCTCAAAGAACTAGGACACAGTATCAACGAGACCAGTCTCAAAGAATACATGCCGCTTTGGTGGCAAAATACACGAAACAAGGCTGCGGGCGGACTTAGACTCTCTAACGAGGGCCTGGGCATGCTGACTCAGATTGGCCTTGCTGTGTACGAAATACCGTGGCCCAAAGAGATGGTGCTTACTACACAGGTGATCATATTCTTAGATCAATTTATTGACTGTCCGTACTATCTCAACAAAGACAGTATCACAGTGACTAACGAGCGCAAGGCTGTTGAGCTTACTCTTTTCTCAGGGGATCTGCGCAAGTATGGCATAGTCAAAGCTATGACTAGATCAAAAAAAGAAGCAGAAGAATCCTAACTGTTTAAAATCATTGAAAATCTTTTTTACTAAAAAGGTTGACCTATTGCAGAACCAATGTTATATTGTATTTGTTAGTTAAACACACGCACTGGTCGAACTGAAAGGACTACAACAATGGATACTTCAACTCGTACTGTTACTCCAAACAGCGCAAAATCTTCAATTAAACACGCTCTGCGCAAGAAGCGCCCGATCTTCCTTTGGGGCCCTCCGGGCATTGGTAAGTCGGATATTATTCACCAGATCGGCGAGCAACTGAATGCTCACGTAATCGACATTCGTTTGTCGCTGTGGGATCCTACTGACATCAAAGGTATTCCTTACTTCAGCAGCGTTGACAACACTATGCTTTGGGCTCCGCCTAGCGAACTGCCTAGCCAAGAACTGGCTGATAAGTATGAGAACGTTGTATTGTTCTTGGACGAGATGAACAGTGCCGCTCCAAGTGTGCAGGCCGCTGCATACCAGCTGATTCTTAACCGTCGTGTTGGTACCTACAAGCTGCCTGACAATGTTATGATTGTTGCCGCAGGTAACCGCGAAGCTGACAAAGGCGTTACGTACCGTATGCCTGCTCCGCTGGCTAACCGCTTTATCCACTTGGAAATGGCTGTTAACTTCGACGACTGGTTCGGATGGGCTGTTAACAACAGCATCCACAAAGACGTTGTAGGTTACTTGACTTTTAGCAAAAAGGACCTTTACGACTTTGATCCTAAGTCGCCGAGCCGTTCGTTTGCTACTCCACGTTCTTGGTCGTTCGTGAGCGAGTTGCTCGAAGACGATCTTGATGCTGGTACCACAACTGATCTAGTTGCTGGTGCCATTGGCGAAGGTTTGGCTGTGAAGTTTATGGCACACCGCAAGGTTGCTGCTTCGATGCCTAACCCTAGCGACATCCTTGCTGGTAAGGTTAAAGAGATGAAGTCTAAAGAGATCAGTGCAATGTATTCCTTGACTGTGTCTCTTTGCTACGAACTCAAGGAGAGTGATGCTGCCGGCGATAAGAAGTTTGATGAAAAAGTCAGCAACTTCCTGCGCTTTGCAATGGATAACTTTGATACCGAACTGGTTGTTATGGGTATCAAGCTGGCACTGACGCAATATAACTTGCCTATCGACCCCGACGCCGTGGACTGCTTCGATGAGTTCCACGACCGTTACGGTAAGTATATTAAGGCAGCACAGAGCGTCTAAACAACAAAGTGGGCAGGGAGACCTGCCCACTTTTTCTATTCAACGGTTGACAACGATTGTAAATACTGTTATAGTTACAGCATGAACACTAGCACAGAGGTAAACTATGTCTACTAAACAAACTCAAAGCAAACTTAAGAACTGGGAGCCTGACCCAAATATTACTGGCGAAGAACTAGAGCGTATGCGTGTAGAAGTATATGATCGTATCGTTGTCGCTCGTATTGGTCTTCTACTGCGTCATCCTTTCTTCGGTAACATGGCAACTCGTTTGCGTATTCTTGCTGCGGATGATTGGCTTATGACTGCGGCTGTTGACGGTAAGAATCTCTACTACAACACTCAGTTCTTTAACGCAATGAATAACAAAGAGATCGAGTTTGTTATTGCTCACGAGATCCTGCACTGTGTTTACGATCACCTTGGTCGTCGTGACTGGCAAGGTCGTGACATGCGGCATCGTCTCTACAACATCGCAGCAGACTATATTGTAAACAACCTGCTGGTGCGTGATCGTATCGGTACCAAGCCCAAGGTGGTTGACTGCTACCAAGACTTCAAGTATGAAGGCTGGAGCAGTGAAGAAGTCTACGAAGAGCTTTACAAAGAAGCTAAGAAAAACGGCGAAGATTTCCTTGACAAGCTGGGCGAGATGCTGGACGAACACCTTGACATGGATGGCGATGGCGACGAAAATGACAACGGTGAAGGCAAGGACAAGAACGGCAACGGTACCAGCAGCAAGCGTCCTAAATTTACTGAGGAGCAGATTCGTCAGCTAAAAGACGATATCAAAGAAAACATGCTCAGTGCTGCGCAGGCCGCAGGTGCTGGCAATGTTCCTGCTGGTGTCGCTCGCATGATCAAGGAAATGACTGAGCCTAAGATGAACTGGCGCGAACTGATTCGTCAGCAAATCCAAAGCACAATCAAGAGCGACTACACTATGATTCGTCCTAGCCGCAAGGGCTGGCATACTGGCGCTATTCTACCTGGTATGAGCTTCCAGGACACTATTGACCTTTGTATTGCACTTGACATGTCAGGTTCAATTGGTAGTGCTCAGGCTGCTGACTTCCTTGGTGAAGTTAAAGGCATTATGGATGAGTTTAAAGACTATCGCATCAAGCTGTGGTGCTTTGATACTAAGGTTTACAACGAACAAGACTTTAGCGCCGATGGCGGCGAAGATTTGATGGACTATGAAATTCTGGGCGGTGGTGGCACTGACTTTGATGCTAACTGGGAATACATGAAAGAAAATGATATCCAGCCTAAGAAGTTCATCATGTTCACTGACGGCTATCCTTGGAATAGCTGGGGTGACGCAGATTACTGTGATACTGTGTTTATTATCCACGGTCACAGTGATAAAAATCTTGAAGCGCCGTTTGGTGTTACTGCACACTACGAAGAAGGTAAATGATTAAGAACGGAGAACCAAATCCACTTAACGTTTTTGAAGTGAGGCGAGTCAAAGCGGCTGCGCCTCACTTTGAGTATGTTAACATACCTATGAAATACAATCTTGATCAAAGTTTGATAAAATGGATCGAACGAAACATCAAGAACAGATTCTACATAGGACGCAATGTGTTACTAGACGACAACAACAAAATTGCTCAGATAATTACAATTGGCTTTGAAGAGACCAAAGACATGAGCTATTTCATGTTGGCCTGTCCACATTTAAAGTACAACTAAATAAACTGCGCATATATAATAGTGTAAGGAGATTAAACTATGAGCGACAAAGCTAAAACAACCGAAGCTGAGGCAGAAACAATTACAGCACCTGCGCAGCCTCAAGCACAGGGTCCGGATCTTACTGTACAAGATCTTACTGCTCTCAAAAATATTATCGATGTAGCAAGCCAGCGAGGCGCTTTTAAACCTAGCGAAATGATGACTGTAGGCCAGACCTATATGAAGTTAGAGCAGTTTCTAGCAGCAGTTGCAGCACAGCAAACACAAGGAAATTAATATGTTAAAGCATATAGGACGTATGGTTAAGAATGGTAGAAAAGTCATTGTAGCATACAAAGTAGTACCAAACGAGCCAGATCATTGTATTGTGGTCACTACAGAAAATTTGATGGCAGAAGAACACGATACGCTGATTAAGTTGGTAGAATCTGCTGCTGGACAAGAAGCGGATGACCTAGCAACTGCAATGGCCAGAACACCGCTTCCTGATGGTAGAAACATGCTAACAGCATTTCACACCACAGGCAAAATGGTCAAGGTTCCTACCAACACAGTAGAAATGACTCCTACTATACAGAGTAAGATCATGCTCAGCGAACTGAACGAAGTTATCGCTCAACAGCGTGGCGTTACTGTAGCAGACCTAGCTGTTGGTGGGAACACAGCGCCTAAGCCAGCAGCAGCACCCGTATCTGCTATAGCTGAGGCGGTAGCTGTAGAGCCCGCACAAGCTGTCACAGACGGTGTTTTGACCGATGAAGATCTAGCACGTCAGTATCGTTCGCAGGCTGATCGTTTGAGCAAGGAAGCCGCAGAATTGCGCAGACAAGCAGAAGAGCTAGCACCAACAAAAAAGCAAACAACTACTGTAAAGAAGCCAGCTGTAAAGAAAACAGCCAGTGCCTGATAAATTACCTCCAGAAGTGATAGAACACTGGCCGGAGATATTTAAGGATATTGAGATCAAAGCGGTCCCAATGGAATATATCACATCCGTAGTGGTTCGCTTTGATGACGGTGAGACTTGGGAAATAGATCTAAGCCCCGAAAGCTTGGACGTAGAAGGCGTTGATATTATAGACGTGATAGAAGAAACTCTTGAAACGTTTTTTGAAGAATACGACGAATATATCGAAAGTGTAGACTTTAGACTCAACACACAAAAAGTGATTGACGACATTACTAAAAGAGTCGGTACATTTCTAAAGAAAAGAAAGTAACTCCTGAGATATCTTTTATTTTGTATAAATACAAGTAATAAGATATCCAGGAGTTGTTATAATGGCTTTACGTCTAAGACGCGGGACCGATGCAGAACGTCAACTAATTACGCCAGCAGAAGGCGAAATAATCTATACTACTGATACTAAGTCAGTGTACATAGGCGATGGCACTACAGTAGGCGGTATAATAATTAGTGGTGAGATTGGGCTAGACGATTTAGCTGAAGTTGATCTTTCGACTCCACCTACAGCAGGGCAAGTATTAGTCTGGGATGGAGTTAAATTTGTTCCAGACGATGTAGCAGGAGTAGGCGTAGTTGAAGGATCAAACTACAGAATTAACGTCATAGGCGATGATAGCAGTACATTAGTTGATACCGTAACTAACACCCTTACTGGGGTGTTTGTAGGTGA